>MDTE01188108.1_pt1 | contig 13245 bp, 11 predicted proteins | sample 811231 | NCBI WGS metagenome assembly MDTE01 (sample SAMN05326651, study PRJNA326480) | marine metagenome | isolation source: seawater | place: Indian Ocean: Red Sea | collected 2010
TCTTTCATTCCTGAAAGTTGTAATTCAAGTTTTTCTGGTAGCCATATGTCATCATCATCTAAAAAAGCAACGTATGAGCCCTGCGCTTCCCTAATTCCAAAATTTCTTATATATCCTTCTGAAACATATCCGATTAAGTTTTTTTGGTTAGTATCGAGATTTATCAATTTTACACTTTTTGGAAATTCATTCTCGTAGTATTCTTTTTGTGTTGACCCATCATTTACAACAATAATTTCAAAATTTTTATAAGTTTGATTGAGTACACTATTGATAGCATTTTTGAGATACTCATACCTATTGTATGAGGGAATAATTACACTAATTAAATCATTTTTTCCCATAATTCTCTCTCATTATCTAGCATTAATGGACTCAAGAACATTTTCTATAATATAATCTTGGTCTTTTTTACTAACGTGATTTCCGATAGGTATATAAAAACCATTTTTACCAATAAACTCTGCATTGGGTAATTTATTTTCTGATACTTTAAACTCTACTGGCAACGAGTTCTGAAGATGAAGAGGCCAGAAGAATGGTCTAGTTTGTATACCTCTTGATGATAACTCATCAGTTACCTTTTCTCGATTAGCCCCATTTTTTAAAACGATACCATAAACCCAGTAATGATTCTTTACATTATTAAATTCTGATAAAGGACACTGTATCAAATCTGCATACTCACTTAATAGGCTTGTGTAATACAATCCTTGAGATATTTTGTTTGAAATTGTTTTGTCTAAGTGTTTAATTTGAGACAAACCCAAAGAAGCTTGTAATCCACTAAGTCTATAATTCCAGTACAAATTATTATGTTTAAACCTTTCATTATTGTTGAAGTCAAGATTGATCATTTGTCTTGACTTTGCTGAATATTGATCAGAGTCGACAAGAATCATTCCTCCTTCACCAGTTGTTACGTGTTTGTTAGCATAAAAACTCAGAGTTGATATATCTCCAAAAGAACCACATTTTTTACCACCTTCAATTTGTCCATGAGCTTCAGCAGCATCTTCTACGAGAAAGAGATTGTTGGTTTCACAAAAATCTTTTATTTTTGTTGCATCTGCTGCTAATCCATATGTATGAACCATTAAAACAGCTTTCGTATTAGGAGTTAAAAGTTTTTCTATATGGGTAATATCCATATTCCAGGTATTTGAATCTACATCCGAAAATATAGGTGTTGCACCAGTTCTCAAAACTGCAGAAAGACAGGAAATTATTGTAAAAGAAGGAAGAATGACCTCATCGCCTCTTTTTAAATCTAATAATTGAAATGCTATTTCTAATGCTGTACTTCCATTGCTTATTGCTATTCCATGTTTTCTGTTAAAAATATTTGCAGTTTCCGTCTCAAACTCTTCAATAATTGGGCTAGTACCAGAAATATTATTATTAAACAAAGTTCTTATTACGGATAATTTGTCACTCAATGTGAGAGAAGGTTCAAAAACTTTAATCATTTTAAAATCTTATTTTGTCAATATCTTCAATATAAGGACCTTGTTTAGATTCAATAAATTTGCTATCTTCTAAGATTTCAATTTCGTGACCCCCTCTAAATAAAGCAATCGTTTCTCCTGTTACAAGTGTTTCCTCATGGACAAATTTAAGATTTTCATCATAAATGTTAACTTTGATTTTTCCACCTAAAACTGTTAAAACCTCTGAAGTATTTTTTATTTCCCTATTTTGATGGGGATGGTGATGTCTTTCAATTTTTGTATCTTTTTTTAAATTAAAAGATGCTACTTGAAACTCTTCTTCATTATCAGTAACAAAATTTTTTTCTTTATTTATATCCTCTAATTTTATAACGGCAGCCAAAAGAATATTATTTTCACAGTAAATTTTCATTATTACCCATTCTACATCTGACTGCAGCAAGAATATAGGGTAATCCTCTTTTTATTAGTTGCACAATATTGCTGCCAGTTTTACTCTCCCCATGGATTCTCATTTCACAAAGATAGCCAACTTCTTGTATGACTATATTTTTACTGTGAAGACTATTTACTAAATATACAAAGTAATCACCGTAAGATGATTTTAAAAATACACTTGAATCAAAATATTCCTTCTTTCCAACAATAAATCCACTAGTTAAATCTTTTACATTTGTTGGGGTAAGTACGAATAATATATTATTAAATATTTTGGAGAGAATTGTTGCAAGGACAGAATCATTTGATTTTGAAACATTATACATTGCTGAAAAAAATGAGGTAGTTCCAACTTCCTCGATACCTTTGTATCCTCCTCCTTCAACAAACCTTGATCCAATTATTACATTTTCAGTATTTTCATTGAGTTTTTCCAATAATTTCTTTACTGAATCAGCATTCATTGATCCATCAGCATCAAGCCACATTACATGTTCATATATTGATTGATTGATTCCATCTAATATTGAAATTGGTAAAGATCTTTCATTTTTCCTGGCAAAAAATTTAATATTTCGATTTTCATTATGCATTTTCTTAATTAATTCGTCTGTTTGATCCTCCGATGAGTCATCAACAACAATTAATTCATAATTTGTTATTTCTATATTTTCCAGAATTTCAACTATCTCTGGGATTAATTCTTTCAAGTTTTCTTCTTCATTTAAGGTAGGAAGAATTACTGATATACCTTTTAATTTATTCATTGATTTTTACAAATACACTTATATTTTTGTATCTATCAAAATAGTACTCTATTAAGATATTTCTTTCATACTTTGTTGTATCCAGCTTTATATACTCCGAATAATAATCTGAAACTGCGCAGTTAAAATATTCATAATTTGGTGAGTCTTTAGCAATACTATTATTTGAGCAAATTATTACATCCGGTTTTGTGTCTATCATCTTAATAATATTGTTTTCTTGTATTCTTTTTGTTTTTAATAAATTACTTGTTATCCATGGTTCAAAGTGATTAGTGGGATGGATGATGTAAGAATAATTTGGTTTATCTAAGTAAAACAAAATTAAATTACTATCTAGTGCCAAAACTGTATAGTCTTCTACAAAATAACTATCAATTTCTTTACTGAGTTTTTTCAAAGGATAATCATCTTCAAGATCACCAAGATTTGATAAATTAGATAGGATAGATTGGTAACCAGGTTTACTAATATCCTCCTCAAAAGCAAGCTCTGTATTTTGAGAATTAGAAAATAATTGAAACATGAAGAAAGAAAATATAAGTAATAAAAAAATTGGTTTAACTTTAACAAAACTTTTTGCCATAGGGTTTATTGACAAAAAGAAAAGGAAAAATATTAAATGATGATTAAATCCTTTTGCTGCAATTAAGAAAAATACAATAGATAAAAAAAGATATATATTATTTATATTATTTTCAATATTTATTTTTTTATTTTCAAATAATTCTTTTGAAATATTGAAACCCTTTTGTAACAAAGAAGTGAGCAATATCAAATAAAGAAAAATATTAAATTCAAAAAAAGATTTTAAAAATGAATTAAATGAACTTACATTAATTGAAATATTTCCACCATATCCAAAAGGTATTGAAATTAAAGTTGCAATATAAATGTCTAATAAACCGTTAGAGAAGTAAAGATACAAAAAGACAATATGTAGTGAGATAAATCCAAGCCCAAATAGAGTTAAATTTTTTAAAAGATCTTTTTTTGAAAAATTATATATTTGAATAAAATAGGCTGCCGCAAATAGAAGAGTTCCTATATTAATTAGTGTTGAGATTGAGAAAAGTAGCCCTGAAGTAAATATTAAATATTTAGCTTTTGTCCTTACTAATAGAAGATAAAAGGCTAAACCTAAAAAAAGAACAGAATATAGTTCTGAGTACTCAGCTGTTCCCCATGGAATACTCATAAGACAAATAAAAATCAATGGAGATATTAAGGAATGATGGGTTTTGTTACTCGTTTGCTTTGAAATAAAGTAAACAATTAAAGCACATAAAAATAAAAGAAAATCATTTAATAATCTGAATGCAACAATGCTTCCATTAGAGAGTGAGATTAAGAAATAGTAGAAATAAAAAAAAGCAGGTTGTTTGTCTTCCCATTGATTTTCATATGGTAAATTTCCTCTACCAATTTCTAATGAAGTCACTAAATAACTATGAACATCCCAATCAATAGTCTCAATATCAAGGTATAGGCTTTGTAATAATACCGTGATTATAAACAGCAAAATAAATCCGCTAAAAACATTTTTGAAACTATTAAATTTCAGTAAATTAAAATTTATTAAGCTATCAGAAATTAGGTATTTTAAAATAATAAAAATAAATACAACTGAAAAAATCGTAACATTAAGGTTTCTGTAAATGAAAAGAAGGGAAAAAATCAAAATACCTAATTGAAAAATGAAGTGCCACAAATTTGATTTTTGGTTTATTAAACAAAATATAAACACAAAAAAACATAGTGATATTGCTGAAAATTTAATAATTTCAAAAGATGAAGAAAAAATTAAATATACAAAAGTAATGACTGAAATAAATAGAACGTAATAATATTTCTTTAAAAATTTTAAAAGGTTATCTTGTTTAGTCATTATAAATTACATTTAATATGTTCATTAAAGTATATAAACGTTAATTGTAAACATTGAACGTTTTTTGTTGATAATGTATAGAAATCTTGAAATAAAACTTAAAATGCATGATATGGATAATTTTTGGGATACTTCATTGCCTAGTGACTACTATGACTCAATACTTAAAAAAGGGTTGAATAAAGGAAGAGGAATACAAGCTAATTGGCACAATTTAACTTTTCTTAAAGTAAGCTCAACAATAAATAAAGAGGATCTGCACCTTGACTATGCATGTGGTTCCGGTTCATTTATTGGAAATTATTTATATCAAAATTCTATTGGTGTAGATATTTCAAACAACCAAATTGAATATGCAATAAAAACATATTCTGAAAAAGGCAAATTCTATATTATCGAAGAGTTTGATTTTAAAGCACATAAAGAGTTTTTTAATTCAATTAGTATTATTGGTCTTTTTGAATATTTAGATAGAGATGAAGCTCTTTTATTGCTTGAAAAGTTGTACTCAATTCTTAAAAAAGATGGAAAAGTAATAATTACAACCCCAAATTATTCAACTTCAATGAGGTTTTTAGAAAAATTATCTCATGGCATTGGTCCCATAGACTACAGTTCGGAACACAAAATTAAATATAAAAAAACTCAATTGGAGGAAATCTTAGGTAATTCAAAATTCAAAAACTTTAAAATAGAAAAATTTATGAATATTGGCGTATTCTTTTCTATTTTTAGTTTGGAATTGGGAAGAATAATTGTCAAAATGATAGATAAATTATTTCAGAATAAATATGGTTTTCTTTTTTTTGTTGAGCTTAAAAAATAATACATTTTTTTAGGTTTAGAATTGAAAATAATTATTTAAAACAAATTAATATTTGTATATGCTTTTAATAATTAAATCATTAACTTTATTTTTTTTAAATTACTTAGTCATCTATCTCAGCGTTGATATCGATCTTTATCAACTAAGTAATGATTTCTTGGTAATTTTTCCAATATCTTATTCATCATTAGCAACTTCTAACTTGTTTAATGAAATTTTTGTTTGTATTTCTGTTGTTCTTGTCACAATTCTCTTAACTCAAGTTTTTCAACCGTTTATTGAAATTTACCTTTTACATTATTTCAAATATAGCTTTTTCTTACTGATAAACCTTCTTGCAATTTCAACAGTTTATATTGTTTTACGAGTTTTTGGATATGACAGAATATATTTAATTCTTTATATAATAGGCTCTTCACTCTTGCAAATAATCCTAGATAAAATTAAAAACTAAATTTTATTTAGTTATCGATCAACCTGTATGCGGTTGTAAAAAAGCTATTTTCATTTAATACAATTTCTTCGTCATGCATAGTGCATTGTAGATTTACGAAGCATCTATCTCCCTTGTCTGGTTTTATCCAACCATCATAAATTGGTACTTCATTGTATAATTCACTTACTAACGTTGGATCATATAATGCAATCTCAGATGATTCAAAAAAACCAATATAAGAATTTGCTCTAGGTATCAATCCAATTGATATAACTATTAATGTTGTAATAGCACTTTTATTAATTTTTACTTTTAAATCTTCACCATAAAAACCTAATATTCCTACTGAAAGACAAAGAATCCCAATTGTATATCTTGGTATTGGGCCAAAAAATATTGAATAAGTCATATTTAATATTAGAAATATAAAAATAAATAGATTATCTAATTTACTTAATTTACTTTTATTAAATAATATTCTTTTTAATAAATAAATGATTAATAAAGATCCCAAAAAGTTTAAGTAAAAGGACCTATAGTAGCTTGAAAAGCCAGAATATACATCACTATTAAAAAATGAATTGAACCAATCAATAAAACTACCCTCTTCTGAAACAAAGTATTCAATATAAGAAAAGCTAGCACCTGTAGAGATTGATTCATAGGCTTTAGTTGATCCAGTGACGTACCAATCAAAATTATTAATACATAGGAAGTTAACTGGAAAGACAACACATCCGGTCGTCATATAGCTTTTTACAAACCAAAATATAGCAAACAAAATATTTGGAATTAAGTAATAGAGGACTTTTGTAAATCTCATTATTTTTTCGTAAACTAACTGAAATACAAGAATTAAAAAAATAATATAAATAAAAATTGTACTTATTTTTAATTGAAAAATAAAAAATGTTATTAATGAAATTGCAATTAGATCTCTTCCAGTTAAATCTTTTTCAATAAGATAATCAATTATTATCAAGCTAATAAATATAAATAAAACTGCGACCGGAATATCTTGTTTACCAACTCCTTGAATATACAAAAATCCATTTCTTCCACCACCTAAACCAAAATTATCAAATATTGAAAAGAAAATTAACAACAATGATGCATTTTTCAATTTAAGATTTTTTGAATTTAAAATGTTAAAAAATAAAAATGAATAAAAGAAATGTATAAAAATTAATGAAAGGTAATGCAATAAAAGAAAGGATGTATCAATCCATAGAACTGCGGATAGGTATTCGTATATCGAAGACATGCCAAATGCCCAAAAAATATTGACCATTCCGACAACCATGTTTGATTCTCTTAACCAATTTTGATGATTTAAGTGATAATAACCTGCGTCATAGTGAAAATTTATATCAGATGTACTTATTAATAAAATTGCAGGAAATACAAAAAAATTAATGAAGTTGTAAAGATTTAAATGTTTTTTGATTTGAATCTTTTGAATACTTAATAAATTTCCAAAGTTGAATAAAGTTATAATCAAAAAAACTAAATTGGACTTCAGAGGTAAAAAATAATTAACAAGAATTAGTAGATTGCCAACTGAAATCACCCCTAGAATTGGAAATAAAATTTGTGATTTTATCTTTAATATGGTTTGAGGTATCTCTCTTTTTTTAAAATATATTGTTTCAATTATCAATAGAAATGAGCGACCACTAAAAAATAGGACAAAATAAAGTATTGAGTACTTTAAAAAAATTTCAATAGAGAAAGAAATAATCTGAATCACAAATTAATCATAATAGTTATGTATTAATAACAATATCTAAATCAATTCACCATTTTCAACCATTACATAATCAATGTCTATTTTAAAATTTTTAAACTTTTCTATAAAATAATTAAGTCTTTCGGATTGTCCCCACCTAGATGGTGAAACTAAGCAAACATTAAACTTTTTAACAATATCAGCAGCTTCTTCATTTAGTTCAAAATCTTTATAAGTATCTATCCACATCCAGCTAACACTCTCAACAAAGTTTTTTACTGTTTCTATACTTTCATATTTAGAGTATCTTACAGATAGATTCTTACCAAATTTACTGTGGTTTTGAAGCAAAAAAGGAAACTCAATATCTAACAAGAAAAAATTATCTATACCTTTGTTTTTAAGTATATCTAAAATTTTTTTTTCTATTCCAGCCTCTTTTACATTTACTACCAATAATTGATGGTTATATTCTTCAATAAAATCAATAAAAAAATCGCCCTGGTCTGTTGGTTCATGAGAGAGAATTAAATTATTGTTATTAGATCTGACATCTATCTCTAAACCGTAGTTATTAGGTAAATCTTTTAAGAGTTTGATATCGTTGACTCTATGAATAATTGGAGTCATAATGAAATATCCATATGAAAATTAGAAGTAATCACTTATTAAATTTTACCAACATTGCTGCAAAGGTTTTAACAATTACTTTATTAATTATTTTTGGTATAAGTGCTTTTAAATCAAATAATTATGAAGTTTTATTCATTGATGAAAGAATGCTAGTTGATGATATATACAATATATGGCTACTTGATGATGTATTTAATAGATTTGATGAAGTTGATAATATTTTATTTAAAAACCTTCTTATATTTTTTATTGAATTTGCTTATGGGGGTGATTTAAGATACGGGCGACTTTGGTCTAATTTTTTTGTTATCTTTGCTGGTCCAATAATGCTCTTTGGAGATGTAGCATTAATTACATTTTCAAGGATTCTAAACATTTCTCTATTTTTTATTGGAAATTTTTTACTAGTGAGGTATCTAGTTAAAAAAGAATATCAATGGATAGCTTTGCTTGCTATTTATTCATTACCATCAGTTGAGTATTTTCATAGAATTCCAAAACCAGACACTTTTTTGATTTTATTTGTTGCTTTAGGAATAAAATTTATTATTAAGGAAGAATACAATAAAGCAGTTTTTTTTCTAGCAATTGCTAGTTTCATAAAAATCAATACTGTTGTTTTATTTGGATTTTTAGGTATATATATTTTATTTAATCTTAAAGAAAACAAAGTTTCTTTTATATTGCGTTCTTTTTTAATATCAATAGCTGCTTTGTTTATTGTCAATCCAATTTTAATTATTCCACCCATAAAATTTGGAAGTTATAACCTTCCTAACTTTTACCAAATTTATTTTCAATGGATAACTAGCCAAGGATCTAATGGTGAAGATATTTCACTTTTGTTGTCCACACCTGAAAAGTGGTTAACAACATTAGCAAAATTTTATAAACTTAGTCCTTCATTTAATTTATTATTTTTAATCTTATTCATGTTATTTACTTTTAGTGGGATATACATTGTTGCAAAGAATAAGGATCAATTATCGGCAACTTTAATTTTTGTATCTTTACTTTATCTTCTTTTTTATTTTCTATTTATAGAAAGACAATATACCCATTATTTACATTTACCACTTACCCTCCTTCTTTTATCTATATTCAAAAATTTAGAAATTTCAAAAATTAATTATTTTGGAAAAGTAATGACATTTGTCTTCTTAACATTTGTACTCTTGGGAGCTTTTTCAAATTATGAGAGGTTTGTCGCAGAAAAAACTTTTAATGCAAATGATAGATATGGCTATACAAATATAGACAATGAGATCGATGCCATAATGTTAGTTGATAAAATCATTGAGGAAATAAATGATATTTATGAAAATAATGCGGACTTAAATAAAAACCTCGTTTATTGGCATCCAGATCTTTTTGTTCCAAGAAATGGAATAACATACAATGAATTATTTTTTGTGAGAGAGTATTGGGGTTCGAAAGATAGACCTTCAGATGCACTAATTGAATCAGATATTTTTGTAACTTATACAGATTATGAAAATTATGAATCAGAATCAATAGAGAAAAAGAGGATACAAAACATTTTTTTATATTTTAAAAAATAGTTTTACTCCGCAAAAATATCTAATATAGCATTTCTAAAGTTTGTTTTTATTAGCATGTTCTCTTTAATGATTTTCTCATTCTTATTATCGATCTGATAGCCTTTTGCTTTGTAGTTAGTTGTCCAATACTCAATGTCATTTTCGTAACTATCACCTATAGCGAAAACTGAAAAGCTTTGTTCTACAATTTTTTTTACAAATTTTTCAGAATAATTAAAAAATTCTTTAGTTGGCTTTTCAAAACCAACTTCTTCAGATGTAATAATCTTATCAAAAAAATTTAGACCCCAACTATCGATTTTTTTTAGTTGAACATATAAATTTTGATTTGTAAACAAAAAATATATATTATTTTGATTTTTATTTTCTTTCAATGTATTAACACTTTCAATATCGACCTTTGCATTTCTAATAAATTCTTCCCAATATACATTCTCTAATTCAATTATTTCTCTAGTATTTAAAATTCCCCAAAAAAGTTTTTTAAAATAAATCAATTTTGAGTGTCTTGAAGGGCTATCCACCAGTGTGTTCTGGACATGTTGTTTTGTATTTTCATAATTTTTATAAAATTCCTGATAGTCGTCAAAAGAATTTTGGACCTGAAAAACTTTTTCTAGTGCACTTTTATGAGTACTTTCATATTCATAAAAAGTATCGTCTAAATCAAAAATAATTAGTCTTTTCATATTTTTGTTTCTAGTTTTTTATTTAATATAAAAAGAATTAATCCTAATTTAATCAAAACCTCTCCATTTGACTGTAAGCTTTGATTCAGTGGATTGAATTCAAAGTCTTCTAGATTTTTGATGCCTTTTGTAAGAGATTCAAAAAAACTTTTTGATTCTTTTTTGATAACACTAATTTCGAAAGATACATTTTCGTTAATTTTGATATTTTTTATCTCAACACCCATTTGATTCTGCCCAATATCATCAATATCGCTAAAGTAGTCTTCTGATAAAACAATTTTATAATTCACTTCATTATCATCCGCCGCAATAGTTTTTATTGATAAATCGGAATATTCTTCTTGAGGTAAAATATATTGATCGAAATCTTTTTTTCTTTTTTCAATCTCATTTTCTATAAATTCTTCACTTTTTTGTCTTTCAATATCCCGTGAAATTTTTAGTGTTTTTTTAAGACCTGGTTCAATATCCAGGAAAACTTTCATATTGTATTTGCTATTTAAATCTTTGAAGTGCAATGAATGTAAACCTTCAACTATAAGAAAGTCTTTTATTTTCTTCTTATCAAAATTGTCAAATTTACCTGTTAAGTGATTGTATTGTCTTACAATTTCAGTTTTGCCATTAATGATATTTAATAAAACTTTTCTAAACTCTGAAAGATTGTTCATTTTTGGATTTAAATGTGTATATTTATCCCACATTTCGCTATTTCTTTCATACTTATGAAAGCTATCAAGTTCTACAATATTCACTATTTTTTTTCCAAAATAATCTTTTAAAGCGTTTGAAACTGTTGTTTTTCCAGTTGCTGAATCACCAGCAATTGCAAATATAATCGGTGATGATTTTATCTTGAAATAAATGTTTTGAGTCAATGCTTGTAATAGATAGTAAAAAATTAGGATGCTAATTGAGTAAACAAAATAAGTTAATATATTTTTAACGAATTCTATATTTTGAAATAAACTATTTTCATCATTTGTAAACACAAGTAAAAATAGATACGTCAAGATTAAAGACTTAACCTTATATTCGAAAGATAAGTAAATAATCAAAATTGTTGGCATTGACCACAAAAACCAGCCAATATTTGATAAATTAGTGACGTAAATTGGCAATGTTAAAAAACCTGAAAAAATAGTAATTCCAAAAAAATCTAATCTATGTATATTTTTCCAATATGCAAATAAAGTTATTGTTGAGAAAAGAATTATCAAAAATAAACTACTTGAGAATAATGAATTTGTGTTTGTGACTACACTATATCCCCTATCTAATCCAAAAAAAATTGCTTTTCTGTATGAAGAATCGAGAAACAATTGTATGTTTATTAATAAAAAAATAATCAGAGTAAATGAAACAGTCTGAATGTTTTGTATCATATTTTTATCTCTTTTGAGGAAATATAAAATGATAATTGGTAACAAGATTATAAATACTATTTTTGTACTCGTTGCAATAATTAAAAAAATGATAGATAAAATCTTCTTGTTTTCTTTTAGTTTTAATAAAGATAAGGCAAAAAAAGTTAGAGGGATTAGATCTAGTTGACCAAGAACACCTATTGAAAAAACAATCACTGGATTTAAAATTATTCCAATTATTATTTCGTTTGGACTGAGTTTAAATATCTTATCAAATATATATATCAACAATATTTCAAAAAATAAATATGCGAAAGTTATAAATGATAATCCTGATAAAGAACCTATAAAGAAAAAAGGCAAGATAACAAAATACATTAAATTACCATAAGGAAAATTTAAAAAAGATTGAGATAAAGTTTAAATGTTTTTATATGGATTTAGGCATGTTTCAAAATTAATGCATTGACTAAAAAATTCTTGATATCTAGATACTTCAAGATCTGGAGTGAAGTTAAATAGAACAAAATATTTGATTCCTAATACAATATAAATAAATGATTTTTTATTCCTCATTTGTATAAGTATTATAAATTACGAAATTAAAACTATGAAAAGTTTTCTAAAATACTCAAAAGAAATTGGTAACAATTTTTTACTCACACAGGGTCCGGGTGGAAACACAAGTACAAAAATTTCAGAAAATATTTACATAAAAAAATCGGGGATGCATTTATCAGACTCAGTTAATAATTCAATATTTCAAAAAGTAAATCTAAATAAAATAATAAGTTTTTATGAAACAAATAAAAACAATCAGAAATTTGAAGAAGGATTGTCAATAGAGACACCTATACATGTTTTGCTAGATGAAAAACATGTGTTTCACTATCACAGTATTTCTTCATTAATTATTTCAGCAATAACAAAAAAGGATAAATTAGATGATTTTTTGTATAAAAGAAAAATTCAACCAATAAATTATTTTCGACCTGGGTATGAACTGGCAAAAGAAATACTTAAAAAAAACAATAAAGAAGAAATCAACTCTTTTTTTCTTTATAGTCATGGAATGGTAGTGTCAGGAAATAATTTAAGGAATATAAGATCTAGGATTTATAAAATTGAAAATGAGTTTGAAAAATTAATTGATTATAAAAGATTAGAACAACTTTTAGATTTAGTTCAAATCAATTATGATACTGAAAAAAAACAAACATTTATACCCAATCCCCTCCCAAATCTAAATTACGAAGTCTTTAATAATTTATATTTTTTTCCTGATCATGCAGTGTTTCTACCTTTTTCTTTTTGTAAAGACAATAATTTAATTAAAAAAAATAAAAATATAATTTTTTTCAATAAAGAGAAGTTGTCTCTGAATAAATGCCTTGATGAAACAGAAAAAATATACCTTAAAGTTTTATTAACAATATGTTCTTATATCGATTCAAAA
>MDTE01041045.1_pt1 | contig 13242 bp, 12 predicted proteins | sample 811231 | NCBI WGS metagenome assembly MDTE01 (sample SAMN05326651, study PRJNA326480) | marine metagenome | isolation source: seawater | place: Indian Ocean: Red Sea | collected 2010
GGACAAAATCGTTGATAAATTAAGGGATTCGCATATTCAATTTATAAAGGAATCTCCTTTTTTAGTCATGGCAACTTCTGATTCAGATGGCAAATGTGACGCTTCGCCCAAGGGCGGGATGCCAGGATTTGTTAAGGTGTTAGACGAGAAGACATTATTATTACCTGACATTGCGGGTAATAAACTTTTTCAATCCTATCAAAACATACACTCTAATACTTATATTGGCTTGATTTTCTTCATTCCGGGTTTAGACGAAACATTAAGGATAAATGGACGAGTCAGGATAGTTTCAGAACAAGAACTTGAGAACCTTTATATGGAACTTAAAGTATTTAATCCAGATGAGAATTCGAAGATCCTACAAGGTATGATAATTGAAATAGAGGAGTCTTACGGCCACTGCCCTAGAGCATTTTCATTCTCTTCTTTATGGGATGTGGATCAAATCCTACAAAAGAAAGGAGAGGTTGCTCGCCTGAATAAATAAAGGTCTATATATCATAGATGTCTTCCATTTCCCATGCATCCATTGTTATGATTTTCGCATCCGAACCTTGGGCTCTTATTGATACTCCAGTACTATTTTTTCCTGACGGATAAACACGAGTTGCAAGACATTGTTTTCCATTAACAAATACCTCAATCACGCTTTTGTCTAAAAATATACGTAGTTGAAGGTTTTCGTCTGGATCTAGCAAAACTGGAGCAGATTCAGGAGGCCTAGACAAAGCTGTTTTATGTTTTGACGAGTATGAGGTATCAATCGTGACTATGCTGTCTGAGGCGTTTTTGAATTTTTCGGGTTCCCAGCCATCGTAGACATCCCAATGTCTGAATCCACGATTAGGGTAGAAAGATATACGCGTATATTCGTCGTTGGATGGGGATGATAAAACTTTTAATTCAATCATAGGGGAGTCACAGGTGTCGATCTCCGTTTTTATCTCCAATACATTTCCATTTATTTTCTTTAGTATGACCTCTTGGTTTGCCTCAATTCGTAGCCCCGAATATGATGTTTTATTTTTTCTTAATGTTTGGGTCGCTACTGCTGGTTCAATTGTTAGTCGATCATTACCAGGGGGAACGTCACTTTGAAGTGATATACGCCTTGGAAGGGTCATTAATTGATTCCAACCTGGGGTTTCCATAGCAGCGTTCATATTAAAAATGGCTATAACACCCCCATCCCCATCAGGAGTAACTGAAGGGGCATGAACACCACCTGGGCCAAATGACCCGAAATTAAATTCATGATGAGAGGTTACTTCAAATTTCTGTGTCTTCTGATTATAGTCACCTAGCAGGGCTTGTCCCCCGCTCATGTGGCTGAAGAAAAACAAAATATGTCGATCTCCGATAGGCCAGAAATATGGACATGCACCATCATCTCCAATTTTTGTAAAATGATCCCCTTCCACAAAAGGATGCATGTAATCCCATTTGGTTAGGTCAGAAGAACGAAAAAGAAAATTAGCCCTAGTTCTTTTGCCAGAATATAGATGAGGGAGAGTGCCTCCCGACAATGAATAATAATAGTTCCCTTGTTTCCAAATGCATGGATCAAAAACCCTGACCTCACTAGGTATTTTATTTGAGTGAAGTTTTATGACAGGAGCATCAGTTAGTTTCGACCAATTTAATAATAATGGATCATTAGAAATAGCTATCATGTTTCCTGCTGAAGTTCCGTGATACATGGCAATTACCCTGTTTTCTTCAACAAATGTTGATCCAGAAAAACATTTTTCCTCTGGGTTTGGGTAAATTGCATACGGTAAATCTTGCCAATGAACTAAGTCCTTGCTTACCGCGTGTCCCCAATGCTGTCTGGGATCTTCTGGAGGATATCCCTGATAAAAAAGATGCCAATTGTTTTGCCAATAACAAAGGCCGTTTGGATCGTTTAATATTCCTTCAGGGTTAACATAGTGATAGCTCGGTCGATAAGGATCATCCATCATCGACAATCTAGATTGAGCCATACGTAAGATGATCGGGTTGTCTGATAATTCACGTTGTTGCTCTTGAAGGTTACCAGAAAAATTGTATTTCGGGACCTTAGAGGTATAATCGGGCACTTGCTGAGCCTCCAGCTTTGGAAGTTTCCAAAGCCTATATCTGAAAGTCTCTTAACTCTAGTGGGCGGAAGATTTTCTTAACTTGAGATATAGGCTGCTTGGAATCTCGGGGTCAGATTTCAATTTAAGTTCTGGTTGGGTTTATTTAACTCCCTTCAAGAGACCCGCCTGAGCCATTTCATCCCACTCATTTAAGAAAATATCGTTCCATTGATCAGTCATTGGATGAGACAACATCTCCTCATATACATTCCAGAATATAATAATTCCATCTGCTCCGTCCCTTAAAGCCGCATACGCTGTATCTACAGACCTTACCAACGCTGCCGAAATATAAGGCCGATTCTCCCATCCACTAAACATTTTTACACATTCACGTATCAATTTTGTAGGATCGCCACCTGCTTCTTTAACTGGTTCACAGAAAGGTAAAATATGATTTGCTCCAGCCTGAGCAACGGCCGCTGCCTGAGGAAGGGAAAAGACGGTTGTGCAATAACTTTCTATCCCATGCCTTTCGAGATCTTTGAAAACATGAAGTGAGTTGGTCGTACAGGGAACCTTAATTATTATCTGATCAGACATGTCATGAAAGAAATGAGCGGTTTCTATCAATTCCTCTGTAGAGGATCCATCTATCTCTATCACAACTGGTTTACTAGTAATGTCGAGATATCGTTGTGTGACATCTTTTATCTGGCCATATTTTTTCACCATTTGATTCAATACGACAGTGTTAGTCACAATGCCTGCGGCGCCAAAATCCATCCAGTTAGCTAGATCTTGAGGATCCCCAGCAAGCCATATGTCCGGTCCTCTCCCTGTGGCTTTTCTTTCCTGAACAGTTTGTCCTAATGCACCAGAACCAAATTGGCCTTGCTGATCTATCTTTGTTTGTAGAGCCATATAAGCCTCCCAAAAAGAACTTCCAATTGCTAAATATAATATGGGAATACTATATCTCTACGTTTAGCATATCAATTTCACATTAGAGAAATATGTTTTGTATGTCTGCTACTCTACTGACTCAATAAGGAATACATCAATCGTATCGAATTTATGTCTACTTTCTGGAGGAAATATGAACATCGGGTTATTTATCGGCGGGATTGGTTCTGCAGGTACCATATCTGAACAAATTAATTCATTAGTCGCTGCTGAAGAGGAAGGGTTTGATAGCTTCTGGATGGCACACATCATGGACGTTGATGTCATGTCCATGATGTGCATAGCGGCAGAAAAGACATCTAGAATTGAAATTGCTACAGCTGTCACTCCTACCTATTTGCGGCATCCAATTGCAATGGCACAACAAGCCTTAACCCTACAGACTATTGCAAAGGGAAGGTTCACTCTTGGTTTAGGGGTGAACCATAAGCCGGTAGTAGAAAGTAGATTCGGCCTTAAATTTGATAAACCAGTGAGACATGTCCGGGAATATATAGAAATTGTCAAAGATCTTTTCCAAGAAGGCCAAGTGAATTACGAAGGCAAACTATTTAGTGCAAATACAGCATTTACTATGAAAGAGAGACACGAGACACAGATTTTATTAGCTGCTCTAGGTCCTCAAATGTTAAAGACAGCCGGAGAGATGGCAGATGGAAGCATTACGTGGATGACGGGCCCGGAGACAATTAAATCTCACACTTTGCCCCAGCTATTGGATTCGGCCAAGAAATATGGGAAGCCTAAACCAAGGCTTGTTGCAGCCGTTCCAGTCGCTTTAACTTCTGATAAAGGGGAAGGATTCAACGTAGCCTCTGATTATTTTCATCGCTACGGACAATTGCCAAGTTATAGAGCTATGTTAAATCGGGAAGGCGTCGAATCACCGGCGGAAATGGCGATTGTTGGGAATGAGGAGGAAATAGAAAAAAAATTCAGGGAATATTCTGAGGCTGGTACTTCGGACCTCGCAGTGCAAATATTTCCTGTGGGTCCAAACCAAAAGGAATCAATAAACCAAACACGTCAATTTTTAAGAAGTCTAATAGGTAAAATTTAGAAAAATTTATTTAAATAGTCATCAAAATATTTCCAGATGGATCTCTAACCACAATCTGATCGCCTATAGATAAGCTAGTTAAATCATCCGGTAAAATGAATTCACCAGCGTAATTATTGTTTGTAGTTGAGATGATCTCTTCTTCTGCGCCAGGGCCTCCAACGATATGATAGTAAACTGCCAATTTTGGCCTAGCGGCTGAAAAAATTTTAGCAGCTTCATCCGGACTTGTATGATGATCTATAACAGCGTCAGTGTGAGAATCATTCCGTCCAATAGCGTGAGATCTTTTCCTTATGGCATTTGGAGCCGATACTTCATGTATGAGGATATCCGCGTCTTTTGCGATATTTGCCATTTTAGGCATGTATCTGGTGTCCCCAGAGATTATTATTTTTCTATCTTTTGAAGTGACTATATAGCCCCTAGCATCGGGAACGGGGTTATGATCTACAGCAAAACTTTCAAGACGAAGGTCAGTAAATTCCTGTATATGGTTATCGGTGATATCGTATCCAAATAATAATGCTCCATCCGGATACAATTTTTCATCAAGATCCCGTCGAATATGTATATCTTCTTTGTAAGCTTCACTTAGATTAAACATCATGTCTTTGGTACCTGGCGGGCCATAAACTAACATCGGCTCCTCTCGGCCGTTTAACCAGCCAGTAAGCCAAATATCTGAAATGCCTATGCAGTGATCATAATGAAGATGAGTAAGAAATATAGTGTTGACCCTTTTAAGAGGTGTATCAGTTTGATAAATACGTTGAGCCGCTCCTCTACCACAGTCTACAAGTAAATTGCTTTGAGGGGTATTGATTAATATGCTGCAACCCATTCTTTCTATTAGAGGTACTGGGGTTCCCGTACCTAGTATGGTTACTCTAAAGACGTCTTCCATTTGATAAGAACCATTGCTAAATTATTTTGTAAAATTAGAACTTTGGAGTTTGTCCCTTTCAATTATCTCAGATTAGACGATTTGTATAATCTGATTTGAATGTCTACTTATTTGATAACGGGACCATGCTGAGCGCTACTCTACTTTGACTGTCCCTGTCATGCTGCTATGGAAACTACAAACATAATTGTAATTTCCAGATTGGTTAAAGGTGTGGGAAAAAGTTTGTCCCGATATCTTGGTTCCACTATCAAAACCTGAACCTGAGACAGTGTGCGTGCCTCCCTGAAATTGCCAAGTTATTGTTACACCAGTTGAAATCAAGGTTGCTGATGGAGAAAAACTAAAATTATTTACCGATATTGTGGCAGACAAAGGAAGAGAAGGAATCGCGGTAGGAGTGTTCCTAGCAATAGCCGTACTGGTGGGAATCGGTGTAACCGTGGGTGTAGGTGATGGTGTCGGAGTTGATGTTGGTGGATAATTGTACCCGGTGAATCTTGTAGGGGTTTTAGTTGAATACGCAGTTGCAGAATAAGTGGCTCCATCTTTACCGGACATTTGTGAACCAAGCTTTGTTTTACCGAGAATTAAATGAAATTTAATATGACGTCAATATAAAAACTAAATGAATAGACCTACTTTCCCCATAAAGCGGCCGATTCCTTCTATTTTTATATTCCGCATGTAATATTTATTTATGGAAAATCATTTTAATTCATGAATTCAACATCTTCCACGCGGCTAAATTTGATCCTCGAGGATTCTGTCTCAACCATGCTGATCAAATTGGCCGGTCCTAATTTAATTTCGGTCGTCCTTATGACCTCTGTCACTTTCGCTGATGCCTGGTATGTTGGAAAAGTAGGTATAGGTCCTCTTGCAAGTCTAGCTCTCATTTTCCCATTACAATCCTTAATGCAAATGATGGGCATGGGCGCGATTGGAGGTGGGATCGCCTCTTCTGTTGGTAGAGCTGTGGGTAGAAATGATTTCAAAGCCGCTAATCAGGTTATTTGGCACGCAGTCTTACTGTCAGCGGCTATGTCTATTCTTTACATAATCACTTTAGGCGTTTTCGCAGAGAAAATCTTAATCATTTTGGGTTCACCTCCCGAATCGATTCCGGACGCGACTCAATATGCGAAGATTTTATTTGGAATGGCCCCTGTTCTTTGGTTATATTTCGCTATGTCTTCAATCCTAAGGGGTATTGGTTCGATACAGCTGGTCGCCATTGTGATGATTTTTACGAGTCTCACGCAAATACTTTTCTCAGGGATATACACGTTGGGATTTGCTTTCATTCCCGCTTACGGGACTTTGGGACCCGCGATCGCGACGGTCATATGTCAAGGCACGGCGGGAATTATTATGTTAGGTTACCTTTTCACTCGGAGAGTCAATGTCAGTTTACATGTACAAACATGGGACTTTAAACCTGTCGTAGACATTCTCAGAGTAGGAGGTCCCAGTTCACTGAATAGTATTACTATCGTTTCTACTGCAGTCATAGTTACATCATTAGTTTCCCGTTATGGAACGGAGAGCCTTGCGGGATATGGACTGGGAAGTCGCTTAGAATTTATGTTGATCCCACTGGCATTTGGAGTTGGTGGGGTTTTAACGTCGGCAGTCGGCATAAATTTTGGGGCTGGTAAATATTCAAGAGCCAGAAAAATTACATGGTATGGAGCTATCCTGACTTCTCTTATAAGTGGCATGATCGGTCTAATAGTCGCGGTAGAACCGGAGTTGTGGCTTGGATGGTTTACAGCTGACAAAGAAGCCCTAGCCATTGGAGCGAAATATTTGATTATTGTCGGACCTTTTTATGGGCTTTTTTGCGGAGGTCAAACATTGTATTTTGCAAGCCAGGGAACGGGAAATATGCTACGACCAGTCGGGGCTGGTTGTTTGCGCTTACTGATAGTTTCAATTGTTGGCTTCGTTTGCCTTCGTCTGACGTTTGATATATCTGTCTTGTTCTTTGGAGTTGCGGCTGGAATGAGTACAATAGGGGTGATGCTGACCTGGCATATGTTTACTAAGGCCTGGCATCCAGTAAAAGGATTATAGAATCTGTCACCGTCCAGAAAGTGGCTCTTTTTTAGGTATTGAAAGGACTTCCCTCCTCCCCGACTCTTGGAACGTCAGCTTTGACTTTTCTGATTGCCTCTTCCCGATATGGGTCCTCATCAAGTCTTAGACCGGTCTTGAGGTAAGTACATTCGGTAAAAAAATGTTCCCACCCTCTACCTAGTTTCTCTCCCGATCTTGTGTGCACGTCCTTTGCAAAGTCTGGTATGTCCCGGCGGTCTTCCGTGGTTCTTCTGTATGAAGATATATTGAAATGATCAGCCACTCTGGTTTTTTCTGCACGGCACATCGCTAAAATTGCGTTTGATAGCATCAGTCGTCTGCTGCCACTGCCTCTATCATGAAACTCTATGTACTGAGTCTTACAAGTTCTAACAAACATGATAACGTCCATAGACGTTATGCCAATGTCTTCGTGAGAGATAACTTCCAATCGATTCCAAAGTTCGTTGTGGAATTCTCCCTCGAGCTCGATCGCCCAATACATTGCGGAAACTTCGTCCCCACGCCTAATAGTTTTCTGGAGGGCCGAGATCGTTTCATCATATCGATATCCGCTGGCTGTAAAGACTTCAGACATCACTCTTTCATCTTCTAACATTAAAATACCTCATTTGCTTAATTTATCCGACATAATCACATAAAAAACCACTAAGTGTCGGATGAGAATCATACCTCACAGGTGATTTCCCATGGATATTGTCTTGTAAATGAACTTGATTTGGATTTCTGTCTTCTATATTGTCATAATATGCAATATAGGTCGCATATTAGTCGTGCTATATTTGCATAAATATAGGTAAAGAATATGAATTAAGTGAGGCAGAAGATGTATTGTAAGTGTATACGGGCCGAGGACTTTGATCATAAGAACAATGATCAGGGGACTGGGCCAGCAAAACCTAAACTGAAATCTCTAAGTCAAAATCCCCTTGTAGCTGAAACCCCAGAATCAGCTTTACTCTATTCGATAACTCCGAACCCACTCTATTTCCAAAGGAATCATTTCCCGTTTCCGTCCATCCCCGATTCTAGCTTTAATGATTGGAATATCGTTTTGGATGAATCTTCAGATGCTAATGGTTTGATCAATCTCAAAGATTTGAAAGCCATGCCGAAGACAACGCTTTCTGTTACAACAGAGTGTGCTGGTAACAATCGTCTTGATGTCTCTCCACCCGTTTCTGGAAATCAATTTGAATCGGGAGCCGTAAGCAGCGCTTATTGGACAGGCACTCCTTTATCGGCTGTGCTGACTAAGATGAATCTCAGTCCAGATGTCGTGGAGATACTTTTTGAAGGGTCTGATGAGGGGATTCCTGAACCCGGACATGTGAAACAACCATATCAGCGTAGTTTGCCTATCGACGTGGCTTTTCATCCAGATACAATTTTGGCATATGAAATGAACGGAGAAGAGATCCCTTTCGAACACGGAGCCCCGGTTCGCTTAATTGTCCCAGGTTGGTACGGAATGGCGTCAGTTAAATGGCTAAGAAAGATCACAGCTCTTGAAAAAAAATTCTCAGGTTACTTTCAGACATATAAATATGTCGCAAAATATCTCGATGGGCGAAGTAGATTTGTAACAAAGATGAAACTCAAATCGATGATCACGTATCCTGCTGTCGGAAAAATTACTTCATCAGAAACCATACCGCTGAAAGGTTTTGCGTGGTCAGGGGAATCAAGGATCGAAAAGGTTGAGGTTTCTACAGACTCAGGATATACATGGAAAGTCGCTAGTCTAAGCGAATCTAATAGCAGATATCTTTGGAGTCAATGGCATTTTGATTGGGACAATCCCTCGAAAGGACACCAGACTATTGTTTGTCGTGCGATAGATTCATTAGGGAATCTGCAACCCATGCAATCAGAATGGAATGAGTTAGGATACGAAGTCAACAGTGCCAATGCGATCTGCCTAGACATAGAATAATCCTCGTCCTTGAGACCTTCAGCTAATGTACATTTGCAGACCTCTGTCTCGTTAAGAATCAGTGGTCATTTAAAATGCAATATCGAATTTGAACGAGGTATTCAATTGATCTCTGACACTACTTGCATGTCCCCGAAAATTCACGTTCACCCATTTATGCATTAAGATCCCGTCTTTATCAATGAGAAAGGTGGATCTTACTACACCCCATGTCTTTAAATTTTCATCGACGTTAAATCCAAATTCCCTGGCTACTTCAGCTTCCTTTTCATCTAGTTGATATTCACCCCAGACACCAAAGGCTTTGACCATATTCAGATCGGGGTCTACACAAAGTTCAAAAGGTAGGTCGTGCTCTTGTGAAAATATCGCATGCTCTTCTTTTGTGTCTGGGCTGATCCCATAGATTGCACAGTCAAGTTCACGGAAATCGTGATATACATCCCTGAAATCACACGCCTCTTGAGTACATCCCGCACTAGAATCCTTAGGATAAAAATATAAAACGGCTGGCGAGCCTTTTAGATCGCTCAACCTAATGGTTTTATCATTTTCATCGACCAAGATGAAATCAGGGACTCTTGCCCCAACTTCAATATCAATGATGGGATTGTATTTCATGAGATCCAAAACAAACCTCCATATGTCTTTGATGATCTACTTTGCAGAAATGACGGAAACATCTTGTCCATCCTCGCCTACTTTATCCTCAATTTCCTTGATATATTCATCTATCTTTTTAACAAAAGGAGCAGGCAAAGTAAACCTTATAAGACTTTCTTTGTAGAATTTTCTCCGACCTGGAAATAGCGCAAAATTGGTTCTTAATGCCATATCCGGGTCGACATGTAAAAGATCAGCATACTCTTGGGCTATATTGCTCAAGCTCATTTCAGCTGCAAATATTCTGTTAAATCTAACTCGCTCCGATTGGTTGTTCAATGCCCCGAAATCGTGTCCACCTCGGGCGTTTATTTCTGAAAGTTCTGGATTAGTCGCTATGGCGACTGCTAAATCTTGTCGTTGTTGATTGATTGAAAGCGCGAGATCTCTTTGCGCTTCAGAGTGTTGTTGCTTTAACTGGTAGACTAATACGAACGCAACGGCTAAGGTTGCAATCGCGGTAAGCATTTGAGCTACGTATACGATAATTTCCAAAGACATAATTAGATCCTCTCATCAAAAATAAAAAGTAATGTTTCAAACATTTAAAGCAACCACAAAATTATTTCTTTTACCCTTAAAACTCAAGGAGATTTAATACAATGCCATCGTTCGATGTTGTTTCCAGGACAGATCTAATGGAAGTAGATAATGCTATAAACGGTGTAAAAAGAGAGATTCGTCAAAGGTATGATTTGGCCGGTACAAAGTGCGATGTAGAGCGGAAGGAGAATACTCTCACAATTACCGCAGATGACACCATGAAGCTAGAGCAAGTGGATGGTTTATTGAAAAAATACCTGACTATGAGGAAAGTTGAAAGAGGTGCTTTTGTCTTTGAGCGCCCCGAGGAGGCCTCGGGGCAAACGGTCAGGCAGGTCGTTGACATTAAACAAGGTATTGATGATGACTTAGCTAGAAAAATCACAAAAGCTGTAAAAACCACTAAGTTAAAAGTACAGGTTGCCACCAAAGGTAGTGAACTCAAGGTGACAGGAAAAAAAAGAGACGATCTACAAGAAGTTATAGCTTTTATTAAGTCGATGAAGAATCAACAACCACTTCAATATCTCAATTTTCGAGACTAGGTAAATGAGTCTCATTCTTCCTATCTAAAATTTAGCTTTATACCTTTTGTATGATTTATTCTTCTTCCAAGTCGGAATGTTTGTTTTATACTCGTTATAGGGTAATTATTATTAGTGCTTATAAGGGCCATCTATTGATTTAGCGAGATCACAATGAAATTTATTTATGACGCCGTTGTTTCTTTGTTAAGGAAGTCCCCATTACTGTCAAGCTTCGAAATTGATGAGGTTAGTGGGATACGTCTTAGTAATGACCCTAAGAAAGTCATAAAAGACGTCATCGGCGCCACTGGTGAGGTCTCTTCACTTGTTTACTCCGAACATTTTCTAAAGTTGTATCAGGACTTGAGCCTAGAGAAGAGAATTTCCTTGCTTAAACATTTGCTGAATGAATATGATTTGGATTTAGCAGCGTTGCAGTTGGCCATAACTGAATATACTGAGGATCCTACTGCAGATGGTATGGCTCAAATTAGCAATTTTTCAGAACCCAAGTGGCAGACATTATTTAGGAGACTTAATGCCACGGCTGATGGGAGTGTTCGAATGGTCAGACTACGGGAGGATATCCTTAAGTCACGTAGGGAGCATCCTGATCTTTCTAGATTGGACGTTAGCATCCATGAATTGTTCGTTACTTTGTTTAATCCCGGCTATCTGGTCCTACAGCCAATAGATTGGTCGACTCCAGCTGAGATATTAGAGAAAATAATCGCATATGAAGCCGTCCACGAAATTGAGTCCTGGGACGCCTTGAGAGCGCGACTCGCCCCAAAAGACCGACGTTGTTTCGCATTTTTTCATCTTGCAATGCCCGACGAGCCCTTAATTTTTGTAGAGGTTGCGCTAACTGATGGAATACCAACCACCATAGATGAAGTTTTGAAGCAAGATAGGGAACATTTGGATGAAAATCAGGTAACTACTGCGGTATTTTATTCCATTTCAAACTGTCAACGAGGGTTGGTGGGAGTCTCTTTTGGTAACTTTTTATTGAAGCAAGTGATACAAGAGTTGCAAGATGAAATACCGTCCTTGGATACCTATGTAACATTGTCACCTGTTCCGGGATTTGCTCGTTGGTTGTCAGAACATCAACCAGATCTTTCACTTCAATTATCTAAGGATTCTTGGGTTAATGACCATAAGAAATATAGAGATAAAATTTCAGAGGCCATGTCTAGATATATTTTGGTGTCTGACAGGAAAGATCTTTCAGCCAATGATCCTGTTGCCCGATTCCATCTTGGAAACGGTGCCAGTGTCCATAAGCTGAATCATATGGGAGACACATCTGTGAATGGTATAAAGCAGTCGGCGGGTATGATGATAAATTATCTCTACGATTTGAAAGATATTGAAGAAAATCATGAATCATACTCAAGAAACAAGGAAATCAAATCCTCCGCAGCCGTAAAAAAATTATTGAAGTCGTCGACATAATGCGGATTGCTTTTTAAAATCAACACCCCTGAATATTTAAAGGTTCTATACACAGTAACAAAACGGTAAAGATCAGCGTTTTGATGTCCGTACATAACGGATCCGACTACCTGAAGGAAGCAATTCAGAGTGTTCTAGATCAAACTTTCAAAAATTTCGAGTTTATTATCGTGGATGACGGTTCCACTGACGAAAGCGTAGAAATTATAAGAAGTTTTTCAGATGAAAGAATTGTTCACATAAGCAATAAAAAAAATATCGGTCTCACACTTTCACTTCGCCGGGCTCTTTCATTAGCTAGAGGTGAGTACATCGCAAGAATCGATGCCGATGACATATATACCTGTCAAAAGTTAATGTTGCAAAATAAGTTCTTGGATCGAAATAAAAATCACGGACTTGTGGCATCCTCAACCATTAGAATAGACCAGACAGGAAAAGAGATGCAAAAAATATCTTGCAAGATTAGGGATCTTGAGATTTGTTCACTGATGGTTTCTGAGAATCCATTCGTACACGGGTCTGTGATGATGAGAAGGAATATAGTCCTGAAAGTTGGTGGCTATCGAGATCATTTCGTCACTACACAAGATTTCGATCTTTGGGTGAGAGTTGCCGAAGTTAGTTTGATTGGAGCCATTCCAGACTTTTTGTATCTTCGTAGAATGCACTCAGAGAGAATCGGGGTAAGGCATAAGGAGATGCAGAAATCTTTCACTAATGATGTCATTGTGAACTTAAAGATGAGAGCATCAGGTGGTAATGATAATTTTGGCTACGCTATACCGGATAAGGACGTTAGCCCTGAATCGAAATGGATTAGAAATAGATGGTCACTTTGTGTTAAAAATTCGAGTCGTTCATTTCTGTCGCCTTGGCTACAGGCAGGGATTTATCTTAACTCAGGGCGATCACCTTTAGCAGTTTTAACTGCTCTTTATTTCATCTCCTATATTAAGGCGAGGAGACGCTTGTCTAGTTTGATAAGTGTTGTTAGGCTCAATCTGCTA
>MDTE01001492.1_pt1 | contig 13239 bp, 6 predicted proteins | sample 811231 | NCBI WGS metagenome assembly MDTE01 (sample SAMN05326651, study PRJNA326480) | marine metagenome | isolation source: seawater | place: Indian Ocean: Red Sea | collected 2010
AACATATAGCTCCTCGGCATCTGTACCTACATCTATGTTCAGTATACCTGCAAGCTTCGACAACTCGCCCAAAAGGTGGTCCGTCTCGTATGGGAGGTCAAGGGAGCGGACCTTTTCATCGAACTTCGTTAGGCTCTTCAGTTCTGATACAGATTCTGGGTACACGGCTTCGTAGATTGTCGGGGTACCAGCGGCAGCCCAGCAAAATCTTTCCAGACCATACCCCGTGTCGATTATTTTCTGATCCATCTTTTTGTATCTCAGACCCTTGATAACCACGTCCCCATCTTCGTGTTCCTCCAGGTCCATGAATACCAGCGTGGCGAGTTCCAAGCCACCAACAATCACCTCCAATGCTGCACCTGCGTTGCCACCTCCCGACCATGGGTTTTCCACATAGGTGACATCCTTCGGATCAACCCCGAAAGATCCGACCATGAGTTCATCACACAGTCGCACGCAAGCATCTATCCAGTAGTGGTATTCTCCTTCCGCCTCCCGATTAAACGCATGATGGGCCATCATCTCGAACGTCGTGAGATGCCGGCCGCTACGGCCAACGGCTGCTACATCGGTCAATCTGATGCAAGGTTGGCTAATCGCCAATGGATTAGCGGGAGGGGGGGCCTTCCCAGATGTCACATGGGGCTGGAAGTTCGCAATACTCGCGATCGTCAGATGAATGTCATCTCTCCACCTTGCCACGACAGGATAGGGCTCCATCCTTGGGTGCGCTTTGGCCTCGAAAAATGAGAGAAATGCCTCTCTCATCTTGTCTTTCAGCTCGCTTCCCTTCTCATTAAAGCCGGAGATTATGGGGGTTCCGATGAATGTGTAGGGATCTTTGTGAGTATCCCCCGATGTGGTTCTGGATGGGTCCCTAGTCCAAAATCTCAGCCCATTGACCTCGCACTCAGCTAGCCTGAAGCCGGCCTCGGCCCAGTATGGAATGTCAATCTCGCCAAACTCCACACCACTCGCTGCTGTGACCGGCACTTCAAAGCATTTCGGAATTTCTTGAGCTACAAGTCGTTTAGCATCTCTCGGCCGATGATCATGCGTTGTATCTGACTACTTCCCTCGTAGATCTGTAGGACTTTTGCACCCCTCATCAGCCTCGCCACAGGGTACTCCTCGGAATATCCATAGCCGCCAAAAATCTGAACTGCGTCGGTCGTCACTTCCATACATGTATCTGCGGAGAATCTCTTGGCGTGAGCCGCACTTTCCGTATTCCTGATGCCATTATCAGCCTCCCATGCAGATTTCAGACATAGCAGGCGACTAGCCTCTATCTTCGTCTTCATGTCGGCAAGCATGAATTGGATTGCCTGATGCTGATGCAATTTTTTCCCAAAGGACATTCTCTCGTTTGAGTAGGAGAGAGCGTGCTCGTAGGCTGCTCGGGAGACGCCCACGGCTTGGGCAGCCACTACTGGCCTCGAGTAATCGAAGGCCTTCATGGCATTCATCCACCCATTGCCTTCGACCCCACCAACGAGATTCTCAACGGGGACCCGGACATCGGTAAATGTGATGCCTCGGGTATCTGAGGCTCTTTGTCCCATGTTCGTTTCTTTCTTGCCAAGTTCTACGCCATCCCATTTTGATTCAACTATGAAGGCACTCATCCCCTTGTACCCCTTGTCCCTGTCTGTGTATGCGAGAACGAAGAACCACTCTGCTTGACCAGCTCCTGTAATCCACATCTTGCTCCCGTTGAGAACGTAATGATCATCTTTGAGAACTGCGTTCGTCTTGATCGACGATACATCGCTTCCAGCCCCGGGTTCGGTGACGCAATATGCTGCAATTAGTGGCTTCTCAGCGAGCATCCCTAGATATTTCTTCTTCTGTTCTTCAGTCCCACCGGTTATGATCGGCGCCGCTGTGAGGCCATTGGAGTACTGTGCAGTTCCAAAGCCTGGATCGCCCCAGGACATTTCCTCCGATACAATTGCCTCTTCTAATACCCCCATCCCTGGCCCGCCATACTCCACCGGGATGTGGAGGTTGGTCAAGCCTAGCTCATGTGCCTGTTGGATGGCTTGGAGTGGAAACTCGCTTTCATTGTCCCATCTTTCCGCATGAGGCCTTACGTTTTCCCTTGCAAAATCCCTTGCGAGTTCGCGTAGCATTTGCTGTTCCTCCGATAGTTCGAACCCAAGCATGTCTCTGGGCTAGTGTTGGGGGACTTAGTGGTTCCCAGTTCTCGCATACAATCTGTACAGAGCTGTACATTTGTCCCGACTAGTTCATCAAGTAATCGACCCTGTCGAAAACATGGGCGCGACTTGGAGGCATCATTTGGTCGAAGATGGTCCCGGCAGGATGAGGATAAAGAAACACGGGAGGATGCTCGCTGATGCAATGATGGTCTCGGAGCCTAACATGCTTGGGGAGGGTGTCGACGATCGGTCGCCCCAACAATTGGTCAATACTGCTGAGCTACCAGGCATTGTTGGTGAAGCATGGGCAATGGCAGATTGGCACTTCGGATATGGGTTCCCAATCGGGGGAGTGGTCGCAACATCAGTAGAGTTCGGCGAATCTGGAGGGGGCGTCTCACCGGGTGGCGTGGGTTTCGACATAAATTGTGGCGTGAGGCTGCTTTCAACTGGTTTGAGTGCGGCCTCAACGGACATTCGTGCCATCATTGACAGCCTTCAGAAATCAGTACCTGCAGGAGCATCCTCGAAGGGAGGGGTTCAGTTGAGTTCCTCGAACCTAGACGACATCCTGTCTGGCGGTGCTCAAGCGGCGAGTGAAATGGGGCTTGGTTCGCATGCGGACCTCGACCGGCTGGAGTCGAGGGGTTTTCTAGAAACATCAGAGCGTGCATTAAGTGAGCGGGCATTGAAAAGAGGGGGGAAGTCCCTAGGCACCCTAGGTTCTGGTAATCACTTCCTTGAGGTCCAAGTCGTAGATACAGTGCTAGATCCTCATACAGCGGGGGAGTTTGGGCTGAGGGAGGGGGACCTCACTGTGATGATACATTCGGGCTCGAGGGGTTTGGGACACCAAGTTTGTAGTGACCACGTGAAGGACATCGAGAGGAATTACAGGCAAGTGGGGTCAAGGTGGGTCTCTGAGCGATGGGGTTTTGACATCGCTGATAGACAACTTGCTTGCGCGCCTATTCACAGCGTTGAGGGGAGAGCTTACATTGATGCAATGAACTCTGCGGGGAATTTCGCCTTCGCCAACCGCTCGGCTCTGACCCAACGAGTCGAAGAATCATTCAGAGGAGTAGCTTCTATCGATGCAGATATCAAAGTCACATATGATGTGAGCCACAATATCGCGAAATTTGAGACCCATGAAGTACACGGTTCAAATTGCAAATGTTGCGTCCACAGGAAGGGGGCCACAAGAGCTTTCTCTGGGGGCAATCCGGACCTTGCTGATGACTTCCAAGGGATTGGTCAACCGGTCTTGGTCCCAGGCGACATGGGGAGGGCTTCATGGGTTCTAGCCGGTCCGAAAAAGGGGGAGAATGATGCCTTCTCCTCATCGTGCCACGGTGCGGGCAGGAAATTATCCAGAACTGCAGCCAGGAACGCCATAGACCCGGAGGCCTTGGTTAGGGAACTGGAAGGCATGGGGATAATTGTCAGGGCCAAGACTCGCTCCTTGCTCTCGGAAGAGGCGCCAGAGGCATACAAAAATGTGGATGACGTGGTGAGGCTCACTGAATCCGCGGGCTTGGCCAGGCCTGTGGCTAGGCTGAGGCCACTTGGGGTTATCAAAGGTTGATCATTTTGCCCTGTATTCGATTCTCAGGATCTCTTGGTCCTGTAGCACCGTGTCCTCGTAGGTGTCAACTCTCTCACCGTCCAAGGTCACAACAATCTCATGGTCTTGATCCACGACATAATCTAGGATCTGGTTCTCGTTGAACGTCTCGCCCCAAATCAGGAAAAATGATTCCGCCGGGACGTTGTACTCTTTGTCCATCTCAACATGGATCTTGCCCGATGCATCATGGGTGTGGACTCCCCTCATTGAACAGCCATCGTGGTTGATACCGGTGTTGGCAGGTATTGTAACCTGTTGACCGTTGACCACAATTTCGATTATCGGATGATAATGGACGCCGATGTTGCTATGGTCGCCCAAGCAGAAGTCTGCAACCTCTCTTGCATTGTCCGGGGTAGGTGGAGGTGCGATTTCGTCGTAGATTACTGCACCAACTAGGACGATGGTGAATGCCGCGGCACCATACATTGCTATCCGTGCCGCGTCCATGCCTCACCGGAAATATCCCCCATATTGAAACCTCCCCACCAATTCCAGGGGCCATGGGCAATACAGATTACTGGAATGAGGCCATAGGGCACATCTCAACGAGGGACCCAATCCTTTCTCGTATCGCTGAAGCCTACACTGAGCCGAAACTCAGCCCTCATGGGGACGTTGTCCGAACACTCATTAAATCGGTTGTAGGTCAACAAATTTCGGTACAGGCTGCCGATGCGACATGGGAGAGGATGGTCGCTCTCATGGGGAAAGTGGACCCAGGTAGAATCTTAGAGACCGACATAATGAGTCTACGGGGCTGTGGCCTTTCCATGCGAAAGGCAGAGTACATATCAGGCATCGCCGAGATGTGGGAGCGTGGGGCTCTGAATGTGAATTGGGACGAACTAGAGGAGTCTGAGGTCAGAGAGAGGTTGCTCCCAATCAGGGGCGTTGGCCCATGGACAGTGGACATGGTCCTGATTTTCTCACTCGGATTTCAGGACGTGCTACCACTCGGGGATGTCGGCCTGATTAGGGCCGTTGAGAACAACTATTCGGGCGGAAGGAAGCTCACGATGGAAGAGGTTCGGGAGATAGCTGATCAATGGAGGCCCTATCGGACAGTCGCTACATGGTACCTATGGAGGACTATCGACGCTGAACCGGTAAACTACTGATCACATCGAGTAGCCGCGAGGGATTCCCTCGACCCCCGTTGGCCTGAGTGCTTGATCGGAGCCGTCCGACTCCTCCATGATCACGGTCAACAGGGTGTGTACCAGCCTACGCAGATCTTCTACCTCTTTCTTCAATTCCACTACTTCTTCCATCCCAATCCCATCTGGAACGAGTCCGTTCCGTTTAGCAAATCGCGACTTCTAGGCTATAAACAAGCCCGTAGTTCATGATTCAAGACAGCGAATTGAGGCATTGTCTCGATTCTGCGAGATCAAGTGACTAATCCTCGTAATCCTCTTCTTCATCCTCTTCGTAGTCTTCGTACTCATCGTCCTCGTAGTAGTCATCATCTCTGTTGTTTGACGCCGTTCTAACCATGTAAGCCCCAACTGCGAGTGTGATGGCAGCAACGAAGCCTATGATTGTCCATACCAACATTGAATCCCCGGAAGATACAGCATCAACGTCAGCCGATGAGACTATCATCCCGTCCACTGGGTACGCAAGGTTTTCGAAATCCCCTGAATCAATGACGTACAACACTGGGACGCCGGGCAGGCTTGGTTCGTAAACAAACTCAACGACGACGCTGGTGGCGCTCGCCTCCAGAGTGACCTCTACATTGTCTGCGGGAGGTGATTGGGCCCATTCGTCCCCGCCCTTACTCTCCCAGAGGGACAAAGAGAGTGTCCCTTCTCTCTTGCCGAGATTGGACCAGAATGTCTTCATCGTGACCCTCTGGCCGGGGAGTGGCTTGTCGGTTGGGTCAAACACTGTGTTTGTCAGGGTCGGCAAGAACTCCATGATTCTGATGTCGACCCTCTTCGGGAGTGCCTCGCTACCGAGGCCGTTCACAGGATTTCCTGCTCTATCCGTTGAAACGACCCAAAACTCAGCAAAGTCGCCATCAATCAGTTTTGTCGTGAGGGATTGAGTCATGTCCAATTCTCCTTGGTATATGTCGAACTGGACTTGGTCAGCGATCAGCGGCAGTGTACCAAAACTGACTGGGCTGATCACGCTCCCGCCCCGCTTGAAGACCCATGCGACTTGTATGTCTCCAGCCTGCATGCCCACCGCGTCATTGATCTGCAGCGTCACCTTGACCCTGTTCATTAGATCGGACTCCTCAACTGACAAGGAGCTATCAGGATAGGCGGTCTGGTCGAATAGAATCGTAGGCGCGGCAGAATCCACCGTTATGGAGATGTCATTATTCTCGTAGGACCCACTTGCCCCTGGTGTGTCTATCACCGTTGTGACTATTTCCATTACAGGATAAACCGGTGGCCTGTCCGGGAGGGATAACTCGACCTCCCAAGCACCTGCCTCCCCTACAGTCGACGAAGCGCTGACACGAGTGGAGCCGTAGATGAAGTGCACCTCGACCGTCATGCCCAGTGGGTCCATCGTGAAAGGCTCGCCTGATCCTGAGTGCACTAGAGTTCCGTTCACCTTGAAAGAGTCCCCTTTCATCAAGTAAATTCCAGTATCATCACTCTCTCCAATGGGGAGGGTTAGGTCCTGTGCAGATGTAGGGATGGCCTCCAGTTGGTTGTCAAGCTCCCACGAGAGGGTGGTCAACAGCGAGGATTCCGCTATTACTTGAAGGTCGTCCGTGATTCTGACTCTCGGACTACACTGCGAGTCCCCGGGAGACCATGGGAAGTCCCAGCTCAATGCAAAGTCCATCTGAATCTCCAATATCGATCCTGACTGTTGCGGGATGGCCCTTGCCTCAATCAGATCGACGTGGGAGTCTGGAGGTGAGGAAAGTATCATTTCCGCAGGGTTCCAATGCATCTTTCCAAGGCCTGTTGGCCCATCGTCGCAAAGCATGACATCGATTCCATCGAGCGTCATTATTCCATTTGGCTCGTCGATCAGCATCTTGAAGGTATGCAATGAACCTGGCAAGAGATACCCCTCCGCTCTGTTCAGAGAGTATCCCGAGGTGATTATCTGTGTCTCGATGTCTTCCGCCACCAACAGAGTTGCCCATGCCTCTTCAGCCCCTGGGCCACCTCCTGTACCACCAGACTGGTATGTTCTTCCTGACCAATCTGTGCCCTCAATGTACATGTAGACTGGGCTATTGAACGGGACACCCGTTAGGTCGATATCGTTGAAGTTCAATTGCTCCTCGCCTGAGAACCCGATGGAGAGTGGCATGGTCATGGAGCTGTATTCTGAAGGATCGGGGACCCCATCCATGTTAGCATCATCCATGACTGCGCGCCAGTATCGAAGCGTGGCATTTGATGCCCTAGCATCGGAATCAGACACCGTGGCATAGACGGACAGTGGCATATCCGGGCTCACAATCTTTCCAGCCGCATTCTGGAAACCCAGTGGTGTAAGGATCTGAATTGGGCCTGCGATGGGGGGTTCGTCATCCACTACTGCATTGATTACAGGCGGATCTATGGTCAAATCCTCTCCGCCCATTGCTTGACCAGCTGGACCTATTCTGTCGATGGTGGGTGTCAGGGAAATCGAGTTGATCCCGCTCGGGATGGTGACCTGTCCATGGAATGCCCCGTTTTCGTCAGAGGTTAACGGTAAGATCGTTCCAGACAAGTTTACAGATACAGCAAAATCCTGTGAATCTGGCCTAAGATCGGGAGATCCCTCGAACCTAACGGCCCCTTCTATGAAGAGATTGTTGCCGGGATCCACGGGGAATGGGTACATCGACGAAAATTGGTCTGACACCAGGTTCCCCAGATGATTCGTCACCGAAAACGAGTCGATCTCAAGATCGTTCTCATACGCAGACCTCCCTCCAACGCCGCTTGTCGATTCAGCACTCCATCGAACGTCGCCGTTGGAGTCTATGGCACTGGAGGTCCAGGATATTGTCGATACATCGTCAGGCCCCCAGGAGGCCGCAAGCGACCAGTCGACCCTCAATGTCTCCCTGCCGTCGGGGTAGGTGACAACTTGAACCACAGAATTCTCTGGAACTAACGCTATGCCGGGAAGACCGTCCCCAGAATTCTGGAATACCGTGGAGGCTGCATCGGACCAATCCCCGTCATTGGATGTCGCGGTATATGTCGCCACACCACCTTCGGTTCGACCAGTTAGCCGTATAGAGGAAATCTGGCTGTTGTCATAGAGATGGCTGTGTTCTGTGGTCAATACGAAGTGATCTGCCCGTGGGACAAAGGAGTTCGGCGGGTTGAATGGGTAGTTCGTCGTGATGTAGTCATAATAAGCGCCGCCGCCGATGGAGAGCATCCCTCCATTAGAGGCAAACGTGACCGGAACGTCGGTGTTCGAAGAGTTCGATTGGATTTCTGATATCGATTCCGTTACAACGTCCTGGAGGGCTGAGACATTTTCTTTGAGGTAATACGACAGTCCGAGGGTGGATATCGAAATAGTCTGGCTAAGGCTTGATGAAACCTCGAAGGTGACCTCCTTCCACTCCCGTCCGGTTCCAGCATCGGTGATCGTGGGTTGCAAAGCATTGGCCGCTGATATCATCTGACCAGTGAGGTGAATGAAATCGGGACCATCGCCGGAGGTTCCAGTTGTTTTCGACGCTGAGCCAATAGATATGGTCACGGGGGAATCGAGTGAATCGGACCCCACTGGAGAAACGGCGATGAATCCAGCTGCGAGCCAAGAGGTTGAATCCACGCTTGGGTCCGTGGATGAGCCCCCTGGAATGAGAGCGGAGATGATCGAAGGTGCAGACTGGCTCAATGCCAATGTGGTACTTCTGTGTTGAGAATCACCGTGAAGTAGCGACTGCCATCCAAGGTGGCCATAACTCAATCCAAACGGGAATGACCAATCATCCTCGCCGTCGGACCCCAAGTCAACTGTCGGAGCACGAGCAGGCTCCGCGAACTTAGCGGAGATGTTGAGTTGATTTATGCTACCCACGGGCGATAATGAAATCGAGGCCTCGAAACCGGGTTGAGACCATGGGAATTCGACGATTCCCCCCGTTGTGGATTGTGGGCCAATTATTCCTCCGTTCGCGTCTTTGAATGTGACTGAGACGCCAGAATAGTCCCCTGTGACTGAGACTGCCTTTATTGGTCTGGAGGATGTAAGGAAATCTGAGCTTATGCTTCCTGCTATCCCTGAAGTGATTATCTGTCCGTTCTCGACGACTACGCTTGGACTGAAATCCCAGCCGTTACCCTCTCCTGATGCTGCTGAGAGTGTTCTAAATCCATCTACTCGGAGTGACTTGATGGCAGGAGTCAGGCTGGAATTGGTAGTTTCCAGGTGCAGTTGGATGCTTATCGAGGGGTTCTCGCTATGATCCAGCCCTGCCAGAGACAATGGCAGGGACCTCATTCGATAACCGTCTATCGGAGTCATTGTGGTCGAGTCGATGATGGTAGCGAGTACTCTGGTCTCATCTGGTATCTCTGCATCGACGTCAACATACCCCAAATTGAAAGAATCGTGACTCGTAATGTCCATTGATGGGCTCAACCACGAGCCATTCGAGCTGTAATTAGGAATGAGAATCCCGAAGTCATCGAGGTAGAAGCCCTCGAAATCATCGGTCGCCCATGTCGAGCTTTGACAGCAAGTGTCCGATCTGAACCAGAATCTAAATGTCATCGAGTCACCGCCCCACTGATCCAGTGGAGCTTCTCTCATTGACATGGTGCTGAGGCCACAATCGTCGTCAATCCACACCTCATTGTTCCCGAATGGATTATTCCATGTTGATGACTTCGTTCCGTCATACCAACCTGGAATGGAGGGTTGGAAATATTGCCAACCACCATTGTTCACCTTGTACTGCAGTACAGCGCCATCACCGTCAAAGGAATCCATGCAAGCCCATTTTGCAAACTGCAGGGTCGCGCCAGAGGGTGGTATGTCATATTGAGGGGATTGGAGGTATCCATTCCAATTATCCGAGTACTCTCCTGTGAGGCCCGTGCCATAGAGGTAAGGGAAGCTCTTGGGTTCAGAGAGCGTCAAAGATGAGCCTGGGAATCCATAGTCCCACGTTGTGGCACCCGTGCTACCCGAATGGCTCCATCCGCTGGCATGTTCGGTCGATGGTGGCGTTGCGAATGAGTTTTCGAAACCCAGTGTCTGATCAACCCTGCCTCCAAATCTCTGTATGTGGCCCCAATCATCGAATGGGCCGCCGAAGGATGACGCTGGCGGAGTGGCTGCATAGTGGAAGAATGTGGTGGAGGTGGACAGATCGTCAGACCAGAGGACAGCGGTCCCAGGAGTGACGAGTGAGATATCCGTCAGGAACACCCCCTCAAAGTTATCCTGAGGCGATCCGTAGGTCACTGAGCCGTCAGTGTCTACAATTATCCTTAGATGGACCGTGTTAAGGTTGAGGAATTGGGCTGGTATGCTGAACTCCTGAATTACCAAACCTCCACTCTGATCACCTGTATTTCCAGGGATCGCCCCCGCCCTATCGTCGCAGTTCTGAGAGGTTCCGGTACCAGTTGATGATATGTCTGTCCAAGTCAGATTATTTGTTGAGAGTTCGACGCAGTAATTGTCAAACGAGCTCCCCTCCAGATCATACTCCACATTCAGCCTAATCTTTGACGAAGAGGTTGCGCCTTGGGTGCTAATTTGGGTCTGGAGTGCTCCGTATGCATTGTTGGAGTAGCCGCAGGTCGTGCCGGCGGCAGATGAGCACCCATGATGCCAGCCCCCGTCTGTTCCCCCTGCATTAACGTAGGAGATGTTGTCAAGATACCAGCCTGGCCTGAGGTTCTGGGCGGATGGGTGTGTCCACAGCCTGAACCTAAATTGGATCTGGTCTGACTCGGATATTCCAGGGATTGTTGTGAGATCAATCTCATCTGAGGTCCAGCCACTGTGGGTAGAAGATGCGAAAACCGGAAGCGCACCAGACGGTTGGCCACTGACATCCGGGCCGTCCGGAGACAGAGTGCTGGGGTATCCCGCGGCGGGCTCGACGAAGCTCCAGTCCCCCCAACTCCCATTGAGGAGTCTGTACTCCAACCATGCTCCGTCTCCTCCTCCGAGGGAAGTGCTGTCGACGTGGTACCAATGCTCAAACGAAAGGTAGTATCCAATCTGGAGGTCACTCGATGGTACGTCCAGAGGGGGGAGGAATAGTGAGGTGTCCGTTCCGGCTGGGACTGGGCTTCCAGGTAGCGTTGCAGCCATTACTTTGCCCTCAGCAGCGCGTGCTGGGACCACACCATGGGAAAGGTTCCTCTGATCGAGGTATACTGTACCTCCTATTGTATCAGCCAAAACAGATGACCAGTATTCAATATCCGGGTTATGGCACAGGGTCAGGTTCTGTGTTATCTCCGTGGGGTCCAATACTCCGTCATTGTCTAGGTCCTGCCCAAGATCGATGATGTGGCCTCCTTCAGTACATGCGGCATTATCCGCTGAGTTAGGATTGTCATTTGCGAGCCAATTGAATGATCCCCCTAAGCCAGGGGTGATGACTCCTCCAGTCCCTGCGCCAGAAAGAACGATCGTGGGAGGAGAGGTATACCCGGTTCCCAGAGTCTCGATTTCTGCAACCGCGAGATGGCCTGTCGCATTCAATGTCACAGAGATGTCAGCCTGCCTGCCGGAGGATCCCGTATTGTCTAATGTTAGGACGTGATCAGTCGTATAATTGGAGCCATGGCTTGTCAGTACTATGCCTGTGATTGCCCCTGCGCTGTCCACCGATGTAGCAGTGACGGTGGCCCCTGATCCAGGACAATCCCTGCCGCATGCGACGTTGAACACAGTGCCGTTGGCATACCCTGAACCTCCAGAAATTAGAGATGCTGATCCGATTCCTCGGCCAGAGAGGTAAGTTCCACTGAAGCCGGACCCCCCTCCACCGGATGCTGAAAGGTTACCATCCCCGTATCCGGATCCGATGGAGGTTATGTTTAGCGATGTGACGCTAGTATCCATTCCCGAAGAAGGACAGTACTCAGTGGAGGTGGATATTTCTTGGGCGTCCAAGTTTCCGTCTGAGTCAAAGTCATGGCCATGGGAAATCACGATAGAGGACTGGTTCCCACATCCCTGACTTGATGAAAATTCTTGGATATTGTAGACACTCAAGACCCCTGGCGAGTGGTAGTATCCAGAAGGCATCTCTATTGTGTAATTCCCATCGTCGAAATCCTCGACGATCGACACTGTGAAATCATCAGTCAGTATGATTTCGCCGCCTGAACTGAATGATGTTCCACTAAATATTCCTTGGTCCAACCCGTCATCCACTGACCACGAAAGAAGGTCTTCCCTCGACTGGGCGTTTTCGTCATTTGATATCTCCACCCAACTGTCGAGCACCGTCGCATTCGTGGGGACTCTGAAGGCAGTGAATTCTGAACCATCATGGGTTGGCTTCACAGTATCTGGCCCCCTCCAATCAGACACATTCGCTTGTGTTGTAGGAAGCAGAAGCATCAACGCCGTCATTAGGAGTGCTCGTCTGACATTCATGCGGTACATGGGGCGGAGAGGAGTGGTAGGATTATCAATTCTGCGAAAGACAGTTCGACAACTTGGAGCCACTGGGGGGAATTGAACCCCCGACCTTCGCCTTACCAAGGCGACGCTATACCCCTAAGCCACAGTGGCGATGGTTCTGGGGCCCATGTGGTTGATTTAATCGCTGCGTAACCATGAGGTTGCTCATCAACAGACTCAAACCTCATCGCCACCTCCGTGAGGTAAAGCCGAGGTCGCATAGCCTGGTATTGCGCATGACTGGAAATCATGTGGGATTTTCCCTCCGGAGTTCAAATCTCCGTCTCGGCGCCAAAACACACCCTCGGCGGGCACCTGGATGCAATATTTCCAAATGGTCGTGCGACTCCAAGGTGACATGGAAGACGAATCGGAGGCTCTCTCAGCCGGAGTTTCTCCTGATGAAATCAAGGGAGCGGTGGATTCCATAGCCAGGCTTACAGACATCCCATTTCCAACTGATTTTTCCGCGAAAATCCCTGCACTTTCACTCGTCGATGCCACACTGAGGCAGATTGTATTCAACTGGAAGGCAGCGAAAGCGACTCTGGATTTTACACACCTCGCTCCAATGATTCTCGCCTTCATAGCACTGTTGTTGGGCTCCTGGGACTTGGGAAGTGGTGAGCTCTCGGGGGGCGGAGACTACAACAGGGGAGGGATTTTTGGTTCTGAAAGCGGTTTTTTGAGGGTGTCGGGAGGAGCATTAATTCTCTCCTTCCTTTCACTTTTCTTATCTGTGGCGGCATATGTTCTGCTAATCTCTATATTCCCGCTCATGCGCGAGAACTTGCTCTACCTGATATTCGGCGTATTAGCGGTAGAATACGGCCATATTGCTAG
>MDTE01054456.1_pt1 | contig 13239 bp, 11 predicted proteins | sample 811231 | NCBI WGS metagenome assembly MDTE01 (sample SAMN05326651, study PRJNA326480) | marine metagenome | isolation source: seawater | place: Indian Ocean: Red Sea | collected 2010
ATATGATGGTAGATTTAAAGATTTATTTCAAGAGGTATTTGAAAGTGAATTTAAAGAAAAATTTAAAGAAAGAAACATTACTTACGAACACAGACTTATAGATGACATGGTTGCTTGTGCAATAAAATGGAATGGAAATTATATCTGGGCATGCAAAAACTATGATGGAGATGTACAATCTGATACTGTGGCCCAAGGATTTGGATCACTAGGTCTTATGACAAGTATCTTGATGTCTCCAGATGGTAAAACCATAGAATCGGAAGCTGCTCATGGGACTGTAACAAGGCACTACAGAATGCATCAAAGAGGTGAAGAAACATCAACAAACCCCATAGCATCAATTTTTGCATGGGCAAGGGGTCTGTATCACAGAGGAAAATTAGACGGTAACGATAAATTAAAAAAATTTGTAAAAACTTTAGAAAAAGTTTGCGTACAAACAGTTGAAAATGGGCTTATGACAAAAGATTTAGCTGTATTAATAGGAAAAAATCAAAAATATTTAACTACAAATCAATTCTTAGAAGCAATAGATTCTAATTTAAAAAAAAGTCTTAAATAATCTTTTTATTTAATTTGTTAAAAGCTTCTTCAATTTTATCTTTATTTGCTCCGCCTGCCTGTGCAAAATCTTTTCTACCTCCTCCGCCTTTACCACCAAGTACTTCAGAAGCAATCTTTACTAATTCCACCGCGTCGTATTTTTTAGTTAATTCTTTTGTTACTCCAACAGCAACACCAACTTTACCTTCAAAAGTAGAAAACCCAACTACAATACCTTTGTTAATGTCTTTTTTACTTTGATCTATTATATTTCTCAGTTCTTTAGGTGGAAAATCAATAAGAACTTGATATCTCAAAATAAAAGAACCTATTTTATTATCCTTAATAATATTTTTATTTTTGTCCTTAACTATATTTTCAATTTTAATTTTTTCTAATTGCTTATTTAAATTCTTTATATTTTCAGATAATCCTAAATCTTCTTTATAATCAGGTTTCACTTTATACTTTGCTAATTCATTTTTAATTAAATTTATTTGATCTTTTAAATTTTTTTCCTTTAAAGATTGATCTTTTTTTAAAGATTTTTCATAATCTTGTAGTTGTTTGTCTCTTAAAGCCTCTACTCTTCTCACTCCGGCTGCAATAGAAGATTGGTTTACTATTTTAAATCTACCAATATCTTTTGTATTTTTAACGTGTGTTCCTCCACAAAGTTCAGTTGAAAAATAATCTCCATTTTCTTTACCCATCGATAAAACTCTAACTTCTTCACCATATTTTTCACCAAACATAGCTAGAGCACCTTTTTTAACAGCTTCTTTGGGTGTCATAATTCTAGTTTTAACATCAGCTGCGGTATTAACCATCTTATTTACATATTGTTCTATTTTTTCAATTTCTTTTTTTTCAATTGGTTTATTATGACTGAAATCAAATCTAAGTTTATCTGGACTAACTAAAGAACCTTTTTGGGTAACATGCTTACCAAGAGTTCTTCTCAGAGCTTCATGTAATAAATGAGTTGCTGAATGATAAGCTCTGGCGTTATTTCTTCTAGTAACATTTATTTCCATATTTACATTTTGATTAACTTTCAGGGATCCTTTTTCAACTTTTCCGTAATGAACATGAAGATCGCCCATTTTTTTTTGTGTATCTTTAACAAAAACTTTACAATCGTTAGAATAAATAATTCCTTGATCACCTATTTGACCTCCTGACTCTCCATAAAAAGGTGTTTGGTTTGTTACTATTTCTACTTCATCCCCAGCTTTTGCTTCTTTAACAAAGTCTTTTCCCTTGAAAATTTTAAGAATAACACCTTCTAGTTTGTCAAATTCATAACCTAAAAACTCTGTGGGATTAAGTTTCTCTCTAATTTTAAACCATTTTTCTTCTAACGACTTATCGCCAGATCCTTTCCAGCTAGCTCGAGCCAACTTTTTGCTTTTTTCCATCTCTTTTTCAAAACCAGTATTATCTACTTTTATATTTTTATTTTTTAAGATGTCAGCAGTAAGATCCAATGGAAAACCATAAGTATCATATAATTTAAAAGCTACTTCCCCAGGAAAAGAATTATTTTTTACTTTATCTAAATTTTCATTTAAAATTTCAATTCCTCTATTAAGCAATGAAGAAAATTTTTCCTCTTCTGCTTTTAATGTCTCTGTAATTAAAGGTTTTGCTCTTTCTAATTCTGGGTAAGCATCTGACATCTCTTTAATTAAGATCGGTACCATTTTATAAAAAATTGGCTCCTTGCTACCAAGAGTATGTGAATGTCTCATTCCTCTTCTCATTATCCTTCTTAGGACGTAGCCCCTACCTTCATTTGAAGGTAATACTCCCTCTGAGATCAAAAACGAGCTTGCTCTAAGATGATCTGCTATAACTCTATGACTAGATATATTTTCCTTAGTAGTTTTAGTTTTGGTTAAATCTGATGAAGCTTCAATTAAAGTTTTGAAATGATCTGTTTCATAATTATCATGGGTTCCTTGAAGTAAAGCTGAAATTCTTTCTAATCCCATTCCTGTATCTACTGATGGTTTAGGAAGATTTATTCTTTTATCTTTTGAAATCTGCTCAAATTGCATAAAAACTAAATTCCATATTTCAATAAAACGATCACCATCCTGATTTTTGCTTCCAGGAGGTCCGCCTTGCAAATGATCACCGTGATCATAAAATATTTCTGAACAAGGTCCACAAGGTCCTAGATCTCCCATAGACCAAAAATTATCATTTGTTGCTATTTTGTAAATTTTACTTTCAGATAATCCTGCTATTTTTTTCCATAGTTTAAATGCTTCTTCATCATCTGCATAAACACTTACACAAATTTTATCTTTTTGTATTTCAAACTCTTTTGTTATTAAATTCCATGCTAATTCAATTGCAACATCCTTGAAATAGTCCCCAAAAGAAAAATTTCCCAACATTTCAAAAAAAGTATGATGTCTTGGAGTGTAACCAACGTTTTCTAAGTCGTTATGTTTTCCTCCTGCTCTGACACATTTTTGTGATGTTACAGCCCTTTTGTAATCCCTTTTCTCCAGCCCAGTAAACACATTTTTAAACTGAACCATTCCCGAATTGGTGAACATTAAAGTAGGATCATTGCTAGGAACTAAATTACTGGAATCAACAATTTGATGCTTTTTTTGTGAAAAATAGTTTAAAAACGATTTTCTTATATTTTTTAATGTTTTTTCAGCCATCTATCTAATAAATACAGTTTTTTAGAATGATGTCTAGAAGAGAAGAAAGGTGCTTTTGCAAGCACCTTTCTATCTGAGAGTTAATTGTTAATTATTTTAATTTTTTTTATTAGTATCTTCTTTTGCAACTGTTGGGTTTCCTTCAATTTTCTTAGATATTAAGCCAGCTTTCGTCCTAATGGCCATTTCAATTTCTCCTGCAATTTTAGGATTTTTTTCAAGAAAAATCTTAGCATTTTCACGACCTTGGCCAATTTTTTCACCCTTATAAGCATACCACGCACCTGATTTTTCAACTACATCAGCTTTTGAACCTAAATCTATTAGTTCACCGGATTTACTAATGCCTTTTCCATACATTAGATCAAACTCTATTACTTTAAATGGAGGTGAAACTTTATTTTTGACTACTTTAACTCTTGTAGAGTTACCAATGATTTGATCTTTTTCTTTAATAGCTCCTATTCTTCTAATATCCATTCTAACTGAAGAATAAAATTTCAGAGCATTTCCTCCTGATGTTGTTTCTGGATTACCAAACATAATTCCAATTTTCATTCTTATTTGGTTAATAAAAATCACCATTGTATTTGTTTTTGCTATTGAGCTTGTTAATTTTCTAAGAGCTTGACTCATCAGTCTTGATTGTAATCCCACATGATGATCACCCATCTCTCCTTCCAGCTCTGCTCTTGGGGTTAATGCTGCCACAGAATCAACTACCAAAACTGAAATTGACCCTGACTTAATAAGCGTATCTGCTATTTCTAAAGCTTGTTCACCAGTATCTGGTTGAGATATTAAAAGTTCTTCAGTTTTAACACCTAATTTTTTGGCATAAACTGGGTCTAGAGCATGTTCAGCATCAACAAAACCACAAATACCGCCAGTTTTTTGAGCTTCAGCTACTACCTGTAATGCTAAAGTTGTTTTTCCAGATGACTCTGGACCATAAATTTCTACAACTCTTCCTTTGGGAAGACCACCAATTCCAAGAGCTAAATCTAAGCTCAGAGAGCCAGTTGATATAGCTTCAACGTTTATAGCTGCCTTTTGGCCAAGCTTCATTACTGAGCCTTTTCCAAAATTTTCATCTATTTGGCTTATTGCAGCGTCTAAAGCTTTGTTTTTTTCTTTGTTTTCTACTTCTTGATTTTTGTTAGATTTCACTATTTTTAAGTTATTTTTAGTCATAATTTACCTTTAATGTTTATACAATTTGATTAACGAATCATTGTTATAAATGTACACATTTTGTTCTTTTTATCAATAGTTAATAAAATCCTTTAAAATCAATACTTTTAATAGGTTATAAAAAATTTACTATTTTAGATTTAATTGGTTAGCGGTGAGTCTTCCTACCGCTGAAAGAAGATTAAATTGAGATATTAAAAGATTCCTTTCAGAGCTTGCCAAATTAATTCTGGAGTTTAATAAAATTGTTCTAGATTGAATAACTTCTAAAGTTGTTCTACTACTTCCAGATTCATATTCTAAAGTTATGCCTTCATTTGCTATTTCTGCAGCTTTTACTTGTAGTCTAATTGAATCTAGCACACTTTTAGATGACTGATAGTTAGACCATGCGTTTGCAACATCAATTTCATTTTTCTTTTTACTGTCTTCTAGTAAAAGTTCTTTTTGATTTTTGATTTCCTGTGCTTTTCTTAAATTAAATATATTGCTACCCCCTGAAAACAAAGGCCATGTTGCGGTTGCAGTAACTGTTTGTTGGGTTCTTTCTTTTATTGATGTGCTGATATCATCTTGCTCAGCAATTTTATATGATAATGTAGCAGATGGTGATAAATCAGATCCAGCAATCAAAACATCTAATTTAGATTGTTTATATTCAAGTTTTGCTATCAATAAATCAGGATTTTCAGAATTAGATATATTAAAAGCTGCAGCTAAACTTTCAGGTAAATTTAAATTAAATTCTGTTATTTCTTTGATGTTTTCGCTTGGTTTTTTCCCAATTATTTTTTCAAAATTGGCTTTGCTAGTCACTAAATCATTTTGAGCGGTTATTAACTCTGCTCTAGCGCCCGCTAAAGAAGATTCAGATTGTGCTAAATCTGTTAAATTTATTTCTCCTTTTTCTAATCTATTTTGATCAGTTTCAACTTGTCTTTCAAGCAAGTCTATATTTATTAAATTAATATTTACCTTCTGTTTATTTAATAATAATTCTGTGTGAACTTTGGCAGCTTCTAATAAAATTTCCTGTTCAACTTTTTTAAGATTATATTCTCCAATTTGTTGACCATATTTCTTTTTTTTAAAACTAGCAATACCACTGCCGCCTTGAAAAATTTTCTGCTCTACTATCATTGCTTGTTCCGAAGGCTCAAAATTTGAATCACTTCCTCCTGTTTTCTTATTATCTTGATCACTTACATATCCAGAAATTGTAACGCTTGGTAAAAATTCACTAATCGATTCTCTTTTTTCCTCTATTGATGCGCGCATACTTGCTCTTTCTGCATTTAATTTGGGATTATTTTTATATGCGGAATTTAAAGAGTCAAATAATGAATCTGCTTTTGTTCCATTTGCACTTAAAATAAATATAAAAACAAAAACAAATTTTAATAAAAAATTCATCAAGTCAAGTTTTAAATAATACTTTTCTAATTTCATGATTTTTCTTTAATAGCATAATTACAGATGCAGATTTACTTAAATCTTTTAACATTTGCAAAGTAATTCTTTCATAAAACATAATAAAACGTTTTATTTCATTATAAGACATAATTTTTTTACTTGAATGAGATTTTTTTTTAAGCTTTTTTTCTTGAAGAAGTCGCCATTTAAAAACCATCTTAAAATTTGGAATTTTCATAAAAATAAAATGATCAATCATAGCAAAAAGTTTTTTGTATTCTTTTTTAAGTTTCTCATTCGAATATTTTCGCCATTTTAAATTTTTATCTTCAAGTTTTTCGAGTGTATTTACTGGTTTTTTTATTAAAAAGTTTGATTGATGTTTTGCTCCAACACACCAACCTTCCAATATTACTATTTCGGGTTTCTTCTTTATATTAAACCAGTATTTTTTTTCTAAACGATCATCTTCTAATTTTTCAAATTTTGGTAATCTCATTTTTTTAAATTTTTTCTTTTTTATGGCTTTTAAATATTTTTTAAGTAAATTTATATCATGTGTACCGGGTACTCCTCTTGTTTTAAATAACGGGTGAATTTTATAAGACATTTTTTTTCGATCTTTCAAAGTTTTATAAAAATCATCTATTGAGCTGACGTGTATTCTCCTTTTAAAAAATTTTTTTAAAATAATTTTTATTATACTAGTTACTGTCGTTTTGCCAGAACCTTGTCCTCCAGAAAAACCTAAAAATAAGGTTTTGCCTTTTTTTTTGTATTCGTTTTCTATCCAAAATGACACAGGTATATAAATTCTTTTCAAACTTTCTATCTTAACTGCTTTAGATTTACCTAAGATCTTTTCTTTATTTAGGAATTTAAGATAATCTTTTTTTACACTATCAAAACACTCGTTAACTAATTGCATTTAATTAATTATTTTTTATCTAATGGATGGTTTTCACCATCATTAATCTTAATATTTTCTAGCTCAAAAGGTTTTACTCCTTCTATGCATGCAATATTTAACATATAAACTTTATCATGATTGCTTCTTGGGTTTGAATGAGTATAGATTCCGCACTTTGAACAAAAATAATGTTCGGCTACTTTTGTATGATACTGATAAAGTGTTAAAAGATCTTTTCCTTTTATAAGTTTAAAATTTTCTGGATTAATTGGTGTCATTATGTAGCCTCTTCTTTTACAAAGAGAGCAGTTACACCTCATAAGTTTTTCAAATCCTGATTCAGGCAATTTCACTTGAATTTCTACTCCTCCACAATGACAAGTTAATTTTTTCATTTTTTTTAATTTAAATTTTTTAGCATGATTTTCATATCCTGGTAATAGTTATCCACATCATAACTAGATCTTGTCTTGAATGTTCTTGGTTTGATTCATTTTAGATTCTTTTTTGGACTCAAAATACAACTTATTAGGGACTTTTCCACATATTGATATATTGTTTCTATTATTATAAATTAGAACAAAATAAGAACATTATGAAATTACTATTACCCTTTCATTTACATAAGGTTGGAGCTGGTTTTCCATCACCAGCAACAGACTATATAGAAGACGATATAGATCTTAATGCTCATTTAATAAAAAATATACCATCTACATTTCTTATCAGGGCACAAGGTAAATCTATGAATAAAGTTGGAATTTATAATGACGACCTCTTAGTAGTAGATAGAAGTTTAAATCCAAAAAATTTTTCTACTGTGATTGCTAATGTTAATGAAGAATTAGTTGTAAAAACTTTTGTAAAGGAAAAAAACCAATCTTTTTTAACTTCTGGATCAAGCGACATTAAAGATAAAATTAATTTAACTGAAAATCCTGAAATTGTTATTTGGGGTGTAGTAACTTACGTTATCCATGCTTTATAATAATAACAAAATAGCTTTGGTTGACTGTAATTCTTTTTATGTTTCTTGTGAAAGATTGTTCAATCCTTCAATAAATAAAAAACCAGTTATAGTTCTTTCAAGTAATGACGGTTGTGTAATATCTAGATCTACAGAAGCGAAGATCTTAGGAATAAAAATGGGAGAACCATATTTTAAAGTAAAAAAAATAGTAAAAGAAAATGACGTAAAAATTTTTTCAACAAACTTTGCATTATATGGAGATATATCAAGAAGAGTTATGAAAACTTTAAAACAATTCTCTCCGCAAATGGAAATTTATTCTATTGATGAAGCTTTTTTAGATTTATCTTCAGTAAAAAATAAAGATTTGTTAGAACATGGTTATAAAATTAGAAAAACTATTTTAAAATGGACTGGCATACCGACAAGTATTGGTATTGGAACAACAAAAACTTTAAGTAAAGCAGCAAATTATATTGCCAAGAAAGAAAAATCAGGAGTCGTTGATTTAGTTAATTCCAACCAGATAGATAAGTTTCTTTCAAAAATAAAAATAAATGATGTTTGGGGTGTTGGAAGACAGTTAACAAAATTCTACATCAAAAATGGAATAACTACAGCCTATGATCTTAAAAAAATGCACAATGGTTGGATAAAAAAGAATACGAACGTTTTTGGATCCCGGACAGCAATGGAATTGAGAGGTTTTCCATGCATATCTTTGGAGCCCCATGAAGAAAAAAGAAAGAATTGCAGCGTATCAAGATCTTTCGGAAAAAAAGTTATAAAACTTGAAGATCTAAGTGAAGCTATAACAACACATTGTTTAAATGCAGCTGAAAAAATAAGGCTAGATAAACAAACAGTAAAAAAAATAACCGTGTTCATAAGAACAAGTCCTTTCCAAATAGGAAATAATTACTATGCAAATTCAAAAGATATTGATTTGCCAGTAAGAACAAATGACAGCATCACACTAATTAAACATGCTTTAGTCGCTTTAGAAAGCATTTACAAAAAAGGGTACAGATATCAAAAAACAGGCATAGTTTTTTCGAAACTGAAAGATGCTAACATTTATAACAAAAATTTATTTTCAACAATTAATAATGATGAAAAAAGAATCAAATTAATGAAAGCAATCGATCGCACAAATCTTAAATATGGTCGTAATGCCTTAAGTATAGCACAGGCAAGATTAAAAAAAAAATGGAACATCAAAAAGCAGTATTCTTCAAAAATTGATACAGCTTGTTTCGATTTTTTACCCACTATTAAGATTGCTTAAAACGTCAATACTATCAATATTGTCTAGAGAGTTATTTAATTGATTAATATTTTCACGAGAAGAAACTCTTAAAATTAATAGTAAGAAAATAATAATAATAAACGCAGGAAATAAAGTAATGACAGAAAAACTATTTGAAACAATAAATAAGTAAATAAATAAAAATAAAAGAGACCGAAATACTACAGTATTTTTAAAAACTGCAATAATAGAAAAAGAATGTATTAAAAGGTTAAATAAATTCATTTGAGAGGGGCCAAAATATCTTTCTCCTCTAATTGATGGTACAGATACCCTGTCGAGAATAATTTTGGTTACAGATCCAGAAAAACTACTCCATATACAAGCTTCTTTTACAAGTCTCTCAGCATGCTCTTTGGGAAGACAGCTATAATTGCCAAATTTAATAAGTTTACCTGTAAAAATATACGTTAGTATTTTATGAAGCTCGTAGAGTAATTTAAAAAAAAAACCTTCAGAGCGTTTTATTCGATTTAATGTTACTGTTTTTGATGGATTTTCACTAGATTTATTAAATAAAGAAGTCAACTCTTCTGGTCGGTCTTCTCCATCTCCGTCCATTAAAATAACATAATCAAAATTTTCTTTTTCTGTTAAATATTTCAATCCAGTAGCGTTACATCTAGCGTGTCCCCTATTTTGTTTCATATTTATAACTTGAAGTGATTTAATATTTTTAAAACTTAATTTAGATTTTGGATAACTTTCTGTAGAAGCATCATTAATAATGTAAACTGAAACCTCAGCACTCCATTTAGCAATTTGCAAATCAATATTTTCTAAAAGCTTAAAAACTGATTTCCAATCATTATAAACAGGAATTAAAATTTTAATTTTTTTCATTTTTTATTTCCAATCATACAAATTCCTTGTCCTTCTATTCTAAAAAAAACGCCATTACAAATATTTGACAAAATATCTTCTTCACCAATTAAAACAAAACCATCTGCATTATTTTTCAATAAGGTAGATTTTTTATTTTCAAAAATATTATCCCATATAGGTCTAGATTTAAGGTGATAAGATAAATTTCCAGCATGCCATTCATTGCCACCCACTATATCTATTTGATTAGAAAAATTATCTTCCCATTTTTTCTGAACAATCTGAGAAATTTTTCTGCCGGGATAATCAGTTCTTTTATCATTTTGAGATATAGAAATATAAAAATATGCTGATGGAGATAAAATAAAAAATATTATAAATATTGAAAAAAAATATTTTAGTTTACGTAAAACAAATAATTTTTGAAATGTATAAACAAAAAAAACTCCAAAAAATAAATAAAATGGTGTCATCCACATTGTTCTTAGTTTGGCTCCTGTTAATAGTGAAGTTAAAAACATTAGGAATATTGGTACTAGGTTTACTATAAGTAAAAATAAAAATTTTCTATCTTTAAGATTAAATTTAATTTTTAAACTTTTAACTGCAAACAAAAACATAAGAAAAAAAGGAATTAATATCCCTATTTGCTTTCCTAAAAAAATAATAGGATTGTGGATATGGTCTAAAAACTGACTCCCTTCTAATCCAGTTCTTTTAAAAGCATAACTGAAAGTTACAAAATCGTTTTCAAATAACCATATAAGGTGAGGAGCAAGAATAACAAAAAAACTAATTAGAGAAAAAAGACACTTGTTATTAAATTTTTTTTTCCTAATCAAATAGATAAAAAATATATCTAAAGCAATTAGCAGGTAAATAAATAAATACTTTGATAAAATTCCACAAGCAGCTACCAATCCAAATAATAGCCAGTTAATTATATCGTTATGCTTTATTCCTTTCCAACAATAATAGACTGTTAGTGCCCAAAAAGGTAATTGACTTACATTTACATTAAATTCTGGAGTAGTAAAATTATAAAAATAAATTCCTTCTAATAGCAGTACTGCAATTAAACTTAAAATTTTATTTTTAAAAAAATCTTCAGAAAATTTAAAAACAACAAAAAAAGCTGTTATTACAAATAGCTGGCTAAGAAAATAATAAGTCCAATCTTGATTTCCAAATATTTGATAAAATAGTTCAACTGTCCATGCGCTAAAAGGAGGATGTTTGCTGTATCCCCAGTTTAAGTTTGCTCCCCAAGCCAAAGCTTCAATAGTATCTAGCGGGAGATTAACGTTTGAAATACTAGGAACTAATGTCCAAATAAATAAATGAGAAAACAAAAAAAATATTAAAATTCTGTTAATGTTATTTTTAATAGCAATCATAACTTAAATTTATACAAATTTATCACTCTTGACACCCACAAAAACGCAAATATACTCACCGACCTTAAACAATTATATATTTATATATCATGCCAAAAAAATATATTCCTAATGAAAAAGAAAAATACATGTCCGAAAAGCAGAAGTCATATTTTAAAAAAAGATTAATCCAGTGGAAAAATGAAATTATTGAGTTAAATAGCAAGGGTTTATATTTAAAAGACGTTGATCAAGAAATCTCTTCGCCTGATATAGTGGATCAAGCCGCTTCACAGACAGAAAAAAATGTTGAAATGCGAACGTTAAATAGACAAATAAAGCTATTATCTAAAATTGAAAAAGCTATAAAAAAAATTAATGACAATACTTACGGCTACTGTGAGGAGACAGGAGAGGAAATAGGTCTAAAAAGATTAATCGCTAGACCTATAGCAACATTGTCAATCGAAGCACAAGAGAAACACGAAAAGAACGAAAAAATCTTTGCTGATTAAAAAATTATATATCAGGTATTTTTTCTCCCTTTTTTAAACAATCATAACCTGTTTTTACAGCTTCTCTTTCTGAAATTTTTTTATACCATCTACTCAAATTTTTAAAATTTTTTAATCCAATATCGTGCCATTTGTGTCTTGCTATCCAAGGAAATGTAGCTATATCAGCAATTGAATATTTTTTTCCTGCTAAAAAATCTAATTTTGACAAATGTTCATCTAAATCTTTGTATATTCTTTTCGCAATATTAAAATACCTTTCTTCACCAAATTTACTTTTTCCTGGATTGTAATGATGAAACTGATGATGTTGACCTAACATTGGTCCAATATCACCCATTTGTGCCATTAGCCATTGATTAATTAAATTTCTATTATCTTTATCATAAAATTTACCACTCAATTCAGCTAAATAAATTAAAATAGCTCCAGACTGAAACAAACTAACTTTATTTTTATGGTCAATAATTGCTGGTATTTTGCTAAGAGGACTTATTTTTCTAAAATCTAAATTAAATTGATCGCCTTTAGAAAGATCAATTTCAGTGATTTTATAATCTAATTTTGCTTCCTCTAACATGATTGAAATTTTTCTGCCGTTGGGTGTATCGGCATAAAATAATTCAATCACTTTTTTTTACTCCTAGTTTTTCCTGAATATTTTTAGAAGTTGTCGTAAATTCAAATCTATATTTTTGATCAGGTCTAGCAAGTTTAAAGCACGCTCTTGCAGCAAGTGCGCCTTCATGAAAGCCTGATAATATTAATTTAAGTTTACCTGGATACGTACAAATATCACCAATTGCAAATATACCATCTTTGTTTGTTTGAAAGTTTTCTGTGTTTACAGGTATTGTTTTTTTTTCTAAATTTAATCCCCATTCAGCAATAGGACCTAATTTCATAATCAATCCAAAAAAACCAAGAAGACAATCAGTTGTGATTTTTTCAATTTTATTATCTTCGCTCTTAATTGTTATTGCTTTTATATTTTTGTCTCCCTCTATAGAATCAATTTGAAATGGTGTTTTTATTGTTAGCTTACCCTCTTTTTCTAATTTTCTCGCTATTCCAGAACTATGTTCAGCGCCTCTAAATTCATTTCTTCTATGCACCAATGTTACTTTTGAAATTTTGGATAATTCTATAGCCCAATCTAGAGCTGAATCTCCTCCTCCAAAAATACAAATTTTTTTTTCTTTAAAAAAATTTTTATCTTTAACGGAATAAAAAACATTTTTATTTTCAAATTTTTCTATACCCTCAATCGAAAACTTTCTAGGTTCAAAAGATCCTACTCCACCTGCAATAATAATATTTGGAGATATAAAAGTTTTATTTTTGCTCGTTGTTATTTTCCAATTCCCATCTTCCTTGGAAATTTCTTGAACTCTTTCGTTTAGGTGAAAGTTTGTTTTAAAAGGTTTAATCTGTTCTAATAAATTTTTTGTTAAACTTTCTCCAGTACATTCAGGTATAGCAGGAATATCATAA
>MDTE01055283.1_pt1 | contig 13239 bp, 10 predicted proteins | sample 811231 | NCBI WGS metagenome assembly MDTE01 (sample SAMN05326651, study PRJNA326480) | marine metagenome | isolation source: seawater | place: Indian Ocean: Red Sea | collected 2010
CTGCCGTTTCCGTGAAACTCAGCATACCTGCGCGGGCGGCACCCGAATGGCCCATCTCGACCATGGATCGCCACATGTCTGCGATGATATTCACAATTGAACCGCCATTTCCTTTCATCCATTGCTTGTAGACCTCGCGACTGACGAGGAAACCTCCAGTAAGGTTCGTGGCCACAACCGCGTTCCAGCCATTTTGGGAGATATCTTCGAGACGTGCCGGGAATTGCCCACCTGCGTTGTTTACCAGTCCATCGATCTTGCCATGGCACTCTAGGATCTCGGCGACTTTTCTGGCCACAACCGCATCGTCACGGATATCGAACGCAAAATAATCCGCAGTACCGCCATCATCCTCGATCTCGGTAGCGACGCGTTCAAGCTTTTCCAACTGGCGGCCAGTAAGAACAACCGTGGCACCCAGCGCTGCTAGCTCGTGTGCGGTACATCTTCCGATACCACTACCGCCCCCGGTAACGACAACCAATTGATTCCGGAACAGGTCCGGTTTGAAAACCGATTTGTATGACATCAATATTCCTTCTTGCACTCACACCCCGCGACAAATAGGCGCGTGTTGAAAACATTCTGAGACCATGCGCTTGCACGCGGCCATAACGAAAGACATATTGCGGCGGCCGCACAACGTATTCCAGTGCCTATCTTTTCGACGCACACGAGAATATCGCCAGGCCTTAAGGGCTACCACGAGTGTAGGACGTGTATATTTATCTGCCGATCGCCGAACTATCGGTGAATATTTTTCTGATACTGAGTTTGGGCGCCGGTGTTGGGGTTCTATCAGGTATTTTTGGGGTAGGTGGCGGCTTCTTAATGACGCCACTTTTGATCTTTCTCGGCATCTCACCATCGGTTGCCGTTGGCACTGAAGCCAACCAAATCCTCGCATCTTCAGTTTCCGGCGTCGTTGCGCATTGGCGACGTGGCAACGTCGATTTCAAAATGGGCGTGGTTTTGCTAATTGGTGGCCTTATCGGTTCCACGCTCGGCGTATGGTTATTCAAAGAATTACGTGACCTTGGCCAAATCGACCTTGTGATCCAGCTCTGCTATCTGGTTTTTCTTGGCATTATAGGGTTCCTGATGCTGATCGAGAGCCTGCGAGCAATCCATCGTTCGCGTCGGTCAGACAACACGCAGCGGAAGTTACACCAGCACAACTGGCTACATGGCTTACCCTTCAAAATGCGTTTTAGGAAATCGAAACTTTATATCAGCGCATTACTGCCACTGATAATTGGAATTTTTGTCGGCATACTGTCGGCAATTATGGGTGTAGGCGGCGGCTTCATCATGGTACCGGCGATGATCTATCTGCTCGGTATGCCGACAAATGTCGTGGTCGGCACATCCCTTTTCCAAATCATCTTCGTGACAGCAAATGCAACCTTTCTTCAATCATCGCTAAACCAGACCGTCGATGTGGTGCTCGCCTTCCTATTGCTATTCGGCGCCGTTATCGGCGCGCAGCTGGGCACATTTCTTGGCTCAAAGCTAAAAGGAGAGCAATTACGCGGATTACTAGCCCTGATCGTCCTGGCAGTCTGCATTAAGATTGCGCACGACCTGTTAGTTATGCCCGCCGACCTTTATGGCATTGGGTTCACAGGAGGTCATTAGTATACGAAGACCTCCAATCTTCCTCACTTGCTGCATCTTCGTACTCTTCGGCCTACTTGGTTCCCGTGGTGCGAACGCGGATGCGCTAGTTGCCGACCTATCCGAGCAATTGGTAAAGATAGATCTCGGCTTTACCGGCAAGAAAGTACTACTATACGGGACGTTCGAGGGAGATGGCGAGGTTATAGTTGTTGTGCAAGGGCCTCGCGAACCGGTCACTATTCGTCGCAAAGGCCGGATTGCCGGGATTTGGGCCAACGAGGCGGCGGTAACATTCACGAACGCGATTTCCTTCTACCAAGTCATGGCTAGCGAGGAGCTCAACGAATGGCTGCCCCTAACAATCCGCGAGCAGCATCAGATCGGCGTCGAGTACCTTAGTTTCAAATCAAAACAGAAAATTGGTCCAGCACAACAAGCAGACTTCCAGACAGCCTTGATCCGCAACAAACAGGCTCTCGGCCATTACGGCGTTCTCGAAGGGCGCGTCAAAGTGATCGGCGGCAAGCTGTTCCGCACCGAAGTCATCTTCCCTGCCAACGTACCGACAGGGGCTTATAGCATGGAAGCATTCCTGGTACGAAACGGGAAGGTGGTGAGCTCTCAAAAGACGCCACTCCATATTTCGAAAAGCGGTATCGAAGCAGAAATCTTCAATCTTGCGCAGGACTATCCGAAAATTTACGGCTTCCTTGCAATTCTAATTGCCGTTGCCGCTGGATTAGCCGCAAACGCGGGCGTCCTTCGTCGCCGTTAATATGCCAAAAACTCCCCCTCTACCATGCTAAAGAAAGAAGACACCACAAGTTAGAAGTGGATTTCGAAGGTCACGAAATTAGACCATCCAGCAATGTTCCCCTTGTCCGCAACGCTTTTTCTTGCACTTTGCCTATAGAGCTTTCAATGTGAAGTGGTGGAGACATATGGACAGTAGAACAATAAGAGGTAAGACAGCATTAGCCGGTATAGGTGAAACCACCTATTACAAGCACGGGCAGTCACCGGACAGTGAATTCGTACTAGTCTTGAAGGCGATCCTCGCCGCCTGTGACGATGCCGGAATTTCCCCAGCTGAGATCGACGGATTCGCCTCTTATTCGAATGACCGAAATGAGCCCACTCGGATTGCCGCCGCACTCGGCATCGACGATTTGCGGTTTTCCAATATGAACTGGGGCGGCGGCGGCGGCGGTGTCGCTGCCGCCATCGGCAACGCCGCGGCGGCAGTCGCCTGCGGCTACGCAGACTGTGTCGTGGCCTTCCGTGGCCTTGCCCAAGGCCAATTCCGGCGCTTCGGCCAAGGTGCACCCGACCCCCTGATTAGCGGCGACGCCGCTTATATGTCACCTTACGGTGTGATGTCCCCTCTGCAAAAATATGCCATGCGCGCCATGCGTTTCATGCATGAAAATAAAGTCGAGCACCATGTGCTGCGTTCGATTTCAATGGCTTCTTACCATCATGCACAGAATAATCCTCGTGCCGTGATGTATAACCGCCCCCTATCCAAAGAGAAATACGATGATTCCCGCTGGATCGCAGAACCTTGTCGTCTCTTCGACTGTTGTCAGGAAAACGACGGAGCAGCCGCCTGTATTATCGTATCGGCCGAAAAAGCGAAGGACTTAAAACAAAAACCCGTTTATATCCTAGGTGCGGCACAGGGCTCCGACCACCGCTGCGGTGCGCCGGTCATGAACGCCAGCAACTTTCCCTCTTCGAGCTTCGCCAGTTTGGCACCCCGCCTTTACGAAATGGCGGAGCTAACACCCAGTGACGTGGACGTGGTGCAAAGCTACGAAAACTTTACTATCGGAGTAATGATGGCGGTTGTCGAACACGGCTTCTGCGCACCCGAGGAATGCAACGAATTCTTTCAACTAGAAAATCTATTGGCTCCCAACGGGGAAATGCCACTGAATACGAGTGGCGGAAACCTGGCCGAATGCTACATGCACGGCCTTGGATTGCAGATTGAAGCCGTCCGCCAGATTAGAGGCGAATCCGTCAACCAAGTTCCGGGCGCAGAAGTTGCAATGAATATAGCGGGCCCAATGGTTCACCACGTTAGTAGTGTCATAATGGGATCGGAGGCAACATTATGAGTGAGACTTATCTACCAAAGGGCATGCCGATTCCAGTCCCGCAATCAGACGGATTGGACACTCCCTATTGGGAAGGGACCCGCCGCGGGGAGTTGATAATTCAGAAATGCGGGGACTGTGGTGCCTGGCAATGGGGTCCGGAGTGGATTTGTCATAACTGCTGTTCGCTTAATATGACTTGGGAAAACGTCGAGCCGACGGGCGTCATCTACAGTTGGGAGCGGCCGTGGCATCCAGTTCACCCTGCATTAAAAGATCATGGCCCCTATCTTGTTGTCCTGGTCGAGCTACCACACGCAGGCAACGTTCGGATGATTGGGAACCTCTTGGGCGACCCGCATCAGGAAGTGACCATTGGTAACAGAGTCGAAGCGGTCTTCGAAGCCCACGACGATTCGGATCCTCCCTACACACTCGTACAATGGAGAAACACCATTTAGCGCGGCGTATCTGCAGCGATGGTCACCCGATGCCTATAACGCTGGACGCCTAAATAGTCGTTGATCCTTGATCGGCAACGGGCAGATAATTCGAATTAATTCAATATCTTGTTAGGTATTAAGGTTCTGATCGCGCAAAACCTTAATTTCGAGACGCAATCCTTGAACTTTAAAAAAAATCTCGTCACTAAGCGGCTCTGCTAGGTCAGTTCCGCATATTTACCCTCCGCAAGTGGCCTAAAGCGGCCTGACCTAAAACCCTTTAAACATGCTAGAGCTTCTCAGCAACTCCATATGGTTCGATGTTGCTACCACCATATCTACGCACCCGAATATTAGCTTGCTCGCCGTGTCCAGCGAAGCCTTCAAGAGCGCAAAGTCGGGAGCAGTATTCACCGACCATCGTTGATGCTTCGTCGGTCAGAACTTTCTGATACGTGCAAGTTTTCATGAACTTCCCAACCCAAAGTCCCCCAGTATAACGCGCCGCCCGCTTTGTCGGAAGCGTATGATTAGTGCCAATGGTCTTGTCGCCATAGGAGACGTTCGTCCGAGGTCCAAGAAACAACGCGCCGTAGTTGGTCATCTTCTTAGCGAAATAATCGGGATCTTCAGTCATAACTTGGACGTGCTCATAGGCCATATTATCGGCATGCTTGATCATCTCTTCGATCGTATCACACAGAATAATGGAGCCGTATTCATCCCACGATTTTTTGGCGATATCCGCCGTTGGGATGATCTTAAGCTGGCGCTCAACCTCGGCCATTGTATCCTCTGCGAGTTTGCGCGAATTTGTAAGTAAAGCAGCAGGTGACGTCGGCCCATGCTCCGCCTGCCCCAATAAGTCCACGGCACAAAGTTCGGCATCAACGCTATCATCAGCAATAACCAGGGTTTCGGTAGGCCCCGCGAATAGGTCTATCCCAACCCGCCCATACAGCTGCCGCTTTGCTTCCGCTACAAACATATTGCCGGGGCCAACCAACATATCGACAGCCGGAATAGATTCCGTACCGATCGCCATCGCACCAACCGCTTGCACTCCGCCGAGCACCAAAATTTCATCGGCGCCGCCCATATGCATGGCTGCAACAATCGCTGGATGAGGTTCGCCCTCCTGCGGCGGGGCCGAAGCGACGATCCGCTTAACGCCCGCGACGGAAGCGGTCAGAACGCTCATATGCGCGGAAGCGACCATCGGGTATTTACCGCCCGGCACATAGCAGCCGACGGAGTTCACCGGGATGTTGCGGTGCCCCAGGATCACTCCTGGCATAGTCTCAACTTCTAGATCTTTAAGGCATTCTTTCTGCTTTTCGGCAAAATTTCGGATCTGCTTCTGGGCGAATTCAATATCCTCGATATCAGTTCGCGGTACTTTAGAAATAGCTGTTTTTATTTCATCTGCAGAGAGCCGAAAATTTTTGGGTTTATAACCATCGTATTCGTCGGAAAGTCTTCGGACCGCCTCATCGCCATTTTTTTCTATGTCCGACAGAATTTTTTCAACGACACCGCGAACTTTCGCATCTGCTTCAGCAACATCAAAGTCGCTTTTGCCCCGCTTTAGAAATTTTATCATTTCCACCTCCCTTATTCCCTGGTCGTTCAAGTGTCTGGTTGTAGAGATATAGCTAGCCTGTCGGCAAGCACCCCGTGCCAAAATACAAGGGTATTACGTCGGTTGATGCGCGCGTAAATAAAGAAATTACACTTCCTGATAGATAACGCATCGACATCACGGCTACTACCTGCGTTACTGGGAGCAATGCTTTGCAGGGATAAAAGACGTATAACGAAATCTTCGCAGAATAATTTTTTTTGCTTTTGATAGGCTGGTAGTGAGGTATTTTTTAACTCAATTACTTCAATAAACTGTCAGTGAATCAGGCTAGCGAAATTGTGCTAATTCAGTATCATTCGAACCAGTTGCAGCAAGCTATGCCTTATGAAGTTGGGATCGGGCGCTTATTGACCGCTCGGTTCGAACTCTTTAGGCAAGAATACCTACTCTAAAAACGGTTGTAGCTGGGAATAATTAATGTTTGTAATTATTGGCCTTTTGGTCGTTATCGGCAGCATTATTGGCGGTTATCTTATGGTAGGCGGCCATTTAGCAGTTTTGTGGCAACCAGCAGAATTAGTCATCATCGGTGGTTCAGGCCTTGGCGCATTTATTGCCGCAAACAGCAAAGAAACGATAACGGGTGCGATCTCGGCAGTGATAGGCCTTATTAAAGGGCCAAAATATAAGGCAGACGACTACCTCGAACTTCTGACACTTCAATATCAGGTTTTTCGAACGGCGAGATCTAAAGGCATGCTGGCACTCGAATCTCATATAGATAATCCAGAAACCAGCGACTTATTTAATCAATTTCCAAATTTTGCCAGCGATCATCACGCAGTTGAATTCTTTTGTGATTACCTACGGCTGATGACCCTGGGAACAGATAATCCACTCGAAGTTGAAACACTTATTGACCAAGAGCTTGAAGTACACCACGAGCACAAGTCAGAAGTCTCCCATGCCGTGAATATAATGGCGGAGAGTTTTCCAGGTCTTGGAATTGTCGCCGCAGTTTTAGGTGTTATACACACGATGGGGATTATTACTGAGCCACCTGAAATCTTGGGCGCTGCAATCGGCGCAGCGCTGGTTGGAACGTTTCTCGGGATTTTACTCTGTTACGGGTTCGTTGGGCCAATAGCGGTAGCTATGAAAGGCATCTGTGACGCCGACCATAACTATTACGTCTGCTTGAAGACGGGCATCATCGCGCATCTTCAAGGTTATGCACCGGCGGTCTCAGTGGAATTTGCTCGCAAGACGTTGGGAGAAAATAACAGACCTAGCTTTGCAAAATTGGAAGAAACAACCGCGACGATCACCCCATTTTAATCGGGAATGACTAAGGCGGAGTTGTTAGAAAAGCCATGTCCGATGATTTAGATGAAGAGCTAAAGCCATTAGTCATCAAAAGAAAAATAAAGGCTAAGCATGCGCCACATGGTGGCGCTTGGAAAGTAGCGTATGCAGATTTCGTAACAGCCATGATGGCATTTTTCTTATTACTTTGGTTGCTTAACGTGACGACTGAATCAAATAAGCAAGGCCTTTCGGACTATTTCGAGCCAGATACTTCCGAAGAAGAGAACCTCGCAGGTTCGGGACAAGCGCTTGCTGGTCTGGCTCAGATAGCAGAAGGCGCTTTAAAATCGGCTGGCTCACCGCCAAGTGTTACCGTCCCCTTAGCGAAGGCGGGTAGTAAATCAGGTGGTGATGAGGGCAAAGAACACGATGAAGACACGGATTCGTTGGCCCAGGCCGAGGTCAAGAGACTCCATACCGAGCTAGAAAGTTTTGCCAAAGTTGAAGCGGAAATTCGTCAGGCGCTCCAAGAAATTCCTGAATTGAATGATATGCAAGATAGTCTGATGATCGACTACACAACGGATGGTCTACGCATCCAAATTCTTGATGGAGAAGATGTCCAAATGTTTGTGGCAGGTCGTGCAGTCTTGAACGATCATGGCCAGAAGATGTTGGCGATCGTCGCAAATATAATCACCAAAATGCCAAACGACGTAGTTGTCACGGGACATACGGATAGCTCAAGAAGTAACCGTCCGAATTATGGCAATTGGGAACTTTCGGGTGACCGAGCGAATACGGCCCGCCGGGTAATGATTGAATTTGGACTGGAAGCCGAAAAGATTGCAAAAGTGGCCGGAAAAGCTGACCGCGAACATCTCTACCCCGACAAGCCACAGTCAGTTTTGAACCGTCGAATTAGTATTATCCTTAAACGACAACAACCACTGACCGAAATGCCAGATAATGAAATACAGGCGTCGTTGAGCCGTTCGGATGCGCGAGGTTAGATATGTCACTCGAAGGAGAGGAACGCCCGATATTCGTCAAGAAAATTCCGCCGCCGCCGCCGCCGGGACACGGTGGGGCTTGGAAGGTCGCGTATGCGGACTTCGTGACAGCAATGATGGCTTTTTTTCTTCTGCTTTGGTTGCTGAACGCCACAACAGCCGACCAAAAACAAGGCGTATCGAACTATTTTGAGCCGTCAGGGGCTCTTAGGGGATCAAGCGGTAGCGGTGGCGTTTTTGGCGGCGTATCGATGTCCGATCCTGGCGTTGAACAACAACCAGCTGAAACCGAAGAAAAGACTGTAGGTTCTGAGTCACAAGTAGAAAATCAACGTAAAAATCAGACTCGTCAGATTGAAGCACACGACAAAACGATAAACGCTACGCCCGCAGAAATTCGAAAAGAACAAAAAGATTTCGAAAAAGCCGAAGACGCCATAAGGCAAGCGTTGTTTGACCTACCACAACTGTCCGCCTTAAAAGATTCGATCAATGCCGAAATCACCGATCAAGGTCTGCAGATTCAGCTGCTGGATCAAAAGGGCGCATCACTTTTCCAATCCGGCAGCGCTCGATTGACGCGACAAGCCAAGAAATTAATTCGTTTGGTTGCTACGATAGTAAAAAGCTTACCAAATGAGATCACGATATCAGGACATACAGATTCTTCATCTTTCAGCGGTCCAAATGAACGAACCAATTGGGAACTATCAATGGAAAGGGCAAATTCCGCGCGCCGGGAACTTCAAATACATAAAATACCAGACAACCGAATTGAGTCTGTCGTCGGCCTTGCCGATAAATTACCCTTGTTAGCAAGCGTCCCAAAAAATTCGGTAAATCGGCGAATTTCCATAGTTTTATTGCGTCAAAAACGCAAAATAAATGAAGAGAAACCGCCAAGACCACCGCGTGTCTTATAAAGTTTCCAAGCAAATCCAACTTGCAGTCAAGAATAGATAGCTTCTCTCAAAATAATCTAAATGTAATTAGAGTTACAAAAATTCGGACATGCAAGACAGACTATCCGATCAATCCGAACCTAGAAGGAGAGTTGTTCGATTGACTTTATTCAAGCCTTGATCGTAATGCCGTTTTTTTATTTTACGATCATTTTTACAACAGGTCTGGTTTTCTGGATGTAATCTTCAAGTAACGCAAACATTAATCCCACGATATTATGACCGGTTTTTATTTACTAAATATGTGCGAAACAGAAGCGTGCAAATAATGCGCGACTCTGAGAGACGTGTTATGGCTTAATACATGACGACACAACACTTACCGCATCAAGTCCTAAAGTTCTTTCGTTCGGGACCAATGCCCTGCCCCTACCTACCTGGAAGGGAAGAACAACAGTTGTTCACAGAACTTTCCGGCGCGCAAGCACTCGATACATTCGACATCCTTAGCCAAGGTGGATTTCGCCGCAGTCATCACATAATTTATAAACCCGCCTGTACAGGATGTAACGCTTGCGTGCCGGTCCGCATTCCGGTCAACCGTTTCAAATCGAGCAGGACCTGGCGGAAGATTAGAAACCGTAACACCGATCTAAAAATTGCTGATGTGAGGACGCGGGTTTCTGAAGAGCAGTACGAACTGTTTCATAACTATACTAATCGACGACATAACGACGGTGAGATGTCAAAGATGAGTCGCCGAGACTATGCCGCGATGGTTCTTAGCAGTCCCGTTGATACCGCTCTCATTGAATTTCGGAGGAAAGATGAAAAACTGATCGCAGTCTGTCTAATGGATAGGCTCATTGACGGACTATCTGCCGTTTATAGTTTTTTCGATCCAGATGAGGCTCGGCGGAGTCTTGGAAGCTATATCATTCTTCGCATAATCGATGAAGCGAAGCGTCAAGATCTCGATTACGTCTATCTGGGTTATTGGGTAGCAGGCAGCCCCAAGATGGATTACAAAATTCGATTCCGGCCAATCGAGAGCTTTGGGCTTGATGGCTGGCGCGAAATCTAGGTTCCTAATTCAACAGAAATCTCCTCGGAGCAATTCATACTGTAAGCAATTCCTTATTCCGCAAGAGTCCGAAAGTAGAAGCGCCAGTTGTACAGAGCAGGATGTCTATTACGAGGCCAAAATCTACAGTATAATTGTTTATTCGATCGACCTTTTCCTTAACAAGAGCGCGCACTTTAATAGAATCGATCCGCCAATTCTCTTGCAAAATTTCGAAAACTAAAAATTAAAAAATTAACACCTGTAACAATACGGTAATATTTTTTATGGATTTAATATTTCTGCGGAACATTTGTTTGCCGCTCTATTATCAAAATATTGCAGCGCCACACATCCCAGCACTATCTACAAGTAAGATAAAAGTAGCGCCCTATACCCCAAACTTATTATCTCGTGGGAACCCGCGCGGTGCCATAAGACCCGCACCTGCGCGTTTACCCAAATATTGCTGAATTTGAGTTTCTGTTCGTGTGCGTTCACCAAGCTTCCAAGCAAGTCCATCTTCCAAATTAAAGGTTTTGGCATCGTTCAACCCGCCGTCTTTATAACGCTGTAGGATGTTGCCACGCCCGCGTGTCATTTCCGGCAGCTCCGATAGAGGAAAAAGCAGAAGCTTGCGATTTTCACCAACAACAGCAACATGGTCGTGGCCATGCTCTATTGGATAACTAGTTTGACCTTCCGTAACTCCTGTTACGTTCAAGACCTGTTTGCCGTTCCGAGTGTGAGCGATCAAGTCATCTTCGTTAACCACGAAACCACGCCCATCCGACGCAACTACTAAAATCTTCTGTTTCGAGCGGTAGATCGAGAGACCGGCGATATCGTGTTCCTGCTCTAAATCAAACATTAGGCGCAACGGCTCGCCATGACCACGCCCACCCGGTAGCTTGTTAACACCAAGCGTGTAAAATCGCCCATTCGTTGCGAAGACAAGTAGCTTGTCCGTGGTCTGAGCATGCAACGCAAAGCGAAGCCGGTCACCTTCTTTGAATTTAAGGTCGTATTCTTTCTCAATATGACCCTTGATAGCACGAACCCAGCCCTTCATCGAGCAAACTACAGTAACCGGCTCACGCTCCACCACGGCTTCCAGCGGAATGACAACGTCCGAAGGTGCATCCACAATCTCAGTCCGCCGACGGCCAATTTCAGTATCAGATCCAAAATTTTTCCGAAGTTCTCTAAGCTCATCCTCGATTGCATTCCAACGCGCGCTGGTATTCTTGAGAAGGGACTTAATCTCTTTCTGCTCCTCAACCAAGGTCGCATGTTCGTCGCGGATTTCCATCTCCTCGAGCTTCCGCAAATGGCGCAGTCGCATATTAAGTATAGCATCGGCCTGCAATTCACTCAGCTTGAATGCTTTGATCAATTCCGACTTGGCACTATCCTCTTCACGAATGATCCGGATGACTTCGTCGATATTAAGATAGGCGACGAAGTAACCATTAAGAATTTCAAGCCGGTATTCGATCTTACCAAGGCGAAATCTCTTACGACGCACTAGAACATCGTGGCGATGATCCAGATAAGCTTGGAGAACCTCGCGAAGGTTCATGACCCGTGGCCCCCTGCCATAGTCGAGAACATTCATGTTGAACGAAAAACGCGTCTCTAAATCGGTTTGCCGAAACAAAGATTCCATGAGAACTACTGGATCTACGTTTCGCGTCCTCGGTTCTAAAACCAGACGCACCTGATCTGTCGATTCATCACGAATATCGTCAAGCATTGTAAGTTGTCGATTATGAAGTAGCTCTGCAATTTTCTCAATTAACTTTGACTTCTGCACCTGATAAGGAATTTCAGTAATGACGACCCGAAAAGCGCCTCCCTTGAGATACTCAGTCTCCCACTTTGCACGGATCCGAAAGCCTCCCCGTCCCGTACGGTAGGCAGACACGATATCGGCACGATTCTCGCAGATGAGCCCTCCGGTTGGAAAATCCGGCCCCGAGATAAATTCGGAGAGCTTCTCAAATGTTGGTTGTGGGCGAACCCCTTTTTTCAATGGCTTCGTCATGTACAGGAGAGCGTCACAGACCTCTGCCACGTTGTGAGGCGGAATACTTGTCGCCATGCCAACCGCAATCCCAGCCGCGCCATTGCCAAGCAGGTTCGGAAAATTTGCAGGCAAGACTAAGGGCTCAGAACCTTCGCCATCATATGTATCTCGAAAATCTACCGCATCATCATCTATGCCTTCCAGGAGACGGCGAGCAACTTCGGTCATCCTTGCTTCTGTGTATCGCATGGCCGCTGCGTTGTCGCCATCGATATTGCCAAAATTGCCTTGCCCATCAACTAGAGGATAGCGGACAGCAAAGTCCTGCGCCAAACGTACCATCGCATCATAGATCGCAGCGTCACCGTGCGGGTGATACTTACCCATAACGTCGCCTACGATACGGGCGCATTTCTTAAAGCCAGTGTCGGGATTAAGGCGCAACTCCCGCATCGCATGCAAAAGGCGCCGATGCACCGGCTTCAATCCATCACGCACATCCGGCAAAGAACGGGACGTGATGGTTGACATAGCGTAGGACATATAACGTTCCGCAAGCGCTTCAGCCAACGGAACCGCGCGGATTTCCCCACTGATCTGTATGTCTGACATTACAATATCTCCTGCAAGATATAGTACTCAAGCCAAAGTTATACGCAATACTTGGATAAACGACGGCAAAAACATCTATTGTGAGTCAGGATCAGGTATCTCACGCAGGGACAAATTAAGTCCCGCCACAACAAAAAGGCTACCGAAAGTTCCAGCCATCAAAACCGTTCGTTCCAGCGATTCCGATAAGCCGCACAAGGCAGCAGCCGGAATGATCAGAAGCGAGACAATCAGCAATACGACAGCCAGCGGTCTTCGTTTCAATTGCAATCACGGCTTCGAATGGAGAATTATAAAACATTCGTATCCGGACAATGGCCATATCTCAGGCTGTCAACAGTTCTTTAATCACATTTATCGCGAGAAATGGAAGCGAAGTTTTGGCCAAAAACAATATAGATGCACCACCCTCGAGATAAATCCACAGGAAGCTCTTCTAAAGTAACGCAAATTTCCAATACCTCGAATAGGTAGTCCGGCAGCGTGGCGTGTTGCATCGCGCCGATTATTCGTTTTACCTCATTCACGCAAGGGCTCACGGCAGTCCTGACAGCGGCCTTCA
>MDTE01143434.1_pt1 | contig 13236 bp, 12 predicted proteins | sample 811231 | NCBI WGS metagenome assembly MDTE01 (sample SAMN05326651, study PRJNA326480) | marine metagenome | isolation source: seawater | place: Indian Ocean: Red Sea | collected 2010
GGTTTTCTAACAATAATATTTTATTTAATCAATAAATCTTTACGTTTTAGGAAATATTATCTCCAAATTTGCACCATTTTTATCAGTCCTATTTGAAGCAGTGATTGATGCCTTATGAAGTTCGACCAGATTCTTTACAATATTTAATCCAAGCCCAGAATGTTGTCCAAATCTATCAGGCCTATTACTATAAAATCTTTTAAATATTTTAGATTTGTCTCTTTCTTTAAATCCTGGACCCTCATCAATAATATTAATTAGGACCTGATTGCTAGAATTTTTAGTAATTATAACTTCAATTTTTTGATTAGCTTTACTAAATGATATTGCATTATCCAATAAATTAGCAATAATTTGTTCTATCCTGTTTTCAATTCCATTAATAATGTAATTTTTCTTATTTTCATGTTTTAGAGAAATTTTAATATTACTTTTAACATTGTATATATTATTATAGTCATCAACAACTGATTGGATAATTGGGACTAAATCTATTTTTTTAAATTTTTCCTTACTTAAAGCAACTTCGTCTTTTAAAATTTGTGAATAATCAGTTATTAATCTTTCTATCCTTTGAACATCATGACTTAATATATCAATTAATTTAAGTCTTTCTTCAGCTTCTTTGGTATCATTAAGTATTTCGGATGCACTTTTTAATGATGCTAATGGATTTCTTATTTCATGAACGAGATCAGTTGAAAAATTTTCTGCATGTGAAATCCTTTTTTGGAGCTCCAAAGTCATGTCATCGAGAGATTTGGAGAGTAACCCTAGTTCATCATTTCTCATTTTAAGGTTATCAATATTCATTTTTTTATGATCTTTATTTTTAATCTTATTAATGTAATTAACCAAACTTTGAATTGGTTTTAAAAAATATCTATTTAGTACAAAAGAAAAAATTAATATTACTACTCCAACTGCAAAAGCAGTCCTTAATATGAAAGTTTTTCTCTCATTAATTGCTGCTTTTACATCATTAGCATTTTCAGTAATTGCAATATAACCAATATTTTTTTCGCCTCTAAAAACATTTTTGATGGTTGTCAATTCAAAGTTATTAAATTCTTGCTGAATAAAGGTAAATGGAATTCCATAGTTTTTTGATCCTGCATAATTAAAAAGAATATCTTTTAGAGATACTAAATTATCATTACCAATATTAAATTTTTTTCCTTCTGTAATTTCTTTTGTCTTTTCTTCATTTAAAATTTCTAATTCAATAATATCTAATCTAGATGAAAATGCTCTTGGATCAAGATCAAGTGTATCAGTATCACCAATTAGATCTAATTCGTTATTAAAAAAAATTACTCTATCAAGACTTTGAAAAATAAATCTTGTTGAAAACAAAAATTTTCTAATATCTTCTTCGAAAAATTGAATTTCTAATCTCTCTAGATTTTCAATTGTATTATTTATTATTTTTATATGATTAGAAGATTTTTTTTTAATAAGATTTGGTTGAACATTTTTAATATATAAATAAGTAAATAATCCAATTATTGTGAAAAATATTAAATTTATAAATAAAAATTTCTTTAATATAGATAAATTTTTTAAAAGATAATTAAACATCAACTAACATTCCATCTATATCCACTACCATATCTTGTTTCTATAGCTGAAAAATTAGGATCAACTCTTTTAAATTTTTTTCTAATTCTTTTAACATGACTATCAATCGTTCTATCCTCAATGTCGGTATCCTCCCTATAGGCAATATCCATCAACTGAGCTCTTTCTTTAATTATTCCTGGTCTTTTTGCTAATTCTTTAACAATTAAAAATTCAGTTGTTGTTAATTTATCTGGTAATTGTTTGCCGTTCCACTCGCATTCTAATTGAGATGGGTCTAGCTTTAATTTACCGTGCGATATAATACTTTTATTTTCTTCTATACTATTGTCTACATCTTTTTTTCTTAATTGAACTCTGATTCTTTCTATTAAAACTTTAATTGAAAATCCTCCTGATTTTTTTATAAAATCATCAGCTCCAAGTTTTAGCCCTAATAATTCATCTACCTCTTCATCCTTCGAAGTGAGAAATATAACAGGCATAGAAGTTTTCTTTCTCAATTTTTTTAATAATTCTTCACCATCCATTTTTGGCATTTTAATATCAATTATTGCAAGATCTGGAGGTGTTCTTGTTAATCCTATTAATGCACTTTCTCCATCTATGTAAGTTTGAACTTTAAAACCCTCTTTTTCTAAAGCTATGCTTAAACTTGTAAGAATATTTCTGTCATCATCTACTAGCGCAATAGTTTGTTTATGCATGATCTACTTTAAAAATACTAAATTGTTCTAATTTGGGCAATGAATTAAATCAATGAAGTGATCCCCAGTTTTCTCCACTATTTATATCAACAGTTAAGGGTATGGAAAAAGAATGGTAATCGCTATGAGCTACACTCATCATTTCCTTCTCAATTAGTTTAATCATTACCTTTTCATCATTTTTTGGGATTTCAAAAATTAATTCATCGTGAATTTGTAGGAGCATTTTTGACCTAGAATTTTTTTTCTCAGATAATTTTTTATATAACCTCATCATAGCTAATCTCATTACTTCAGAGGCAGAACCCTGAATTGGTGCATTAATTGCAGCACGTTCTTGAAAATTTCTTACATTAAAGTTTTTATCATTAATTCCATTAAAATGAGATCTTCTTCCAAATATGTTACTAACATATCCTCTTTTCCTACAAAATTTAATTGTGTTATCCATGTAAACTTTTATCTCTGGAAATTTTGCAAAATATGAATTCAAAAATTCTTCTGCCTCATAATTAGATACATTGATCTGCTTAGCTAACCCAAATTGTGAAATTCCATAAATTATCCCAAAATTAATAGCTTTAGCTTTTCTTCTATGGTCTTGATTAACTTTTTTAATATCAATATTAAATATTTGACTAGCAGTTAATGAATGAATATCCTCTTTATTTTTGAAAGCTTTTTTAAGTTCCTTAACATCTGCTAAATCTGCTAAAATTCTCATCTCAATTTGATTATAATCAGCAGAGATTAGTAAGTGTCCCTTTTTTGCAGTAAAGGCTTTTCGTATGTCTTTTCCATCCTCTGATTTAATTGGAATATTTTGTAAATTAGGATCGCTTGAAGCCAATCTACCTGTTGTAGTTGCGGCAAGCAAGAATGAAGTATGAACTCTTTTTGTATTTGAGTTTATATGCTCTGGTAAAGCATCTGAATAAGTATTTTTTAATTTCGATACCTGTCTCCATTCTAAAATTAATTTTGGAAATTCATTTCCTTTAAATGCTAAGTCTTCTAAAACACTTGCACTTGTAGCGAAACTTCCTTTTTTGGTTTTCTTCAAACCCGCTATTTTAAGATCATTATATATTATTTCTCCTAATTGCTTGGGTGATGCAATATTGAATTTTTTTTTTGAAATTTTAAATATATCTTTTTCAAGTTTTAAAATTTTATTTTTAAATTTTGATGATAGAGATTTTAAAAATTTACTATCAATTTCAACTCCCTCAATTTCCATATATGCAAGAATCTTAATTAATGGTTTTTCAAATATTTCATAAATATTCGTCAATTTTTCTAATTTTAAATTTTTAGTAAATTTTTTATACAATCTAAAGGTAACATCCGCATCTTCGGCAGCATAATCTTTTGCTATATCTGGTTCAACCTCACTAAAGTTTATTTCTTTCTTACCTGCGCCTACTATCTCCTTAAAAGAAATAGTTTTATGACCTAAATGAATTTCAGATAGTGTATCCATATTATGCCTATTTTTTCCAGCATCTAAAACATAAGACATTAACATTGTATCCTCGATTGAGGAAAGAGTTATTCCATGATTGTAAAAAACAATAAAATCAAATTTTATATTTTGACCTATTTTTTTTATACTAGGGTCTTCTAATAACTTTTTTAATTTTTTAATTACAGCATCTTTATTTATACATTTGGGTGACTTATGGCCAACAGGTATGTAACAAGCTTTTCCAATTTTTGAACAAAGAGAAATACCCACTAAATCAGCTTGATGGGGATCTAATGAATTTGTTTCAGTATCTACAGCAACCTCACCAACTTCCTCAGCTTCTTCTATCCATTTATCAATTTGATCTAAACTACTTATTAAATGATAATTTTTTTTATCAATTTTTTGGTGTTTTTCTAAATTTTTAGAGTCCACACCATTACTTTCAAGTTCAGGTTCTCCATAAGTAGAAATTGCAGAACTTAGTAATCGATTAAATTCCATTTCTCTTAAAAATTTATATAATTTTTCTTTATTAATATTTAGTAATTTAAACTCACTTAATTCCCTGTTTACAGGAGAGTTATGATCTAGTGTAACAAGCTTTTTACTTATTAAAGCTTTATCTTTATTTTCTAGCAAAGTTTCTCTTCTTTTGTTTTGCTTAATTTCATGAGCAGATTCAATTAAATTTTCTAAAGTACCATATGTATTTATCAGCTCAGCAGCTGTTTTAACTCCTATCCCAGGAACACCAGGAACATTATCGCTACTATCTCCTGCTAAAGATTGAACATCTATAACTTTTGAAGCATCTACGCCAAATTTTTTAACTACATCATCTTCGGTTATAAATTTATTTTTAATTGGGTCAAAAATTCGGACCCCATTTTTGTAAAGCTGCATCAAATCTTTATCTGATGAAACAATTGTAACTTTCGCACCCTTTTTTAAAATTTGATCAACATAAGTAGCTATTAAATCATCTGCTTCATAATTAGGAAGCTCAACAGAGGGTAAATTAAAAGCTAATACTGATTTCCTTATATATTCAAATTGCGGCGCTAAATCATCTGGAGCTTCTGACCTATTAGCCTTGTAATCACTATAGATCTCGTTTCTGAAGGTTTTTCTTGCTGAATCGAATATTACTGCAAAATGAGTTGGTTTTTGCAAGTTTTGATTAGATTTGGAGTCTTCTAACAATTTAAACAACATACTACAAAATCCACTTACCGCACCAGTTGGTAGCCCATCACTTTTTCTCGTCAATGGTGGCAAAGCATAATAGGCTCTAAAAATATATCCAGAACCATCAATCAAATAAAAGTGATCTGTTTTTTGAATTTTATTCATTAAATAATATTAAATATTACTATGCTAACATAATCTGTACATAAAAAAATTTAACTACAACTAATATAGCAATTATAAGTGGATTATTTTTTATATTTTGAGTATTATTCATGAATGGAAATAGCAAAAAATCTTACACAAGCTAAATTAATTAAATCTCTGGTTGTTGTGATTCTTGGTTCACTTGCACTTACAATATCAGCAAAAATTAAAATTCCTTTCTATCCAGTTCCTATGACTATGCAAACATTTGTGGTATTATTTTTAGGAATAAGCTTAGGGCATAAAATTGCATTAGCTACTGTAGGATTATATTTAATAGAAGGTATTGCTGGACTACCAGTATTTTCTAATTCCCCCGAAAAAGGTGTTGGATTGGTTTACTTTACTGGACCAACTATGGGTTATTTGATCGGTTTTTTAACAGCTTGTTATCTAGCATCAAAAATCAAAATTAGTGATAATTTTTTTATTATTTTATTAAAATTAACTAGTGCAACTTTAACAATCTATATTTTGGGTTTATTTTGGCTTGGAACACTAATTGGATGGGATAAGCCAATTTTTGCTTTAGGTGCAAAACCATTTCTATTAGCAGAAATTTTCAAAATTATGATTTTAGCTATTTTAAGTAAAAAAATAATTAAAATTAAAAAATTTATCTAGGTGATCTTTTAGATAGAATTCTTTGGAGAGTTCTTCTATGCATTTTAAGTCTTCTGGCTGTCTCGGAAACATTTCTATTGCAAAGTTCAAACACTCTGTGTATATGCTCCCATTTTACTCTGTCTGCAGACATAGGATTTTCAGGGGGAGCTGCTTTTTTAGATGGATCTGCTAATAACGCTTTTTCAACATCATCAGCATCGGCAGGTTTAGCAAGGTAGTCAATTGCTCCTTCTTTAATAGCTGCAACAGCCGTTGGTATATTCCCATATCCAGTTAACATGATAATTCGACTTGATGAATTTGAAATCTGAATTTCTTTCACTACCTCTAAGCCATTACCGTCTGCTAATCTAAGATCTACTACTGCGAAGCCTGGTTTTTTAGATTTAACGGTATCAATACCCTTTTTTACACTTTCTGCTTGTAAAACCTCAAAACCTTTCTTTTCCATAGCCCTGGATAACCTTTCCCTAAAAGGATTGTCATCATCAACTATAAGTAGCGATTTGTTATCAAAATCACTCAAGTTTTGAAGTATTGCCTCATTTTTCATGATTATGATATGGATATCTTTTTTAAAATTACAATAGATAATTATTTACTTTACATCCATTTATTATTGGCTTAATTGCACATTTTATTAAAGATTTTAAATCATTTTAAAATCTTTTTTTTGTTAAATTTTTTTGGAGGCATTTAAAATGCTAAAATTTAAATCGGTTGAGGACTTAGTTATTCAACTGAAACCTGAAAAGCCTGTATATTGTATCAGAAAAAATTCTGTTACTAAGGCATCAAAATTTTTTCAGAAAAACTTTCCAGGAGATATTCTATACGCTGTTAAAACTAATCCTCATTCTGAAGTAATAAAAACTCTTATTGATAGTGGAATAAATCAATTCGATATAGCATCTATAGAGGAAATTAAACAAGTAAGAAAATTTACAAATACAGCTAAATGTTCTTATATGCATACTGTGAAGAGTCCAGAAAGTATTAAAACTGCTTACCATGAATACGGAGTTAAAACATTTGCTTTAGATACTAAAGAGGAACTAATTAAAATAATTAAAAATACTGATAATCCAAATGATTTAGAATTATTTGTAAGAGTTGCGGTATCTAATGAACACGCAGAAATAGACTTATCAAAAAAATTTGGGGCATTAAACTCAGAGTCATTAGGTTTGTTGCGATTAGCAAAACAACATGCAAAAAAAGTGGGTTTAAGTTTTCACGTAGGTTCACAATGTATGCACCCAATTTCATATGCTAAGGGTATTTTAGAAATTGGAAATATTATAAAAAAAACAAAAATTATTCCTGATTACATCAATGTTGGTGGAGGTTTTCCGACTATTTACCCAGATCTAATTCCTCATGATTTAATGGAGTATTTCAATGAAATCAAAAAAAGTTTAGAAAATTTAAAACTTGAAAAATTGCCTAAAATAATTTGTGAGCCTGGTAGAGCATTAGTTGCAGAAAGTGGATCCACTATAGTTAGAGTTAATTTAAGAAAAAAACAAAAACTATATATAAATGATGGAACTTACGGAACACTTTTTGATGCAGGTAATCCAAATATAATTTATCCATCTAAAATGATTAAAGAGGCCTCGAATAAAATTATTTCAAAAAAGATGACTGCTTTTAATTTTTTTGGACCAACATGCGATAGTATGGATTTTATGAAGGGTCCGTTTATACTTCCAAATAATATAAAGGAAAATGATTATATTGAACTTGGTCAGCTTGGTGCATACGGACTGATTTTTAGAACTCAATTTAATGGTTTTTACTCTGATGAGATTTATGAAGTCGAAGATGCTCCAATAATGAGCCTTTATGATAAAGACATAAATAAATCTACATTTGTTGCTTAATGCCAGGCAACAGAAAACTATCACACAATAGTAAAAAAAATTTTCTTAAAAATCCTGTAAAGCATATTGATATTACTGCATTTGACTCAAGAAAAATAATTTCTTCTATGGAAAAAATGTCTTTTGTTTCTAGAGAAACAGCGATTGCTGCAAATATTTTCAATGAAATGCTTAAAGATAAAGATTGCACAATTTTTTTGACTCTAGCTGGCTCTACCTCGGCTGCAGGATGTATGAGTATTTATAAAGATTTAGTAAAATATAATATGATTGATGCAATCGTAGCAACAGGCGCCTCAATTGTAGATATGGATTTTTTTGAAGCTCTTGGTTTTAAACATTATCAGGGTTCACAATTTCAAGATGATACTGAGCTAAGAGATAACTATATAGATAGAATTTATGACACTTATATTGATGAAGAAGAACTGCAAATGTGTGACAAAATAATATGTGATATTGCAAATAAATTAGATGCAAAAAGCTACACCTCAAGAGAGTTCATTTATGAAATGGGAAAATATTTGAAAAAAAATTCAAAAAAGAAAGATTCTTTAATTGAAACAGCTTTTAATAATGATGTGCCTATTTTCTGCCCTGCCTTTACTGATTCTAGTGCAGGATTTGGTTTAGTTATGCATCAAGAACAAAATCCCAAAAAACATATAACAATTGACTCTATTAGAGAATTCAGAGAATTAACTGAAATCAAAATAAAATCAAAAGGATCTGGCCTTTTTATGATTGGAGGTGGTGTTCCGAAAAATTTTATTCAAGATACTGTTATATGTGCTGAACTTTTAGGAAAAGAAGTAGATATGCATAAATATGCTATTCAAATAACTGTTGCCGACTCCAGAGACGGGGCATGTAGTAGCTCAACCTTAAAAGAGGCAAGCTCGTGGGGAAAAGTAGATATTACAAAAGAACAGATGGTATTTGCAGAAGCTACGACTGTTTTGCCATTAATTGTTAGTGATGCTTATCATAAGGGTGAGTGGAAAAATAGAGTAAGAAAAAACTTTGCCAAAATTTTTAAAAAAAGTTGAAGTATCTATCTAATAAAAACGGATTTTTAGGTATTGATAATAAATTCAATTTTAAAGAAAAAGTAATAATTGTTCCTTTTGGTTTAGAAAAAACTGTTAGTTATGGTCAAGGAACTAAAAATGGACCAAAAGAAATAATAAAAGCATCTCATCAAGTAGAGTTATATGATGAAGAGCTCAATTGTGAGCCTTATAAAAAAATAGGTATTAAGACTCTTCAACCATTTAAAATTAAAAAAAATATAAAAGAAGCACTTAATCAAATCTCCAGTATAAATAAAAAGATTTTGGATAAAAAAATTTTTCCAATGACTTTTGGTGGAGAGCATTCAATAACTTCGGGTTGTATTATTCCTTTTACGAAAAAATACAACAACATTTGTCTTTTACATTTCGATGCTCATGCCGATTTGCGACAAAGTTATAATGGTGAAAAATTTTCACATGCCTCAGCAATGAGAAGGTGTTTGGATAATAAGAATGTTTCACTAATATCATTTGGTGTGAGAAATATCTCTGAAAGCGAAATTTCTTTTTATAAAGAAAATTCATCTAGAATAAATATATTTTGGGCTAAAGATAAAAAAAACTGGAACTTATCTAAGTTCAAAAAATTGATTAAAAATAAAATTGTTTATCTTACATTTGATATGGATGGACTAGACTTAAGTATAATGCCAGCAACCGGAACTCCTGAACCAGGAGGACTTTTGTGGGATGAAACTTTAAACATAATTAAAATTGCAGCTAAAAATTCTAATATAGTTGGTGCAGATATTAATGAACTTTCTCCGATTAAAGGTTTCGACTCGTATAATTTTCTTGCAGCAAAACTGGCCTATAAAATATTGTCTTATAAATTTTTTTATTAAGCTTTTATTGGTTTAACTATCTTTAATAACATTCTAAACGGAATTAGCATTACTAAGGCAACTAATATTTTTACTGCCAAATCTCCTAAAGATAGCGTCATCCAAGGTACACCCGTCGCATAAAATGATATTGAAAAAAACAAAAAAGTATCCACTGTTGATCCGATTACTGATGATGTGAGTGGAGCTATAAACCATTCTTTTTTTCTTAATCTATCGAAAATTTGTATATCTAATAACTGTGCAGTAATAAAAGCTACCCCTGATCCAATTGCAATTCTAATAGAAATTAAATCTGCAAAATCTGTTGAAAACAATAGTGTAAATATAATTCCTAGTGAAAAACCCAAATATACAATTTGCCTAGCTAACAATTTTCCATGAGATCTATTTGCTAAATCTGTTATTAAAAAAGCAATTGGATAACTAAATGCGCCATAAGTCAAAATTTCATTTAACCCAAAATAGTTTATTGGAAACTGAACTAAATAATTTGATAATAGTACAACAACCCCCATCGTTGTTGACAGAGCGATAAATAATTTATTCATTAAGCTGATTTGGCTAAAGTTTTCTTTTTAAAAGGAGATTTGATTAAGATAACCTTTTTTAATTTTCTTAATCTGGGCGATAAGTTCTTGTTTTTTACCGTTTTTAGAAATTCATCAAAACTACCTTTTTTATCAACTGATCTCACACCTGAATTACTTACAGTTAACTTAAGACTTCTCTTTAGTAGTTCACTAGTAAACTTTACTTTTTTTAGATTAGGTAAAAATCTTCTTTTTGTTTTATTGTTAGCATGGCTAACATTATGACCTTTAAGAGGAATTTTACCAGTTAGTTCACATTTTTTGGACATGCCACGACTATATAAGGGTTGATAAGGTTTGCGTCAAGATAATAGAGTTATGCTTAGTTTTTTTTTCCTATTATTTCTTTAAAATTTTTAATTCCGTCTCTCAATAATAGTTTTGTTAGATCATTTTTAATCAAGTTTACAATATTTGGTCCTTTGTAAACCATTCCCGTATAAAGCTGTATCAAATCTGCTCCAGATAAAAATTTATTATATGCGCTTAAACCCGAGTCAACCCCTCCAACTCCGATGATTTTAATTTTACCTTTAAAATTTTTATAAAATTTATTAATTAATAAGTTTGACTTATCTTCTAGTGGTTTTCCTGATAATCCACCTTTTTGGTATTTCTTGATATCTTTTAAATTTTCCCTAGATCCGTCGGATGAATTTGAGATAATAACAGCATCAATTTTTTTTATTAATAGAACTTCAGAAATCTTTTCGATTTCAGAGTCAATGATATCTGGAGCAATTTTAACCACTATTGGTATATTTGATTTTAATATTTTTTTTTCATTTTGAATTTTGTCTAATAATTTCTCAAGTTTAGATTGATCATGAAAATTTCTTAAATTTTCAGTGTTTGGAGAAGAAATATTAATTGTTATATAATCTGCTATTTTATGAAAAATTCTAAATCCAATTAAATAATCCTTGACTCTATCTTTTGTATTTTTGTTTGGACCAATATTAATGCCTAATAATCCAGTTTGTGGATTTTTTTTAATTCTTGAAGATACATCTTCAGATCCACGATTGTTGAAACCTAATCTATTAATTAAGGCTTCATCTTCTTCAAGCCTAAAAACTCTTGGTTTAGGATTTCCATATTGACTTAATGGTGTCACAGTTCCTACTTCAACAAAACCAAATCCAAGTTTAAAAAGTTGATTATAAACTTCTGCATTTTTGTCAAATCCAGCTGCTACACCAATGGGATTATCTATTTTCTTTTTAAAAAATTCTGTTTCAAATAACTCATCATTACTTTTTGTATTAAATATTTTTGGTACGACATTTAATTTTAAGGTTTTAATTGCCAAATCATGGGCTATCTCGGGGTCTAATTTAAAAATTAACGATCTTAAATTTGAAAACATTATTTAATTTTTTTCATTATAAGCTCTTTAGTTTCATTCACACCAAAAAAACTTATAAAAAATCCCATTCGTGGTCCATTCTCATCTCCAAAAACAACTTGATAAATTAGTTTGAACCAATCTCGCAAATTTTCAGAATAACCATTTTCTTTTCCAGTTGAATATATTAAAGTTTGAATATCTTCAGGTTTCATATTGTCATCACATTTTTCAAGATTCTTTATTAATGCCTCAAGTGCAATTCTTTCATCTTTATTAGGAACTTTATATTTTTTTTGGGATTTTATTACATCATTAAAATATTTAATTGCATATCCTATGAGACTATTAAATATTGGATAATTTTTTTCATCAATATCAGGTTTATATTTTTTTACAAATTTCCATAAGAGTTCTTTGGTATCAGCATTGCTAGTTTCCACAAGATTTAATAACATTGAAAAAGACATTATTAAATTTTCTTTAGGAATTTTTCCATTATGAATATGCCATACAGGATTCATTAATAATTGTAATTCATCCTGTTTTTTTGCTTTTACAATAAAATCTAAATATTCATCTACAGCTTTTGGAACTATTTCTTTATAGAGTTTCTTTGCTCTTTTGGGATTTTGATACATGAATAAAGATAAACTTTCAGGAGAAGCGTACTCAAGCCACTGTTCTATTGTAATTCCATTACCTTTGGATTTGGAAATTTTTTCACCTTTTTCATCTAAAAATAATTCATAGGCAAATCCAGATGGATTTGTTTTACCAATTAATTTTATAATTTTTGAGGATAAGATTGCGCTTTCTATTAGATCCTTACCATACATTTCAAAATCAACATCCAGCGCATACCAGCGCATTGCCCAGTCTACTTTCCATTGAAGTTTACAATCTCCATCTAAAATACTTTTTTCTAATTTTTTTCCGTTATTATCAAAAATTATTTTGAAATTATCTTTATTAATTTCTAAAACTGGTATTTCAAGCACATGTCCAGTTTCAGGACAAATTGGTAAGAAAGGACTATATGTTTTTTGTCTCTCTTTTCCTAATGTAGGTAAAATTATATTCATAATTCCATCGTAATTATCTAAAATTAATTGCAGTGTAGTGTTAAAAAATCCTGATTTGTATAATGATGTAGAACTTTTAAAATTATATTGAAAATTAAAATTGTTAAGAAAATCTTTGAGCATTTCATTATTGTGTTCTCCGAAACTCTTAAATTTTCCAAAAGGATCTGGAACTTCAGTCAAAGGTTTATGTAAATTTTTTTCCAATAATTTTTTATCAGGGACATTGTCTGGAATTTTTCTTAATCCATCCATATCATCTGAAAAAGTTATAATTTCTGTTGGAAGATCAGTTAATTGTTTTATAGCATTAACCATCATAGATGTCCTTGCTACCTCTCCAAAAGTTCCAATATGCGGTAATCCACTAGGACCATAACCAGTTTGAAGTATAATCTTGCCTTTTTTTTCAATAGAAGATTTTCTTTCACGAAGCATTTTTTTTGCCTCAACAATAGGCCAGGCGTTTGTTTTATCTAGATTTTCTTTTTTTATCATGAATTCCACTTTAAAATTATTATTATAGTGAATTTACTAATTCTTATAGAGTTGAAATTTATTTACCATAAAATAATGTTCTTTCAAAATGTCTAATTATAAAACTGTTTTTTTTACACTTGGA
>MDTE01010793.1_pt1 | contig 13235 bp, 13 predicted proteins | sample 811231 | NCBI WGS metagenome assembly MDTE01 (sample SAMN05326651, study PRJNA326480) | marine metagenome | isolation source: seawater | place: Indian Ocean: Red Sea | collected 2010
AAATATAGAGGTAAAACTATCGGTAAGCGGAGAAGCATTGCAAGTACCGCCCGTAGCAGCATAGCATTTGTGAAAGCTATATAACTTGTAGTTCGCGCCACGCGCTCTATATTCTATGCTCAAAGATAAAGGGCAGGGTATGGACGACACATTAATACGCATGCAACACATGCTGAGCGATCATCAAAACGAAATCGCGACACTCAGCGAAGAGATGTATCGCCAACATCAGGAAATCAGCGCGTTGCGTAAAGAACTCGGCCGCCTGAAGGATGCACTAAAAGCAAGCGCAGATCAGGGAAGTGATCCGTCTGCGCATCTACCCGAACCACCACCACCGCATTATTGATCCTATGCTGACTGCTCTTATTGCGTTTTTCGCGCTCGCTATCATCACATCGTTCCTATGCTCGATGTGGGAAGCCGTGTTGCTCAGCATCACACCATCTTACGCGCAGGTGAAGTTGAAGGAGGGTACGCGCACCGGCAAATTGCTGGATGAATTCAAACGCAATATCGACCGCCCTTTAGCTGCCATTCTCACCCTCAACACCATCGCCCACACGGTAGGTGCCATCGGAGTAGGCGAGCAGGCGGTGCATATATGGAAAGACGCACATCCCGCCATTACAGGCATTCTGGTGCCCGTGGGGATGACACTTGCTATCCTCATCTTCTCCGAAATCATTCCTAAGACGCTTGGCGCCATTCACTGGCAGAAGCTCGCGCCCTTCACCGTTTATTCCCTCAACATCCTTCAACTGGTGCTGACACCCGCGATATGGATGTGCCAGCTCTTCACCCGCGCGTTAGCGAAGGACGAAAAAGGCAGCATTTATTCACGAGCAGACTTTGTGGCAATGGCGGAGATTGGCGCAGAAGAGGGCGTATTCCAACCGCACGAGCAAAGCGTGATCAAAAACCTGATGCGTTTTAACACCATTACCGCACGCGCAGTAATGACACCACGCGTTGTGGTGCTGGCAGCGGATGAGGAGAAGAGCATAAACGCGTTTTACAAAGAACAGCCAGGACTCACTTTTTCACGCGTGCCACTCTACAAAGAACATAAAGACCAGATTACAGGCTACTTTCTGAAAGACCAGCTGCTTGAAGAACTGGTGAATCAAAATGGTGATAAACCGCTATCCGAAATCGCACGCCCTATATTGCGCGTGGAAGAGCAAGACCGGCTGCCAACGATTTTACCGACCATGATCGAAAAGCGCGAGCATATCGCACTGGTCAATGATGCATATGGCGGGATGTCCGGGCTGGTCACCATGGAAGATATTATCGAGACATTGCTGGGAACAGAAATCATGGACGAGCTGGATAGTGCGGCCGACATGCAGCAAGCCGCCAAAAAACGCTGGTCTAAGCGCGCAAAGAAATTTGGCCTGCAATTCAAAGACGGCAAGAAATAATCAGCACCAACGCTTATCAATCCTACGATTCGGTAATCTCGCGAATAAAGCTTTGCACTTCATCTTCCAACACACGCGCCTGATCCGACAATTCTTGCGAAGCAGTCAGGAATTGCTGCGATACACTGGTAGACTCTGCCGCCTTATCGCTGGCGTCTGTGAGATTATTAGAAATGCTTTGGGTGCTCATTGCAGCCGTTTGCATACTCGTAGCAATTTCATTCGTAGTCGCAGATTGCTCTTCAACTGCAGCAGCAATGCTCGATGAGGACTCATTAATATTGTCCACCGACTGACGGATTACATCGAGTGTAGTGATAATGTTATCCGACGCACCGCTCATTTCACCAATCACATTTTCAATCGCCTGAATGGAGTTATTCGTCTGGTCTGCGAGATTTTTCACTTCACCCGCAACCACAGCAAAGCCTTTACCCGCTTCACCTGCGCGGGCAGACTCAATGGTCGCATTCAGCGCCAGCAAATTAATTTGTCCGGCAATATCCGAGATCAACTGAATCACTTCTTTCACCTTATCTGTCGCACTCGACAGAGCCTGCGCATGTTGGTCAGCGCCTTTCACAGCATCCACCGAGCTAGTAACCAGCTGGTTCGAACGCTGAATTTGGTGTGAGATTTCACTCGCAGTCGCAGACATTTCCTCAGCCGCTGACGCAACTGTATTCACATTCTGACTGGTCTCGCTTGCACCCGCGGTCGCCTGTGTAATTTTTTCATTAGACGCATTCAGATTGCCACTCACTTGCTGAGCGCTTTGCGCCAGCTGCGAGGCAGAATCGGACACGGATTTGATAACCCCTTCGACTCGCGCCTGGAAGGCTGCAGCCAGCTTTTGCATGGCTTCTTTTTTCTCCACTTCAGCGGTAGCTTGCATCTGACGCTGCTCATCCGCCATCTGCTCTACTTTCATGAGCAATTTACGCGTGCTCTCCAGCGACGTAACGATAACGCCAAGCTCATCTTTGCGCTCCAGCTCATCCAGAGAAACATCGGTGTTTTTGTGAGAAATCTTGTCTGCCGCTTACGAAGAGCTGTTTCAAGAGCCTGTCACCGTAGGTGCAACGGGTGTACCTCAGCGCGCTAGCGATGTGCCGTTGAACATGGAAATCATCACCTCTGAGGATATTGAGCGTTCTGCAGCACGCGACATTCCGGAAGTGCTGCGTAAAGTTTCGGGCGTATCGGTGTGGCGTAATGGCCAGGGTTCGAGCGAAGTCGCACTGCGCGGTTTCCAACAAGCGTTGTCTGAGCGTCTGCTCGTACTGCTGAACGGCCGCCAGGTGTATCAGGATCAGTTTGGTTACACCCGTTGGGATGCCATTCCTGTGTCGCTAAACGAAATTAAGCAGATTGAAGTTGTTAAAGGCCCGAATACGGCTCTGTACGGCTTCAATGCTACCAGCGGCGTGATTAACATCATCACCTACAACCCTCTGCATGATGATGTAGATAATGTGAAGGTGAATGCCGGCACGCAAGGCTACGCGGAAGGCGAGTATGTGAGCACGCACAAGCTTGGCGAATATGGTGCTGTACGTTTCAGTGGCTCGGCGATGACCGCTGATGAGTTTGATGGCCCATATGTGACACCAGCGGGTGCAACGCTGCAGGATGATGACATGCACCGCTATTTCTTTAAAGCGGATAGCATTTTCAACCTGACCGATAGCACCGAGCTGGGAATTGAAGTGTCTCACACCGACTTCGGTGCGCAAATCTTCAACTTCTTCAACGCGATGTCTGAAGAGCAATACATGGTGAATGGCTATAAAGCGACTCTGAGCTCGGAAACCGATTACGGTTTGTTTGCCGCTAAGCTGTACCATAACAATACCGATATCGATTATGACTACCCGCTGGGAGGTCAACCAACCTTGAGCCCGTTTGTTTCGCGCAACAAAATTACTGTGGCCGAACTGAGTCATGTATTCAAGCTGGGCAGCGATCATACATTCCGCGTGTTGGGTGAATATCGCACCAACCAGAACAACACACTGCCTGCAAGCCTTGGCACCGTAGAATATGACGTCTACTCTGCAGGTGGTCTGTGGGACTGGAAAATCAGCGACAAGCTGAGCATGTCGCACGCATTGCGTTATTCCAGCCTTGGTCTGGAGCGCAGCGGCAATTCGGTGGCCTACAGCAACAGCCAGTTTGATACGTCGATCGATGAGCTGAGTGTGAACAGTGGTCTGGTCTATAAAATGACCGACGTGGACACTTTCCGCTTAATGTACTCGCGTGGTATCGATATTCCAAGTCTGGTTGAATTCGGTCTGGAATCACCTTTGGCACCAGGCGTCAACCTGCTGGGTGACCCAACTGCAGAGCCATCTGTGGTTAACCACTATGAAGCCAACTACGAGCACAATTTCGTAGAGTATGACACGAAAGCTAAAATTGCTGTGTTCTATCAGGACGCTAACGATCTGCAGTCGGTGTACGACACCCAGACTGCTATCGCACAAGGCCAGATCCCTGTACTGTTTGGCAATTACTTAAGCAGCGAAGTGTATGGTGGTGAGATCGACCTGAAAGGTAACCTGCACGAGAATTGGAGCTGGGGTCTGAATTACAGCCTGGCACTGATTGATGATGATGTTGCCGATCCAAGCATTATCACCCAATACGAAGACCGCAACAGCACGCATATTGCCAATGCAATGCTTGGCTATGCAAATGGCCCATGGACAGGTGATTTGCTGCTGAACTACGCATCGCAGTATGATCAGGTGCGCGGCGGAACTCTGAACAGCTATGGTGATGTATTCACCCTGAACAGTAAGGTGAGCTATGATGTCAACGAAGACATCCGTCTCAGCCTGACTGGTATCAGCATGCTGGATGACAATGCCGATCAAGGCCCAGGCCTGGAGGCAGAACGTCAGATCTTTGCGACGGTAAGCTATAGCTTCTAAGCAAAGCGCATAAAGTAAGAAAGCCGCTCCTTTGTGGGCGGCTTTTTTTATGTCTAACTGATACGCAAACGAGCCTTTTTTAGGGCGCGTGCGCTCATCTTCGACAACATTACTTGATTATCTGCGCGATATTTGCTTAATGGGGATTCCTGTTTTTGCGCAAGAGGTGGCCGAGTGGTCGAAGGCGCACATGGCTCGTCCACGAGCCTTTTTTAAGGCGCGTGCGCTTATCTTCGACAACATTACTTGATTATCTGCGCGATATTTGCTTAATGGGGATTCCTGTTTTTGCGGAGAGGTGGCCGAGTGGTCGAAGGCGCACGCCTGGAACGCGTGTATACGGGCAACCGTATCGAGGGTTCGAATCCCTCTCTCTCCGCCATAATTAAGGGCAGCCTTTTTTTGGGGCTGCCCTTAATTATTTGTGGAAAGCGGATGAGAACCCGAGCAGAGGGTTCGACAAATAGCTTAATGAGTTCAAGCATAGCGTAGAACGAATTTAGCGTTTGCAACGAGAAGCGCTGCTTCGAGATAATCCCTCTCTCTCCGCCATTCATATAAAAATGAGATGAGCGCCAACAGGCGCCTTATTACTCTGCACCATCACCATAAAGCACATCAGCACGCTCGCTAAACGCATTCACCATTTTCATAGTGGCACGGTCAAATAAGGTGCCGATGAGTGCATCCAGAATGCGAGACTTGAACGCGAAATCCACCTCGAAATGAATTTCCGTTCCACCATCTTTTTGCGGAGTAAACTTCCAGTAATTATTAAGATGCTTAAAAGGCCCACGCAGCAATTCGACCTTTATTTCGGCGCTATCGTCAGGTGTAGCCTGCGGCGTCAGATGCACACGGGACGCATAGGTTTCGCACATATGCTTAAAACAAATCACTAATTCCGCATCAAAATAATCATTCCCGCGTTTGAGAATGCGTGCCGCGCGACACCACGGCAGAAACTCTGGGTAACGCTCAACATCAGCCACCATGTGGTAGAGTTGCGTTACTTGATAGGGAGAGTGCTGTGTGTCCTTATGAGCGGGCATATTTAACGGTGTATTAGCTTATATAGATTAATATATGGGGTGTATTATCCCAACAACAACAGAGAATAAAGGATAAAGCAGATGACAACGGCTATTTCTGAAGAAATGCGCGATCGTATTGTAAGCGCACACCCAAACAATGAAGAGCTGCGTGGCATGGTAAATATTTTAGAGGCCACCCAGCTGGAAAACCTGAATGCTGTGCAACAAACCATGATGTATGGCGCAGTGGATGCCGTCCATAAAATATTACTCGTGCCTGCGCTACAGGAAATGCAGGCATCGCTGGGAGAAGTGAAAGACATTGGCGGCACTCGTGTGCGTGAAACAGGCGATGGCGTCGCGCGCCCCGACTTTGGCGGCAAAATTAATGTACCTGAAGGCGAAACCGCAGCGCAAACCTTGCTGTCGGATTTCGGAAACATGACCGATGAGCGTTTCGCTCAGGCTGGACTGCAGGCGCCTACGCAAGCACGTCGCTTTGGTGGCGTAGAACGCTAACGCTTCAAAATTATTAGGCAGTTACTTTGCACTCGCCAGCTGCTTTTCGCGGTTGGTGCGCATTTGCTCAAAGTCATCGCCCGCATGGTATGACGAACGGGTGAGAGGACTGGACGCCACCATCAGGAAACCTTTTACTTTCGCCATACGTTTGTAATATTCAAACTCGTCCGGCGTGACATAACGATCAACCGGCGCATGGCGCGGCGTTGGCTGCAGATATTGTCCGATCGTGATGAAATCCACCTCGGCTGAGCGCAAATCATCCATCACCTGCAGCACTTCTTCTTTGCTCTCACCCAAGCCCACCATCAAACCAGATTTGGTGAAGACAGAGGGATTGATCTCTTTAACCTGCTGCAAAATCTTCAGGCTGTGGAAGTAGCGTGCGCCCGGACGAATCGTGCGGTAAAGCCGTGGCACAGTTTCGATATTGTGGTTGAATACATCCGGCTTCGACTCTGCGATAATTTCCACAGCGCCCGGCTTTTTCTGAAAATCAGGGGTAAGAATCTCAACCGTAGTATCCGGCGCAGTATGGCGCAGGCGCATAATACATTCGGCAAAATGCTGCGCACCGCCATCGGGCAAATCATCACGGTCCACCGAGGTGATCACGACATGCTTTAAACCTAATTCGCCGACCGCTTTGGCTAGATTTTCAGGCTCATGTGGATCAAGTAGGTTTGGCACACCGGTTTTTACATTACAGAACGCGCAGGCACGGGTGCAGGTGTCACCCAGAATCATGACCGTCGCATGCCCCTGATTCCAGCATTCGCCGATGTTAGGGCAGGCCGCTTCTTCGCACACAGTGTGCAGGCTTTGCTCACGCATCAGCTTGCGCGTTTCTTCATACCCCTTCGATGTCGGCGCTTTCACACGGATCCAATCCGGTTTTGGCAGCTTTTTATCGTCTTTTTCTTTGAGGTTATGTACTTCAGCCATGATGTTACCCAATGCTCGTCTACTTCTATTGCGCGCACCCTAACCAAAACACACAGGCTTTGCCAGTGAATTTAGGGGGTTTGCAGCGCATTCAATGCTTGCAATAGTGTATTATATGCGATATTAAACCCCACTTTCCAAGGAAAAAGGAGTTATAGCCGATGGCTCGCGTCACCGTAGAAGATTGCATCAGAACTATCCCAAACCGCTTTGAGCTAGTAATCACCGCTGCTCAGCGTGCAAAACAAATTTCGTCAGGCGTTCCCCTGACCGTTGACCGCGACAACGATAAAGACTCCGTTGTGTCGCTGCGTGAAATTGCAGACGAGACCATCGATCTGGATCAGGTGCGGGAAGAAATGGTGCAAAGCTTCCAACGCCAACAAGGCTTTGATCCACATGATCGCATCGAAGACGATGCTCCTTCCGCAAGCGATTCGAAAGACGCTGCAAGCGAGGCATTTGCCGAAGCACAAGCGCAGGCACCTGAAGGCGCTGCTGAAGAGCAGAGCGAAGGTGCAGGATTCGCTGGCGGTTTGTCGTTCATCGAAGACAATGTCGAAGTAGACGACTAAGCCACACTTTCTTAGATTTTTTCTTTTGTCGCGCTAAGCCGCTTGGAAAGCGGTTTCAAAGCGTGTTGCTCTGCACTATATTGAGTGTATGAACCTATTATCTGTAAGGCGATATACATGATTCGCCAACATGAGCTGATTGAAGCGGTACGCGCTTATGACCCCGATGTGGACGAAGATGCCATTAATCGGGCGTATGTTTACGCTATGCAAAAGCACGGCACACAGCAACGTGCCTCGGGCGACCCATATTTTTCGCATCCTGTAGAAGTTGCTTATAAACTGACTAAATTCAAACTGGATAGCGCGTCTATTATCACCGCGCTGCTACATGACACGGTGGAAGACACCGACGCCACACTGGAAGAAATTCAGGAGCTGTTTGGCGAAGAAATCCGCACGCTGGTGGATGGTGTCACCAAACTGAACCGCTTGGAAATCCGTTCTGAAACCTCCAAGCAGGCTGAAAATTTCCGCAAGCTCGTGATCGCCATGTCCGAGGATTTGCGCGTGCTACTGGTGAAGCTTGCCGACCGTTTGCACAACATGGAAACGCTGGAATATATTCCCAAGCCCGAAAAGCGTGCACGCATCGCCCGCGAAACACTGGAAATCTATGCATCGCTGGCTGAACGTATTGGTATGCGCCGGATCAAAGACGAGCTGCAGGACTTATCGTTCCGTGAGCTCTTCCCCGAAGCACGCGAGTCTATCGTTAAGCGACTGGACTATTTGCGCAAAAAAGGGAAAACGCAGGTTAAGAAGACCGAGCGCCTGATCGAAGAAATGATGGAGAAGGGCGGCCTCAAAAACCACGAGGTGGTAGGGCGTGAGAAACGGCCTTTCTCGATCTGGAAGAAGATGGAAGACAAGAATGTCACCTTTGAGCAATTGAGTGACATTGTTGCGTTCCGCGTGATTGTGAATACGGTGGGTGATTGCTACCACGCCCTAGGGCTTATTCACGCAGCTTACCACACGATTCCGGGCAAGTTTAAGGATTATATCTCCACGCCTAAGGTGAACGGTTATCAATCCCTGCACACCGCCGTCATTGGCCCTAACCAGCAGCGTATCGAAATTCAGATCCGCACACGCGAAATGCACGAAATTGCAGAATATGGTGTCGCGGCGCACTGGTCGTATAAGCAGGGCGAAAAAATCAATATGGAAGGCAAGCAGTTCCGATGGATACGCGAATTGCTCGACATTCTGGATCAGTCGGCCGGGCCTGAGGAGTTTCTGGAACATACCAAGCTGGAAATGTACCACGATCAGGTGTTTTGCTTTACACCCAAAGGCGACATCATCGCGCTACCGCGAGGCGCCACACCGGTTGATTTTGCCTTTGCCGTACACTCGGAAGTTGGCTTCCACTGCGTAGGGTCGAAAGTAAACGGGCGCATTGTGCCGCTGAAACAAGAGCTGAAAAACGGTGATCAGGTCGACATTATCACCGCCAAAACGCAAACCCCATCACCCACATGGGAGCGGTTTGTGGTCACGGGCAAGGCGCGCTCAGAGATACGCCGTTTCATCCGCACCCAGCAACGCAACGAATATATTACACTCGGCAAGGCCATTCTGACCAAAACTTTCAAGCAAGAAGGCCACGAGCTGAAAGACAAGATGCTCGAGCCCGCGCTCGCCATTTTCCAAAAGCAGATGGTTGATGACCTCTATGCCGAAGTAGGCGAAGGGCTGATTAACCGCAATCAGGTCTATGATGCGATTTTCCACACCAAAAAGTCAGAAAAAGAAGGGCTGAAAAACCCATTCTCTCTGGCTAAATTCCGTAAAAAAGCGGCGACCAATAAGAACTTTGCAATGCCCATTAAAGGGCTTATCCCGGGCATGGCGATTCACTTTGCCGGCTGCTGCCATCCGATCCCAGGCGATAAAATTGTCGGCATTGTCACCACGGGCAAAGGCATTACCATTCACACGATGGATTGCGAGACGCTGGAAAACTACGCCGACAGTCCTGAGCGATGGATCGATGTGGCATGGGACACCTCAGGCCAGGAAGATATGCATATTGGCCGCCTGCGCGCCAACATCACCCACGAAACGGCCGCGCTTGCGACCGTTGCTAATGTGATTGCAAAAGATATGGGTAATATCAGCAACCTCAAAATCACTAATCGCTCCAATGACTTCTTCGAGGTGCTGATCGACATTGAAGTGCGCAACGCCCGCCATTTGAACAATATAATCGCATCGCTGAAGGCCAAAGACGTGGTGCAAAGCGTGGAGCGCTATAATGCCTGACCCGTTACGCCTTGGGGTGAATATCGACCATGTGGCCACCATTCGCAATGCCCGTGGCGGGCTGCACCCCGACCCGGTGCGTGCTGCACGGCTGGCGGCAGAAGCAGGCGCGGACGGCATTACTGCGCATTTACGTGAAGACCGCCGCCATATTTCCGACAATGATATTGCGCGTCTGAAGGCCGAGGTTGAGCTACCACTCAACTTGGAAATGGCACCCACAGAGGAAATGCTAGAAATCGCACTGCGCACGCGCCCCAATGCGGCCTGCATTGTGCCCGAGAAGCGTGAAGAACTCACCACCGAAGGCGGGTTAGATGTCGCCGCCCAGCAAGACACACTCAAAGCAATGGCAGATGCCCTCAAAGAGCGTGGCATCCGCGTGTCGCTATTTGTGAATGCCGACACCGCACAGCTCGATGCGTGCAAAGCCGTGGGCGCAGACATTGTGGAGCTGCATACTGGCCATTATTGCGAAAGCACAGGCGACGAACGCCTGCACGCACTGAAGGCTATTGAGCAGGCTGCGATTTACACCGAAGCACTTGGCATCGAGTGCCATGCAGGGCATGGGCTATGTTATGACACGGTCACCCCGATTGCAGCAATGGCGCAAATGCGTGAGCTGAATATTGGGCATTTTCTGGTAGGTGAGGCTATTTTCCGCGGGCTGGAAGATGCCATTCGCCGCATGCGCCAACTGATGAACAGTGCGAGACAGATATGATCCTCGGCATAGGCAGTGACTTGATGGATATTCGCCGCATTGAGGACACGCTGGCACGCTATGCCGCGCGGTTTGAAAACCGCATTTTCACCGATAAAGAACAAGCCAAAGCGAAACGCAGGGCAGGCGGCGGCAAACGCAACAACACCGCCTCCACCTATGCCAAGCGGTTCGCCGCCAAAGAAGCCTGCGCAAAAGCGCTCGGCACCGGGTTAAACCAAGGTGTGTTCTGGCGCGATATGGAAGTGGTAAATTTGCCCAGCGGCAAGCCGACTATGCAGCTTACAGGCGGCGCGCTGGCGCGGTTGCAGCACCTCACGCCTGAGGGGCACGCCGCGCAAATCGACCTGACCATGACAGATGAGTATCCGCTGGCTAAAGCGATGGTGATTATTTCGGCTATGCCGACGGCTTAAGAGGCGAGCGCCTTGCGCAATTGCGGCGGTAGGTTGAAACGTATGGTTTCTTCCACCCCATCCAACAGGCGCACCTTGGCCGGGCGCAATGTATCCAAATAGGCGATCACACGTTCCACCAGCAACTCAGGCGCAGAAGCGCCAGCCGTCAGCCCTATCTTTTGCTTGCCGTCCAGCCAGCTCGGATCAATCGCTTCTGCATCCGCAATCAGATACGACTCTACGCCCATTTCTTCGCCCAGATCGCGCAGGCGGTTCGAGTTGGAACTGTTGACCGCGCCTACCACCAGCAATAAATCGACCTGCTTCGCCAGATCACGCACTGCATTCTGGCGGTTTTGCGTGGCATAGCAGATATCTTTCTCGCCCGGTCCCTGAATGGTAGGGAAGCGTGCTTTGAGCGCCTTGATGACGTCACGTGTGTCATCCACGCTAAGCGTGGTCTGAGTAACAAACGCAAGATTATCGGGCGTCTCCACTTCCAGCGAAGCCACATCCTCTGCGCTAGAGACCAGATATACTTTTTGCACACGCCCGCTTGTGCCTTCCACCTCCGGGTGACCGGCGTGGCCAATAAGGATAATCTCGCGCCCCTCACGCTCATAGCGACGTGCCTCGTTATGCACTTTTGTCACCAGCGGGCAGGTGGCATCCAGCACGGGCAAATCGCGCAGCTTGGCCTCGTTTTCCACCTTCTCCGAAATACCATGCGCACTAAACACCGTCACGGCGCCGTCAGGAATTTCATCCAGCTCTTTTACAAAGATGACACCTTTGGACTTCAAATCATCAACCACCCATTTATTATGCACAATCTCGTGACGCACATAGACAGGCGGGCCGTAAACCTGCAGCGCTTTTTCCACAATATCGATAGCACGCTCCACGCCTGCGCAGAAACCGCGTGGCTGGGCTAATATAATCTCTATATTTTCAGTCATATGCATAATATAGGGCAGGTTAGGCGATATGTGGAGTAGATAAGTAGGATTCTGACTGCATTTCTATCAGTCGCGATACCGTGCGCTGAAACTCAAACGCGCCGTCACCCGACGGATAGAGCGCTTCGGCCTTTGCTTCTGCGCTGCAAATCAAATTCACTTTTTGCTCATAGAGCGCGTCAATCAGCGTAACAAACCGCTTGGCTTCATTGCGTTTTTCTTTTGAGAGCTGAGGGATGTCCTGCAAAATCAGGGTGTGGAACACACGCGCCAACTCCAGATAATCCGCTGCCCCCAATGGGCGTTCACACAATTCGGCAAAGGTCAGCCACGCCACGCCACACGCCGTTTTTTCTACTTCCAGCTTGCGCCCGCTCACCATAAGCGTCACAGGCTCCGACTCATGCTCCTGCGTCAATGTGCCATACGCCTCAAACAGAAACTCATTGGCCTCATCACCCAGCGGCACATAATACACCTGATTCATCGATTTGAGTTGCTGCAAGCGGTAGTCCGTGTCGCTATGCAGCGCCAACACTTGCATTTTCTCTTCTGCGATATCGACAAACTCCAAAAACCGTTCACGCTGCAGCCCGCCCTGATACAGCTCGCGTGGTGGACGGTTCGACGTGATAATCACCACAACACCTGCATCAAACAAGCCTTCAAACAGCTGCGAAAGCAGCATGGCGTCGGTGACGTCATGCACCTGAAATTCGTCCAGACATAGCAGACAAAATTCATCGCTCAACTCATCGACCACGCGCGGCACCAAATCGCCATCGCGGCCAAGCTGGCGCCATGCATGTAAGCGCTGATGCACATCCTGCATAAAGGCGTGAAAATGAATGCGGCGTTTACGCTTAAAGCCTATCTGATCGTAAAACATATCCATAAGCATGGATTTACCACGCCCCACATCGCCCCACACATACATGCCGTGGCTTGTCACCTCGGGTTTACGCCCCCAAAACAGGCGCTTGATGCCGCGTTTCGGCTCAAAAAAATCGGGATTGGAAATATCGTTATACAGCGCATCCAGCGCTTGCATCACGGCGCGCTGCGCATCATCTGACCGCAACGTGCCATCGGCCACCGCTGCTTCATAGACCGCCAGCGGATGCGACAAGTCTGTTGTATTTCGCTGTTCTTTCGTATACGCCATGAGCATCCTTACCGGCTGTGATTAACCCAAAGCCCGCAGGCATACAAGCATTATGACAGAAACAGTCAGTGAATCAGGCGCATTACGCCAGCAGATCGACACATGGCGACAGGCAGGCCAACGTATTGGGCTGGTGCCCACCATGGGCGCCCTGCATAGCGGCCATGTGGCGCTGGTGCGAGCAGCACTCCGCCAATGCGATAAAGTGGTGGTGAGTATTTTTGTGAATCCCACGCAATTTGGCCCCAGCGAAGATTTTGACAGCTACCCCCG
>MDTE01153601.1_pt1 | contig 13235 bp, 12 predicted proteins | sample 811231 | NCBI WGS metagenome assembly MDTE01 (sample SAMN05326651, study PRJNA326480) | marine metagenome | isolation source: seawater | place: Indian Ocean: Red Sea | collected 2010
CCATTAAAACCATCAAAAATTATACAAATTGTAAAGTGGGTCTTTCAGATCATAGCATTGGAATAGAGGCTCCACTGGCAGCTGTCGCACTTGGTGCCGAGGTTATTGAAAAGCACTTTACAATCAGTAGAAAGATGAATGGACCTGATCATAAAGCAAGCATAGAAGCAAAAGAGCTAATTAAAATGGTTTCTTCAATAAGAAATATAGAAGATGCACTAGGAAATGGTATCAAGAAACCAACAGAAAATGAAAAAGAGAACCTAGTAATTGTAAGAAGATCAATTTATTCCCGAAAAAAAATTTCTAGAGGTGACAAATTTACAGAAAGTAATTTAATTTGCAGGAGGCCCGCAAATGGTATCTCTTCAATGAAATGGAATAAGGTGATAGGAAGAAAAGCTAAGAAAGACTATAATGAAGACGAACTAATCGAAATATAGAAATTAGATTTCTATTTATATTAGATATTGATTTTTAATATTTTATCACTAATAACTTGTCTCTAAATATGCAATAAATTTTGTGAGTATGTTTAACAGTAAATATTTTGAAAAACTAAGAATTAATAAACCACATGGTGTTATGTTCCATCATTTTCATGAAAGGAATAAAGATAAATATGCCGATGGATCAATTAATGCAAGGCAATTTGAGTCCATACTAAAATTTATTGGTTATGAAAATATTCTCCCAGCTAATGTATGGATCAATAAAGCAATTAAAGGTGATTTAAAAAAATACGATGTATGTATAACATTTGATGATACCCTGAAATGTCAATATGAAGTAGCTCTTCCAATTCTTGATAAATTTAATATTTCGGCGTTTTGGTTTGTGAATTCGGCTTTAGCAAGTAAAGAAAAGGATGAGAATGAAATTTATAAATTTTTTTATAAAAGAAACTTTAGAAATTTCGATGAGTTTTATGTTGTTTTTTTAGCCGAAATACATCAATCCAGATTTAACAAAAATGTAACACGACAGATAAGCTCATTCATCAATAACAACTTTATGATTGAATATAAGCTTTTGAGTCAAAATGAAAGGGAATACAGATTTATTAGAGATAGAATTTTATCACGAGATCAATTTAAGATTATCATGGATAGCTTATTTAAAAAATATTCATTCAAAAAAGAAAAAGTAGCAAAGCAATTATGGATGGATAAAAAAAATTTACTAAAACTACACAATAAAGGTCAGGTACTTGGGTTGCATTCTCATTCCCATATAAATAATCTTGAGACTTTAGATTATGAAAAACAATACTCAGAATTTTATAAAAATAAAAAATTTATTGATAATATATGCAATCAGAGTACTATAAGTGCATCTTATCCATTTGGATCTTATAATAAAACGACGATGAATGTTTTAAAGTCACTTGATGTCAAATTATCTTTTCGTTCTAATATGTTAAAAAAATATTCAAATTTAGAAATTCCCAGGATCGATCATCAGAATATACTAAATAAAATTAACTAATGATAAATTATGAAAATTAATAGTCACAACGAGTGGGATAAGCTTAAAGAAATTATCGTTGGAACAGCTGACGGTTCAGTAGCTACTTTATCCTGGATGAGTCCTGGTGAAATTGACAAAAAGAAGCTCGAAAAGGCTATTAAGTTATCAAAAGAAGCGTCTCCAAAATGGTTCTATGAAGAAGTTTCAGAGGATTTGCAAAATTTATCTGATACGATTTCAAATCTTGGCGTATCCGTTTTAAGACCAAAGACTTATGATTTTTCAAAATTTTATTCAACTCCTTTCTGGACTAGCAATAGTAATAACACTTATAACGCCAGAGACTTAAATCTTGTTGTCGGAAATAACGTTATAGAGAGTCCTTCATATCTTGCTAGTAGATATTATGAGGCCTCAGCCATGTATGATATTTGGTATGATTATTTTGAAGAAGGATTTAAATGGATAGCAGCTCCAAAACCACTTCTTAACTACGAGTCAAAAGTCCCTTATTTTAGGGATGAAAACGAAAGGGAGCTCACAGATGAGGATAAAAAACACTATGAGCTGACTGGAGGGCGTATTGAAAAATTACATAAGTTAAGTGAAAAGGAAATTTTGTTTGAAGCTGCTAATACAGTTAGAATGGGAAAAGACTTATTGTATCTTGTATCTTCATCAGGCAACTACAAAGGAGCTAAATGGTTACAATCTGTCTTAGGTGATGATTATAGAGTTCACGTTACTTCTGATATTTATAGATCAAGCCACATTGATTCAACAGTACTTTGTCTAAAACCTGGTCTTGTTATGCTAAATAGTACAAGAGTGAATGAGAAGAACTGTCCAAAAATTTTTGAAAAATGGGATAAGATATTCTTTGAAGATGTGGCACCTACTTCAGAAAGCGAACTTAAATTTCAAAAAGAAGTTAGAGACCCTATAGGAAAAGAAATAAACAGTCTTGGCTTTGAGACAAACTTATTTGATATGAGTTCACCTTGGGTAGGTATGAATTTTTTGTCTATAGATCCTGAAACTGTCATTGTTGATGAAAGACAAGTGAGCTTAACAAAAAAACTAGAAGAATATAAAATAAAGGTAATACCAATTAAAATGAGACATATTTATACACAAGGCGGAGGCATTCATTGTGCTACGCTTGATACTGTTAGAGAAAGTAAGCTTGAAGAATATTTTTGAAGAAAACAAGTTTAAAGTGATCGGTAAAATTCTTTGTCTAAGAAAACAAATATTTGTGTAGTTACTGGCAGTAGAGCAGACTTTGGACTGCTTGAACCGGTAATGCAAAGAATAAAAAAATCTAAGAAGTTAAACCTCTTAACAATTGTCACTGGCTCACATCTCCTAAATAAATACGGCAACACATACAAAGAAATCAAAAAGAGCGGAATAAAAATTGACAAAAAAGTAAATTGTGTCGGTAGAGGTGATAATGATAAAGATATTTTAAATTATACATCTAAAGCTATTAAAAATTTTGGAATAGCTTTTAAAAAGCTTAAACCTGATATGATTTTAATTCTAGGTGACAGATATGAAATATTTGCTGCAGCGATATCAGCAATGATATTTAGATTACCTATTGCACATATACATGGTGGAGAGTTAACTGAGGGAGCTATTGATGATGCAATTAGACACTCGATCACTAAAATGTCTCATTTGCATTTTGTATCCCATCAAGAATATAAGAAAAGAGTTATACAGTTAGGTGAATTCCCAAAAAAAGTATTTAATGTTGGAGGGTTAGGTGCGGAAAATATTAGTAATATGAAATTTAATGAAAAAAATGTATTAGAAAAAAAGTATAAATTTAAATTTCTAAAAAATAATTTCCTTATAACTTATCACCCGGTGACATTAGAACCTAAAAAAATTAAAAATGACATTAATGAATTAATAAAAGCACTACAAAGTATCAAAAATACATTATTTATTTTTACTCTTCCAAATGCTGATCATGATAATCAAGTAATAACTAAACTAATTAGTAAATTCTGCAGAAAAAATAAAAATGTGATAATCTTCAAGAATCTTGGTTCAAAAAACTATATCTCAATAATGAAACATGTAGACCTTGTTATAGGCAATTCTTCAAGTGGTATCTTGGAAGCGCCATCATTGAAGATACCAACAATAAATATTGGCATGAGACAAAAAGGTAGAGTATTTGCAAAAAGTATTGTGAATGCAAATGAAAGAGCAGACGATATATATAAAAAAATACAATATTGTACTTCTGACTTGTTTAAGCAAAAATTGAAAAAAATTTCAAACCCCTATAAAAAAAATTACACAAGTAGAGCTATAGTAAAAACATTGGAAACCCAGAATATTAATAATCTATTAATAAAAAAATTTTATAACATGAAATAAATTATGAAAAACTTATCAGAAATTTGCATGCAAGAAAATGACTCTATAAGAAATGCAATTGAAATAATTAATAATAATGATGCCCACATAGCACTTGTGGTAAGCTCAAATACTCTAATAGGCACAGTTACTGATGGTGATATTAGAAGAGGTTTGATAAGTAATATAAGTTTAGATGAAAGTGTTGATAAAGTAATGAATAAACAATTTCTATTCCAGAAAAAAAACTTTAATCAAGAGAAAGCCTTTATGTTAATGAAAGATAAACTACTAAGGCATATGCCTATATTAGATGAAGATGGTAGCTTGATTGATTTGTTATTATTAGACAATTTTAATAAAGTTAAAAAGTTATCTAATAAAGTTTTTATATTAGCTGGAGGAAAAGGCAGAAGACTAAATGAATTAACTCGAAAAATACCCAAACCAATGTTGCCAGTCAATGGCAAACCTATTTTAGAACGAATAATTCAAAAATGTATGAAATATGGTCTCAATGATTTTTATCTCTCTGTAAATTATTTAAAAAAGTCAATAATCGAATATTTTGGAAATGGAAATAAATTAGGCATTAATATTACTTACATCGAAGAAAATGAACCTCTTGGAACAGCGGGGTCATTAAGTCTTATAGATGATAAATTAAATAAACCTTTATTTGTAATTAATGGAGATGTTATCTCAGATATTAATTTTTATGAATTATCAGAATTTCATAATGATAATAAATCAGATTTAACTTTATGTTCTCATAATATTACAACTAGTATTAATTATGCCACTCTAGAAATTGAGTCTACAAATGTAAAAGGCATACATGAAAAGCCAGAATTTATAAATTCTATAAATGCTGGTATTTATCTTGTAAATCCTGAAATTATTAATTCCGTGAAATATAATGAATATTTTGATATGACTGATCTAATAGAGAAGTCCATAAAGGATAAAAAAAATGTAAAAGCCTTTCCCATATATGAGTATTGGAAAGATATCGGTTTAAAAGATACTTATTACGATGTACTTTTAGATATAAAATAATATATTGAGGTATTAAAAGTTGGAAAAAATTCAAAATCTTATTTCAAATAAAGTGTGGGATTATGAGAATGGTTTTTATTGGTTTAGTTCACCCCCACGCATAAATAAATTACTAGCTCATTACGAAATATATAAAAAAATTGTTTCACTTCCTGGAGATATTTTAGAATTTGGTGTTTATAAAGGTTCTTCACTTATTCGCTTTGCTACATTTAGAGATGCATTAGAAAATAATTATTCCAGGAGAATAGTCGGTTTTGATACGTTTGGCTCATTTCCAAAGTCTGAAATCAAAAATGAGTCTGATTTAAAATTCATAGAAAAACATGAAGAAGAAGGAGGTCAAGGGCTGGACTCAGATTCATTACATAAAATTCTAAAAGCTAAGAATTTTAAAAACACTGAACTAATAGCAGGAAATGTATTTGAAACACTACCAAAATTTTTAGAAGAACGCCCTAATCTTAGAATTGCTTTATTGCATCTTGATTTGGATGTAAAAGAACCTACTGCACATGTTCTTGATTTACTTTATGACAGGGTTGTACCTGATGGATTAATTATTTTAGATGATTATAATACAAATGATCATAATACAGTAATGGGTGAAACAGATGCTGTTGATAATTTTATATCTAAGAAGAAACTTAAATTAGAAAAACTGTCTTTTTATAATGTTCCTAGTTTTATCAGAAAACCGATTTAAAATTCAAAATAAAATATATGAAAATTTATGCATTCATATTTGCCAGGGGGGGTTCAAAAGGTATTAAGAGAAAAAATATGGTCAGCCTTGGTGGCAAACCTCTAATATCACATGCAATTGATTTAGCGAAAAAAAATAAACAAATTAACAAAATATTTGTTTCAACTGATGATAACGAAATAAAAAATTTATCTAAACTTTCAAAAGTAAATATTATTTCACGCCCTAAATATCTAGCTACAGACAAATCTGGTGAATGGAAATCATGGCAACATGCAGTAAATTATTTAAAAAAAAAAGGGGATGAATTTGATATTTTTGTAAGCCTGCCAGCTACTTCACCTTTTAGGTCCATGAATGATTTAAAAAAGTCAATAAAATTGCTGAGAGATACAACTGATGTGGTAGTAACTATTTCAAAGGCAAATAGAAACCCCTGGTTCAATATGGTTAAGGAAAATAAACAAGGTTTCCTTCAAGTTTTAAATAAATCAAATAAAAAAATAAATAGAAGACAAGATGCTCCGCAAGTATATGATTTAACTACAGTTGCTTATGTTTTACGACCTGATTTCATTTTAAAAAATAAAGGTATTTTTGATGGAAAAGTCAAAGGCTTAAATGTTAGTAAAGAAAGAGCTTTAGATATAGATGATATGTTTGATTTAAAAATAGCGAAATTATTAATGGAGAATAAAATTGATTGATAGAGAAAATATCACAGACAAAAAGGTAATTGTTGTTACAGGAGGACTTGGTCTTATTGGCTTAGAAATATCGAAGCATCTTTTGGGTGATGGGTATAAAGTAGTTATAATTGATAAAAATGACACAAAATTTAATAGTGAATTTGATAATCAAGATAATATATTTTTTTTTAAATCAGATATTACCTCAAAAAAGTCGATCAATAATGTTTTTGATCAAATTATTGAAAGATTTAGTGAGGTTCATTCTGTAATTCATTGTTCTTATCCTAAAACAAGTGACTGGGGAACCAGATTCGAAAATTTAGAAGAGAATAGTTTGCAACAAAATTTATTCTCACAATTGGGCAGTTCAATACTTCTTGCTCAAAAAGTTATGAAAATATTTACAAATCAGAAAAAAGGAAATTTAATTTTATTTTCTTCAATTTTAGGACTGAGGGCACCTAAGTTTGATCAATATAAAGGTACTAAAATGGTATCACCGATAGAATACTCTGCAGTTAAATCGGGAATAGTAAGCATTACGAAATATTTAGCAAAATATTATAAAAATTGTAATATAAGAGTAAATTGTGTAAGTCCTGGGGGAATATTAGATGGCCAGCCTACTAACTTTACAGAAAAATATAGGAACTACTGCATTAATAAAGGCATGCTAAATGCTAATGATATTAATGGAACAATAAATTTTTTAATATCAGACCATGCAAAATATATAAATGGACAAAATATAATAATTGATGATGGATGGTCACTTTAAATGAGTAAATCTTTAAAGCAGGATTTTGTAGATAGGCAAAAATGGTTTAATAATAGAGCTTCCGCAGTATTCCCAGTTTTTGTCGATGATGAGTCTGATACACATCTTGTATTTCAAAATTATTGGCTATGGAAAAATAAATTAAAAAATGTATTTTGCGTAATCAGAATACGAACTGAAGATGGCAAAAATATTATTCAAAGAAGAATAAATATTGAAAGACATAACGAACTTTTAATTAGCAATCTTTTAGACTCTAAGGCTAAAATAAAAGGTTCTGTGGAAATTGAAATTTTCTCGCCTGATAATTTAGGTTATCCTTTTCCTGCTATTTTAGCTTTCTATACCACAGAAAAATATAAAAGTGTGGTTCATGCAGCGGGTCGTATATTGAATTCTAATGAAATAAGTTCAAATAAAAAATGGGAAGAGACTAATTTTCTTACAAAAATTGATAATAACTTTTCACCTTTCATTTCACTTTTCTTTGCTGATTGCAGAAAAGAGAACACAATGCTTGTATTAAAGTTTATGGACGGTTCCAACAATAAACTTATTTTAAAAAAAAAAATTTCAATAAATTCAAAGCCCTTTGGCACAAGTAATATTTACATAGAAAAAGTACTCGCAAAGAAAGAAATTAATTTACTAAAAAAATTAGATTTTTATATTATTTTTGAGACTTCTATTGATAGAATATTTGGGCGTTTTGTAGTTGGAAACTATCATAAAATATCAAAGCAACATTTCGTAACTCATTCATTTCAAAATATATCTAGGAACTCGACGGATATTTCAACAGCTAATAAAAAAAATATATATTCTACTGTTTTGCCCATATTTAATGATAACCCATTAAAATTAAAAACAAGATCTTATCCAACAAATAAATCCTCAAAAGTATGTTTTGAGATTCATGAGGGAGACCTTAACTCAAAAATTAGAAATACTAATAATTATATTCATATAAATACAGGAGGAAATAAAGGTTCTATCTTTGAGTATAAGTTAGATAGCCAAAAATTTATGAAACTTTCTACGAGAGATATTGCTCCTTCGAGGTTAAATGTTAGTTATAATTTTTATTTAAGCAATTCTATTCATCCAACCGATATAGCAACAAGCTTTAAATCAAATATTTATCCGCCTAAAAATTCTCACTGGGGAAGCTCTGTTTTAGATCATAAATGGAAAACCAAAATATTTATTAGAAATATAGATCACAATAATAATTCAAAAAAAGGCAAAATATTATTTGAAGCATTTACAAAGGAAAAAAGCTACAGAAAGTCATATTCAATTAAAAGTGAGTCTCTAGTTGTGATTGATGTTGATACTAAGCAACTTGGAGAATTTTCTAAATACTTTTCTTGGAAAGTGAAATCAACGCTGAACACAATAGAAGTATTCTGGTGTTCATTTGATGAGACTACAGGGGCAGTTTGTGCAGAACACAGCTTTTAACGTAGTCAAGATTCAAGTATTGATAATGTATTCTGATCATCTTCATAAACATGATAATAAATAAAAATAACTATAATTTAATTTCAAGTAACCTGACAGTATGAATTAGACCAATACCGCTAGTAAGTTGATATTTGTTTTTAGAAATTTTCTGAGTATATGATCGCATCAAATCATTATTGTTTTTTGGTAACTCTATTTTTATCTCCCAGGGATAAAATTTATATTTTTTAATTTTTTTTGTTTTAAAATATCTTTTGTATGTTTGAATAGAGATTAAATTCCATCCTGGTTCTAAATTTTTATTTTTTGACTCACTACGTCTTACTTTAACAAAAGTATCGATTGGATTAGGATTGAATAACCCAAAAATATATATCGTTGAATCTTTTTTTGCATATTTTTTTAAATTTGAAAACCAAGTATCAATATCATCCCAAATACTATGCACAGCTATAAAAAGCACTATATCGTATTTTTTGAAATGTTCTTTTCTTGGTTTATTAATAATGTTACCAACAGAAAAATCTACATCTGATAAATCAGGATCTTTTTTTGCATAGTCAATGAGTTTTGGATGTACATCTAATCCATAAAAATTTGCATTTTTAAATTTATTTTTTAGATAGTAAATTAATTCTCCTGTTGCACATCCAATATCAATAATGTTAGTATTTTTTGAATTAATTTTTTTATTTCTTTTCAAAATTTTATATAAAAATTTAAAATATTCTTTAGTTTTTTCTTTTCTTATATCTTTTAAATAAAAATCATCGTGGGTTCTAATAATTTTAGTTTTTTTCATAAAATTTCTAATTTTTAATTCCTATATAATCCACGTGCCTAACACCAGCATTTCCTTTAAACAAATATTTTGATTTATTTATAGATTTTAATACTCCATTTTTATCATGTTTATTAACATGAAACAATAAATCATTTATTTCTTTAAGAAATAATTTTGTACTTTCTATTTCAGTTTTTTCTAAAGTTTGAATTTGATTTAAAGATTTAAAATAATTTTTTAATGAATTATTAATTTTATTTTTATTTGGTAATGAGTCTAATCTCATATCAGACATTATATTAGATAATGTATTTTGAGCTTTAATAAAATTCTGATTTATTTTTATAAATTTATTTAATACTTCAAAATCACTTTGATTTTTTCTCATCCAGAATAATTCATTAATTGAATTTATCCCTTTAAGATTATGTAATTGTTTTTTTGGAAAATTCAAATGAGAATCAGCCAAAAATTGATTTGTAGGAGGATATGATGAATATAGAGATATATTTTCACTTTTAAACCACTGCATCACATCATCAAAACTTGGGTCATTTTGTTTATAAACTATCCATCTATCAGTTATGATTTCTTTTCTTGTTCTGTTTGAATATTTTTGAGATCTATTTATATCGTTACGAAAAAATAACTCACAATTATTTATCATTTCTTTTTCATTCTTTGATAAAGAATATATTACATATCTTTGAAGCATATTTTGAAAACCACCAAATTGATTTGGATCTCCGTAGATTATAATTCCTCCTTTTTTTAAGAACGAAGCACATTTTTTAAATGCTAATTTTGGATTCTCTGTATGCGCTAATGCTCCTCTACTTTGAACAAAATCAAATTTTTTTTTAGATTTAAAATTAAAGATTGATGAAACAATAAACTTATGATTTTTATGATTATTTTTTAAATAGTATTTAAACAAATTTTTTGATTTTTTCACTGCCTCAGGGTTCATATCTACAAGAGTACACTTTGCTCCATTTTCTGCTAAAAATAAAGTATTGTCACCTGTACCTGCACCAAAGTCTATTAGTTCACAATTATTAAATAATTTTAATGGGAGTTTGAATAAAAAAGTATAATAATGCTCAAAGTTTTTTTTGTACCTTTTGTATAATTTCTTTTGATTTGAATACATTTGTGATGGATTTTGATTTTGGAAATCTCTTAAAACTTTCTTTTCAGTTAAAAAAATTTTATTCATGATTTAATCAAAATAGCTTTCTAGTTTACTTTCCCTAACTAAGTCCAGTGTTGAGCAATGAAGTCCACCCATAGTATACATATGACGCATTCTAGCAGTTACTACATTAAATTTATATTCGGATTTTAAAAAAAAATCAAAATTTTTTTCATGGAAAATTAATTCTTATAAATTTATCTTAGAAGTCTTTTGGGTATCTTACAATTTAAAAACAGGGGCTATTTGTGGAGAACATAGTTTTTAAAAATTGTTGAATTAATAAATTTTCTTGCAAAAAAAATAAGGATAGTCTAATTACTTTTATATGATCGATTGGTCCCCTACTAAAAAAGATTTTGAAATATTAGATTCTTTAGGCCTTGATAAAGACCCTTTTCAAGCAGTTAAAGATTATTCTCCATTGAAAACTGAACAAAGATGGCTTTTACCTGAACAACAGGAATTATATAAGAAGTATATAGATGATAGACAGGGATATATCAAAGATAAGGATGATTACGATGATTATTATAAAAAAGAGAGAAAGCCTATTGATAAAAATAGATGGGAATACTTATTAAAAAGAAAAGCTTGGTATATCACACCACTTGGTTGGGATAATATTGCAAAAAATGGAGGAACTGTTGTTGATATTGGAACAGGTGATGGAGATACAGTTCAAAGATTAATAGATTTTACGGATGCATATTGGAATAAAAATAATATCTCAGATTTAAAACTACATTTAGTTGGATTAGATTTAAATCAATCAAGAGTTGAAAATGCTAAAAATTTAGTTGTGTCTAAAAATAAAAATATTAGTTTTGAATTTAAACAAGCAAATCTTAACGAAAAACAAGATTATTCATCAAAAGAATTTGACTATGCACTTTGTACCGGTGTTTTAGAAATAATTCCGGATAGATTTTATCAAGAATTTTTGGCAGAGATGTTAAGAATAATTGGCAAGGGTATTTATATAGAAGATTTATTTGAAAGATTTCCAGGAGGTAATCCCAGAGACAAACTAGGTAAAGATTTTTTAGAGCATGGATTTGTGACAAACAAAAGAGAGATTATTTTAAGTGAGCCATTTGATGAAAATGGTTTTAAAAATAAGATCAAAATATGGCCATGTGTTATAGATCAAAATCTATGGCTTGAGCGACAAAAATAAATCAAAATGATTTTAAAAGTTTTGTCTTTAATATCATCGTTTATTAAAGCTGAAAAAAAATTTGCACCACAAAAAAATGAATTAATAATTTTTGATTATGAAAGTGATGAATTATTAAGTGAAATTATTTTGGGCCATAAAAATTATACGGTTCTACCTCATAGATCAAAGTATTATATTCTTATTTTGTTTTTAAGCTTACTCGAAATTAAGAATCATAAGTATAGTTATAAAATTGCTTTTTTGAAATACACCAAAGCTAAATATATTTTAAATTATCATGATAATTATACAGGTTTAGTAATTCCTGCTAAAGTAACAAATTCCAAATTATTTCATATTCAAAATGGTAGACGAGGTGAAGATTGCATCATAGATTTCACAAAAAATATTCCTAAATTTGAAAAATATTTTGCCTGGTCAAAAAATTGGGAAGATTACTGTTCAAACAAGATGAATGTACCTTTCGAAGTTATTGGATCAATAAAAAACAATTTTTTTAAAAAAACTAATTTACTTCCTGTAAAAAGAATTCAATTTATATCTCATTGGTCTCAAAAAGGACAAATAGCAGGAAATCATAAAAAAAGAAGATTTACTACAACTTGGAAAGAAGATGTCGAAGATTCAACTATAAAAATAATTGAAGTATTAAAAGAATTTGCTAAAGAAAATAACTTAAGTATAGAAATTTTACTTAGGAGAAAAGGTATGTCAGAGGAAGAAAATAATTTTTATAGAGATCTGGGATTTGATATAGAAGGCAAATATTTAAATAAAAATGATTATTGGAAAGAAAATTACTTAAATGCAAAAAATGATGCAATAATTGTAGGCGATTCTAGTGAATGTTTAGCTTATGAATTAATGAAAAGAAATTTTAGAGTTGGTATATTTTCAGCAAGATCATTATTAACAAAAACAAAACATTATCATTATGGATGGCCCACACAAACAGATGACGAGGGAACTTTCTGGATGAATAGACCCAATAGAAAAAATATGCTAAAAGTATTGAATTATTTATTAAATGTAAATGAAGAGGAATGGAAAAGACAAATTAAATTAAATAAGATGATAATTGATTATGATTATCAAAATAATCTATTAAAAGACTCTTTGACTAAAGTAGGTATAGAAATAAGAAAATAAATAAGTAGCATGATTAATGATAGTACAGTTTTGATTACGGGAGGGACTGGTTCGTTTGGCAAAGAGTTTGTATCTGAAATAATAAAAAATTATTCCCCAAAAAAAATAGTTATTTTTAGCAGAGATGAATTAAAACAATGGAACATGCAGTTAACGTGGCCTAGTACCGACGAGCTTCCCATTAGATATTTTATAGGCGATGTAAGAGATAAAGAAAGACTTATTAGAGCTATGGAGGGAGCTGATATTGTAATTCATTCGGCAGCTTTAAAGCAAGTTCCTACAGCTGAATATAATCCTTTTGAAGTAATAAAAACAAACGTAATTGGTGCACAAAATGTTATTGATGCAGCTTTACAAAATGATGTAAAAA
>MDTE01057601.1_pt1 | contig 13234 bp, 7 predicted proteins | sample 811231 | NCBI WGS metagenome assembly MDTE01 (sample SAMN05326651, study PRJNA326480) | marine metagenome | isolation source: seawater | place: Indian Ocean: Red Sea | collected 2010
TACCTGATTGGCAAGCTCTGCCACCCATGATGTATATGTAACCACATGCAGTCATTGGTGTTGTAAATCTCATGTAGGCTCCAGGATTTCCTCCTACGCCTCCTCCACAACAACATAAACAAGCATTACCTCTTCCGCCTGGTCCCCACATTTCAACTTCAATGTTAAAAGGTGTATTTAAATCGTTAGATATTTGACATCCGTACCATTTTGCACAGTGAGGATATTCTGAATAATTTTGTGGAGTAAATGCCCATATTCTACCATATTCAAGATTAGTTTCAGTGAAACTTCCTGTTAGTAATGATCTTGATGATAATAATGATTTTAGTGTTGCCATTTTATATTCCTATTAACTTGCTGTCCAGTGAATTCTAACATAACCATTACCTCCTCTAGAACCAACATCTCTAACCTCTGGACATCCCATTGCTTGTGTTGATCCTTGACCTGGTGCTACAAAAGGTACACATGCCATTGCTTCATAACATGCACAAATTTTACCTGAGCTCCAACAAGACGATGTACTAGGCCAAAACGATGATTCTGATCTTGATAATGCTCCTCTTGCATGCATCGATGGAGCTCTCCATTGTCCTGATTGTGCTTGACCTCCCATGTTTCCATTTTCGCCTGCATGCATACCAGTTGCCTGATATCCTGGGGAAGTAAATTGTCCATGTGGTATAGCGTTTGATGCATTTAGATAAGGTGTATTTGAACTAGTATCACAAGTCCAATGTTGATTACAAGAATAAGTTCCTGGGCAATTTACATCGCCTCCGTATGCTGTTGCTACCATGTATGTATTTCTACATCCACATATTACTCCACAACCTGCACCAACTCCACTTGGTTGTGCGATGGCTGCAAAACAACATGCTTGTAAACAACACATAGCTGACGTACTAGTTCTACATGCTTGTAGACCAGCGTGTCCGCCTTGAGCACACATACAACTACATGTACTTGCTGTACCTAAACATATTGATACACAAGTTGCTTCTGAACAACCTGCATAACAAAAAGATTGAGCATTAGGCATACATGGATGTCCTGTGTTTCCACAAACAAAACCTCCTGCTGCCATTGTAACTGTTTTCTTAGCATAAGCACCTGATTGACTACCTACACTAAAGTTACAACAACATTGACAACCTACGCTTCCGCCTGCACCCCATATTTCAATTATTGCTGTACCTGCGCCTGGTGCATACCAAGCAAAACAGTTTGTAAAGCAACCAAATTGTCTTGCAGAACAAAAGGCATAGATTTCGCCTGACTCTAAATTTTCCTCATCAATAGGAAAAGTTAACGCTAGTCGATTTTTTATTAAAGTTTCTAAACTTGCCATTTGTTATTCTCCATTTGCATTATGATGCAGGTCTCCATAAAATTCTTACTGCACCGTTTCCGCCACGTTGACCATTATCTCTAACTGAGTTACATGTCATAGTCGGAGCTCCTCCATGGCCTCTTGGTGCTGTTGGTTGACAGCCATTATTTTCATAACAACCACATAGTCTACTATGATAACAATGAGTACCTGTTGACCAACCTTGTGTTGGTGATCTACTCATTGCTCCTAAAGCATATTGATGATAATGATGATATCCGCCTGTACCACCTATTGCTATCTGACTATCATTATCTCCAGAAAAAGTTATAAGACCTCCTCCAGTTGCATGTGTACCTGCTGGTACCCTAATATGATATTGTACATAACAATGATTTGCACTATCGCAATTATAAAAACTTGTGCAACTAATTCCGCCTGGGCAATTTACATCGCCCCCATATGCGTTAGCTTGTGTTCCTGCTACTGTACCGTCGGTCCTTGTATTACATACTAGTCCGCAACCTGAACCCCATGCTGAACCAGCTGGATTTGTCATTGCTGTTGTACAAAAACTACTGTCTGCTACAAAACAACAAAAAGTACCTGAACTCGGTGAACAGTAAGTTGTTCCACCTTCACCGCCTTGGGCACATAAACATCCGCATATTGTAGCATCGCTGGCTGCGCCGAAGTAACAAACACATGTTCCTGTACTTCTACCTCTGTAGCATAATGCATCGCCATTACCACAAGATGATCCTACACAACCACAAACTTTTGAATCCGCATCAACTAAAAAACATTTAACAACATATGCACCTGGATTACCTGGTACACCTTGTCCACAGCAACACATTTTTGCTCCTGAGCCACCTGCGCCCCATATTTCTACTCTAGCACAACCTGGACCATAAGAACACCACGTGAATTTATGACAGATAGTGTGTTCGGCTGCTGCCGAAAAGTAAAAAAGTTTGCCTGTCTCAATATTTTCTTCTTGAGCTTCAAAAGCAGGATTTCTACCTTCTATTATCGATTGTAACGTTGCCATTTATATTTTCTCCGTTTAGTTACTTGTAAGAACCCAGCCATAAGTTGCATTCGTATACGTCAAAGTAATAACAGCATTGGCTACGTTAATAGTCAAATCTTCTGCTGTACCTTGAATATTGGAACTGTTGCGTCCTACGGTGATGTTATTACTTGCCGCCTGTCCTGCAATGTCATATATCTGTACTACATCACCTGCCATTGTACTTGCTGCCGCCGGTAAGGTAATTGTAAAAGCACCGCTAGTAGCGTCTGCTAAAATACGATCGTTTACAAGGGCTTGATAGGTAGTAGATACAGTTCTAACTGTTGATGCCTGACCTGGAGTTGCATTAATATATCTTCCCATTTTAAAATTCCTTTGTCATTGTATTTATGCCGCTGTCTCAATTCCAAACGCCACTGCGTCAACATTTGGGTTATTTGAATAGACAACTAATAGTTTGCCGGCTTGCATAACAATACCTGTTCTTTCTAGTAACGATTTTGGTGTAAGTTCTGTATCATATTCTAAAAACTCACCCGCAACCGGAGTACCAGCATCAGCTATTGCTAATCTTACGGAGGTCGAGCTATTTCCTCTATTGAGGATGTTTATGCTTACGACAGCAAATGTAGACGCCGGACAGGTATATACTGTTGTATATGCGCCTCCTGCTACATCGCTTGCTCCTAATCTTCCACTTGCCATTTTATTTCTCCATGTTTATTGTTGTAGATAGTAGTTCATTGCCAACGGATGTCCGTCAACACCTTTTGCAAAGTTTACCTTCTGTAATGTATTTATTGCAACATTAGTAGTTGTAGTAATCGTACTACCACTTATCTGAACTACACCTGCTGTAATACTATTTACATTTAGCTCACCTTGTCCCCCACCTATTTGACTAGTAATATATGTTTTAATAGCTTTTTGTGTTGGAACAATATTATCGCTATCTGCGGTAAATGTTCCATCAGTGGAGAATTCTGTAATTGTTGCGCCTGTTCCGCCTAATTCAACTGAACCTAGTTGCAACTGATTTAATCCCGAAATATTAAACGCATCAGCGTTTAATGTTGCAATACCTGTTGACTGTTCAATACTGAACAAGTCTCCAACTCTAAAGTTACCATCTTGGTCAGTTGACGTAAAGAATACTCTACCACCTCCGAAGTTATTGGTTTCTTTTGTTTGGTCTGGATTAACACCAGGTGTTCCTGGATAGTTTGTGTCTGAAAAATCACCAGTACCTATGTCAAGATAATCATGTCCTGTCAAACGCACCTGACTATATCTAATTGTAATTGTTGTAGCTTCGCCGTGTTCTGGTGCTTCTGTAACTGTAATATCTGGACTGACTTGGAATGTTGCATCAAAAGGACCTCCTCCTGTTAAGTTTGTAGTCTTAACAAGTTTAAACCATTTACCTGGAATACCTGAGAACGCTACGTTTGCACCTGCTTGTGGTGCAGAAGCTAATCCTGATATTCTAATATTTGCTCCTGGTTGATATCTATCTGCATGTCCATCACCTGATACTGTTGCTTGAGCTGTAGTAAAATCTGTTCCTCTGTTTGTCCAAGTTGGCTGTCGCAAAACACCATCACCTGTTCTTACAATGTGAGGTGCATCGTCAGTGTTATTTGGATCTGTTAGTGTAAATGTTGGAGTTCCGCTGTAACCTGTTCCTGGATCCCATATTCTAACTTCTGATATTTTTCCATCTGTAACTTTTACACGACCTTTTGCAATATCTGCATAAGCTGTTACGCCGCCTCCGCTAAATGTTACTCTTGGTTCAATAATATAATTTGTTGTATCATCTAAAGTTGATTCAATAGCTGTTCCAATTACATGATCCCAACCATCTGTTCCATCACTATGCTTTTTAATTGTTGCAGTTTTAGAACCTGAATTATATGTATTCACATAACCATATTGGCCAGCACCTTTACCTGATACAATATATACACTCATACCTATATAAGTTGTATTTGTTCCAGTATCAGTATTTGAAATTACTATTTGTGTAGTAGTTCCTGACTGTGCGACACCACCAGCACTTACATAGCCTGCGCCACCTAAGTCATCAGCTGGATCAGTTAATCTAACTTCCATGACTCCACCGTCTACTACAACCGGAGTATTTATTGCATGACCATAACCTTCACCAGTTACAGTAAATGTAGTTCCACCTGCTGTATAACCTGTACCTGCATTAACATATTCAAATGTTAAAATATCATCGCCATTAGTTAATACATTAGTAATTTGTGCTTCTGTAGATTTATTATCAACTGTACCGGTAATTGGTGTTTCTGTTGAATCTTGTCCTTCTGCAACTGAACCAAAATCACCGTAAGAGTTATTTCCGTTTGTTGCTCTAATTTTTCCGCCGTTTTCTGCTAGGTATCCTACGTGGTTATAATACGTAAACACACTAACAAGTTCAGCTCTACCTAAATTTGTAATCCACGCACCAATACCGTCACTTAAAATTTGTGTAAAGTCGTTAGCAACAATTGAATCATATCCTGCATTATGCAATGCTCCATCAACTTTCATACCAATACATGCTGTACCAAATGTTGATACATTTTGTACGTATGGTGATTTACTTACGATATGTGTGTCGGTATCACCAACACCGTGTCCTGGATCTAAACTTACAAATGCTCCTGCATCTGGACGTTTTGTTCCGTAACTATTTGCAGAACCTAATGCACCTGCAAGTCCACTAACAGTACAGTTTCTTAGTCCAGTACCATTTCTCATGTAGAACATATCTTCTTTAGCATTACCGCTTACACTATTAGCATAATATCTTGCATACAATAGAGTTTTATAATTACCTGTATATTTTAAATCATAAATTACACCATCTAAATATCTATCAACATCTCTTTTACATGCAGTTTCACTATAAGAATAACTTGGATAAGTTGCGTTAATGTACGCTACAACTTCAGCTTTTAAAAATTCTCTATTTGCTTCAATACATTCTTGTGCAAACAAATATCCTGTATCTGAAGTAGGTGTATTTGTTCCTTCTGGTATAGGAGTAGTTGAGTCTCCAGTAGCACCATTAACACGGAAATCAATATAATCTTCTAACTGTTGGAACAATCCATTAGCTGCCGTTCCTGCCGCACCAGAGCCTGCTACTTTAGAAGTTACTTGACTTTGTGCATTGCCGGCTGTTTTAGTAACAGAACCATTTGTACAAATATCACTTATAATTGCTTTTAATCTTTGAATGGCTGCAATACTTTTTGGTACATCTGAAGCACCTGTTACAGCCGGAGCCGCAACAATTTTAGTGCTACGTAATTCGTCACCTATAATTGCTGTTTCTCTTGGAACAATAATCGGTAAATGTTCACTAAATTGTCCTGTTTTTACAAATATACTATTGTTAGGAACTCTTTCTGCAGGAACATTAGTGTTCACTCCAGCAGTAAGAGCGTCTGTGGTAATTTTTATATTTGCTGTAATTAATGTACTTGCATCTGATTCTGCTGTATAAGCTGTATCAATAACTTGTGAATGGGCTGGTGTAAAACTCATTTCTGATTGATAATTTGTAGCAGGGGCAGTATTTGCTAAAATACTATTAATCATTAAATCCCTTGCAAAATTAATTGTTGCATTTGTTTGAGCAACTTCGTCTGAAATTGATGCAAGAAGATTTCCATTAGATTGAAAAAATGTCATTGTTGCATCTCTTGAACGTTTATTGCCACCGTGAGTAAGATCCCATATTATTGCATCAGTAATATATCCTATATCTCTTCTACACTTACCTTCGTCATCACAAGTATAACCTACCCAAATTCCTGTTGGGTTTGCTACATTGTATCTAACCCATTGTAGTGCTTCTTCTGCAATAAAGTTTCTATTTCTTTTTAGTAAGTAACCTGCATTTTCTCTTAGTGCTCCTGCAAGTACTTGTTCACACGCATATCTAATTGACTTCCAAGGTCTTGCAAGTGTAACACCATAATTTGATGCTGGCAAGTCTTGTCCAGTATTAGTTTCAACGTAAAATATGTTATTAATTCTTCCTATGTAACTCCATTCAGGTGCGTTGCCTGCTGAGTTAACTGTAAGAACTTGTCCGGCGTTACCGATTGGTAAACGTCCTGGCCCTGATCCACTATAATATACTAAATCACCTTGTGTTGTTAAAACATCAGTTTCAGGTCCGCCAGCAAGTTGATTCCAATATGTTCCGCCTGAATCATTAGCAGGATCATTTACTCCTGAGTTAGAAGTATGAGCTAGTATACAAATGTAACTGCTTGTACCTTGCCTGACTGAGTCTCCAGCATCATATAATGTTGAGTTTGCCCAAGCATTTTTCCAAGCAATACCACTGTTTAATCTTTGCCAGTAAGTTGCATTAGGTGGACGTTGTCCTGAGCTATCTGCAATAGCAAGATATGTGTATCCGCCTAATCTAACAACATCGCCTGTAAAGTATTCGTAGTTTGAGCTATCATCGCCCCAGTCTCCAATAAAACGGAAACCTGCTGTAAATAAATCCCAATCACTAGGACTTGAAGTTGGTCTTGCACCAATGTTGTTTGTTTTAGCAACATAAGAATATCCACCGTATGTAACAAAGTCACCTGGTTGATATCTGTTTACACCTACCCAACTATCTTCAAATTCCAAACCTTCTACAAATTGGTTCCACTTTGCTTCATCATCACTTAAATTAGTTTGACTTGTATGATAAGTTACACAAATCCAAATTGCACCACCGTGTTTTACAACATCATTGACTTTGTATCTAGTTGCTGTTGCCCAATCACCTTTATATTCTATACCTTTGTTTGAAAATTGCCATTTAGCTTGGTCTGCTTCTAAACCTGAAGATTCTGTACTTGCTGATGTATGTCCTGTAACACAAACATAAACAATACCACCATATTTTACAATATCGTTTACTCTATAACGATAACTTGTTGTCCAACTACTCTTCCAATTAAAACCTTCTGAAAAGATTTGCCATTTAGCTTGATCAACTTCTAATCCATCTGCTGTAGTTGCGGCAGATGTGTGTCCTGTAATACAAATGTAAACTGTACCACCGTACTTTGCTAGTTCATTTACTTTATATCTGTAATTTGTAGTCCAATCATTTGTATAATTAAATCCCTCTGCAAAAGTGTCCCACTTAGATTGATCTGCTTCTAGGCCAAGTGTGTTAGTTGCTGCCGCAGTATGTCCTGTGTTAGCAATATATAGATAACCACCATATGCTACTACATCATTTACTTTATATACTGTACCAGCTACCCAATTGCCTTTCCAATCTTGACCGTCGGATATTTTATTCCAATATGTTCCTTGACTTGTAGTAAAGTCTGCTGGAGCTGTGTGACCTTTAATACAAATATAGGTATTACCACCATATCTAACGATATCGTCTTTGTAATATGTAGTTGCGGTAACCCAGTCACCTTTCCATATAAATCTTATTCTACCTAGTTTAAATTCAGCCATTTATTTGCTCCATTTTTAATATTTATGCCATTTTCATCATTATGCAACGTAATACATACTTGCTAAATAATGGCCATCTGCTCCACCTTTTATTATCATTTTCTGCGGAACTTGGATTGGTGTTCCTGCAGCCTGGTTTATGTTATTTGTTGAAATTTTAATTTGTCCAGAGTTTAGTTGGTTTGTGCTTGCATTAGAACCGCCACCACTTACTCTTGAAGTAACATATGCTGCGATTGCTCTTTGTGTAGGCACAATATTATTTGAATTTGCAATAAATGTTTGTTCCTTAGAAAATTCATTTACTACAACTTGGGTACCACCTAGTACAACACCTCCTAATGTTAAACTTTGTAATCCGCTAAAATTAAACAAACTTGAATTTAAAGTAATAATTCCTGTAGCTTGCTCAACTAAAAACTGTTCACCAGTTCTAAAGTTACCATCTTGGTCTGTTGCTGTATAAAATACTCTTCCCCCACCTTGTTCAACAACTTCATTAAATTGTTTTGGTTCTAAGCCTGAATCAAAATTATATCCGTCTGTATATAGAGTTGGATAATTTGTTTCAGTAAAGTTACCAGTACCTATATCAAGAAAATCATGTCCTGTTAATCTAATTTGACTATAATTTTCTCTAAGTTCTATAGCTGTTCCGTGTTCTGGTGATTCTGCATTACCTAAAATTGGATCTATTGATAAAACTAAGTTATATGGACCAGCACCTGTTTGTTCATCAATACTTACAACTTTATAGATAATATCATTAATACCACTTATGATAAAGTTTTCTCCAGGACCAGGAATTGCTGTTACACCTTCTAATGCAATTTGTTTACCTGTTTGATAAATCTCAGCATAACCACTACCTGTGATAGTTGCAGAAGATTTATTCCAATCTAGTCCTCTATTATTAAATACTGGTTGATTAACAACTCCAGTTACACCCATTCTCACGTTGTATACTGCGTCTATTGTGTTTGGATAATCATGTATTGTAACTGTTGGTGCAGAACTGTAACCACTACCTACATCGTAGATTGTAAATCCTGTAACTCTTGAACCAACAACATTAGATCTCATCATTGGTCTTGCACCATAGTTAACTGAACATGCATCTGTTGCTCCTTTGGATCCTATGAATGCTGGCATTCCAGATGATGTTAGTCCGCCGGCTACTACTGCATATCCTCCAGTGCTTGCAAATGCTTTAGTAGTACTATCATCTAATAATGATGACCACACACTTGCTGACTGTGATGTAATTATAGTATTGTCTGAACTGTTAATACATAACCAAACACCTTGTGTATATGCAAGTTGATTCCATAAACCAGTTGTACTATCTTGTAAATTAGTAACATTAATATATGCGTCATACCAAGTTATACCATCTAAACTGTAAATTATTTTTGCATCGCTATTTCCAACAGCAACGAATCTACCATTAGCATATTTTAAGTCTTGCCAATTAGATGTAACTGGTAATGTTCTTGTTGTCCATGTAGTTCCATCAGCTGACGTTAATGCTGTGTTTCCAGAAACAGGTAATATTACAAATAATCCGTTTCCGTATTCAATTAATTTATTTTGTCCTGAGATCGTTGTACCTGCACTCCAAGACCCTCCTTGATTTGTACTGATACTTGTTTCCGTTGCACTTCCACTTGAAATAGCAATCCATTGATTTGTTTTGAAAGCTACATCGATCCAATTAGCTCCATTTGATAATGATGTGTTTGACCAGCTTTGCCCGTTGTCTGAAGATAGTCCTGCGATTGTAGTTTCTGTTGTACCTTGTAAAGCCATCATGTATGAAGTATTTCTCATTGCTTCAACTTTATCCCAGTTACCTGTTGTACTTCCTGTTGAAGTACTCCATGATACACCAGCATTAGATGAATAGGAAATTAAATCTGTTTTTGCTATTACAAAGTTAGTATCGTTTGCTGTAATACTATCTATTTTATGTGGTACTGTTAATGCTGTACTTGCAAATACTGGCTCTGTGATAGTTACACGAGGTTCAATAGCATATCTTGTTGCTGTAGTTAAAGTATCTGCAATTGGATAGCCAGGATATATATGTTCCCATCCTGCGGCACCATCGCTTTCTCTTTCTACAGTTGCAATTTTGGTTCCACTGTTGTAAGAACTTATTTTACCATATTGTCCATCTCCTGCACCTGATAATATAATTATTCTTTGTCCTACATAAGCAGCCGATGTTCCTGTTGTATCAGCATTTGACAATTTTATACTAGTGCTATCACCCCATTGGGCACTATTTACAATATATGTATAATTAAGTCCACCAGGTACACTACTATCTCCTGGATCTACAACTCTAACTTCATTTACTGCATTTTTTCTTAATTCTTCATAAGCAACACTTGCACCGTAACCAGAACCTGCTAATGTTATACTTGGTGTGCCTGTATAATTCTGTCCTGCATTAGAATATCCAAATGCTAATAAATTTGCACCATTATTTTCTACAACACTTATTTGTGCATGTTTTGATCTATTGTTAACTGTACCTGTCTTTGCAGTTTCAGTTGGGTTAACTCCTTCAGCAACGGAGCCAAAATCTCCGTATGAGTTATTACCATTTGTTGCTCTAACTCTTCCACCAAACTCAGTAAGATAACCTACATGGCAATAATATGTAAACACACTAACAAGTTCTGACCTACCGTTATATCTACACCAATACCCTATGCCGTCTGTTAAAATTTGTGTAAAGTCGTTTGCTACAACTGATCTATAACCTGCATTGTGTAAATTACCATCAACTTTTAATCCTGTACAACCCGTTCCAAAAGTTGAAACGTTTTGTATGTAAGGTGACTTACTAGTAATGTGTACACTTGTATCTCCAGGACCTGTTCCTGGGTCTAAACTTACAAATGCTCCGGCAGTTGGCCTACGTGTACCGTATGAATTTGGTGTGCCAAGTGTTCCGCTTAATCCGTTTAATGACATGTTTCTTATACCAGAACCGTTACGTACATAAAACATATCACTTGTTTCATATCCTGCTTTTGGAAATACTGAAACACTACGCAATTCATCTCCAATAATTGCAACATCTTTTGGTACACTAATTGGAAGAATTTCTTCGTACACTCCAGTTTTAACAAATACTGAAGCTGGTGCTCTGTTATTTAAATCTGCTTGAATATAATCACACGCATACTTGATTGTTTTCCAAGGTGCTCCTTCTGTAGTTCCTTTTGATGCTATATCTTCACCGTTTGATGTTGATACATAATAAACTTTTGGAGTAACACCAAAATTTCCCCATTGAGCAATTTCTCCTGTATCTAATGTTGCGTTAAACGGATTATTTGCTTTTAAAATTTGTCCCGGAGTACCTATAGCTAATCTTTCATCAGCTAATGAACTATCTGTTTGTGAATTATGTGTTCTAAGATCCCCTCTTTCTCTTAGAACGTTTGTTGCTTCGCCTTGAATGAATAATGTCCAAAATTCTTCTTGTGTATAATCTATATCTAAATCTGGTCTAGATCCTGATGACGATGACAAATGTCTTTTAGAAGCTATGTATGCCGATCCAGCAAATAGTACAACATCCATTTTTTCATATTGTGTATTATCAGCCCATTCTCCTCTGTGGTGTCTACCTGTAACAAGCACTTGCCATTTATTAGATCCATCTGGCACATCACCTTCATGTGAATCAGTTAAACAAATATACAAGTAACCATTTAATCTAACAACATCACCTGTATTATAATCGTATCCCGAACTGTCTTCTCCCCAGTCCCCTTTATGTCTATAGCCTTCTTTTAAAAGTTCCCAGTTACCTGTATCTTGAAGTTTTCCAAATTGACTTGGTACTGAACCTTGGTTATTTTTTAAAGCTGTATATGCATATCCACCATAAAGTACAATATCACCTTTTGCATATTGAGTATTATGATTCCAAATTGTTTCGTACTCTAAACCTGGTAAGAAGATATCCCATTTATTTGTGCTAGGATCAGAAGTTTGATCATATGTAAAAAGTGTAGCACTAGAAGTATGTTCACTTTTTGCCTTCCATAAAGAAGGTCCATATTTAATAACGTCGTTTATTTTATATCTAGTTTCTGTTGTCCATTCACCTTTGTATTCTATTCCAGAATTTACAATATCCCAGTAACTATAACTATCACTAAAATGTGTAGAACTAGTATGTCCTGTATTTGCTCTGTAAACTATTCCGTTAACTTTTACTACATCGCTTACTTTGTATCTTGTTGCTGTAGTCCAATCTCCGCTCCAATGATCTGATTTTGTAAGAAGTGTCCAATTACCTTGGTTTACTTCTAATCCTAAAGCTGTAGTTGCCGCTGAAGTGTGCTTAGTTATTGCTTCGTAAACGAATCCGTTGTATCTAACAACATCACCTAAATTATAATCAGTGTTAACAGCCCAATCATGTAACCAATTAGTTCCTTTAGCTACAATTTCCCATTTAGCATCGTCTGCTACTAAACCTAAAGTAGTTGTTGCGGCAGAAGTATGCGGAGTTAAACATCTATATACCCAAGCATAAAATTTAACAACATTTCCTACATCATAGTATGTGCTAGGTGTCCATTGATTTTTCCATTCATAGCCATCTTGCATTAACACCCATTTTGGAGATGTTGCATTTAAATCTGTATAAAAACTTGCATCAGAAGTATGACCAATCAAACAAACATATGCTTTACCTTGGTAGATAATTACATCGTCTTTTATATATGCTGTTGCTCCTGCCCAGATATTTTTCCAACGAAATCTTATTCTATCAATTCTAAAATCTGCCATTATATTATCCTATACTCCTGATGATGATGCGCCATCATCATATGTTTGAGTTTGTCCTATTCTTGCTACTAGTTCACCCTCAGAATTTACATAGTAAAAAATATTTCTATCATCCCAACGATACTGTTCGTAATTTAAATTTTCATACACTAAATTATGATTAACATTTCTACCTTCATAAAAATCTTGTCCTTCAGCAAAGTCTGGATAATTTTTTTCAGGATCACCTGGTTTGTTAACTGTCAAAGAATCATCGTTTTTTAATTGATCAACTTTACCAATAAATAATTCTCCGTCATCTGTTCTCCTCAACCCATAAAAAAATCTGTTTTGCACTGATTGATTTATTTGATCTTGACTACTTCCTATATAATTTCCCATAACTATTCCTTATACAATATCCACATAACTTAATATAACATCTAAACTATCGTTTTCATTTGACCTAAAAGAAAGTACATTGCTTGGAGCTAAAATTATTTTCTCTGCAGGTCCTAATGGTTTTAAACTTGTATTTGGTGGAATCATAA
>MDTE01083693.1_pt1 | contig 13234 bp, 12 predicted proteins | sample 811231 | NCBI WGS metagenome assembly MDTE01 (sample SAMN05326651, study PRJNA326480) | marine metagenome | isolation source: seawater | place: Indian Ocean: Red Sea | collected 2010
AAAAAAGATTAATGACGAGTTTGGGCACCGGTTTGGTGACAAAGCTATTTTGTTTGTTAGGGATATTCTCCTTCAACATTCTCGACCTACAGACTTGGTTGCTCGATTGGGTGGCGATGAGTTTGTTGTTTGGTTTGATGGTATTGATTTAGAAACAAGCAAGAAACGGGTAGAGCAGCTTATCAAAGCAAGTCAGTCATTGAAAAAATCCAAAGGGAAAGAAATATCCGCACTGAGTTTGTCTGTAGGGGTAGCTTGCTTTGATCCGACTTCCGACGAAACTGTTGAAGAATTAATCTGCCGTGCAGATGAGGCAATGTATGTAGCGAAAAAAGCAGGTAAAGGCGGCTATTTTATCTCAGAAAGAAAAAAACGTGGCAACTAGGCTAACCCTTGATTTAAGGAAGGTTAGTTGGTCCCCAATAGACAATCCAAAAATAGGGAAATTTGTTTGAAAACTTAACAGCAGGTAACTGCTAATTTTTTTATTTTCTCCCTTTACTTGTCTGGCCAGATAAAAGTACCGGCCCCACCATCAGAAAAAAGCTCTACTAATATTGAGTGTTTTATCCGGCCATCAATTATAACCGCGCCGCCAACACCGTTTTTTACTGCATCGATGCAAGTTTTGATTTTTGGGATCATACCACCGGATATTGTACCATTTTTTATGAGGGTACGTGCATCAGCTATGGTCATATCAGTTATTAATTGACCTTTTTTATCGAGGACACCTGGAACATCTGTGAGAATATATAATCGCTTAACGGCGAGGGTGGAAGCTATAGCACCGGCAAGGGTATCAGAGTTAATATTCAACGTTTCGCCTTTTTCTCCAATGCCGATGGGGGCAACTACAGGTATAATTTCACTAGTTTGAAAAGCCTCAAGAATATGAGGGTTTATCTTTGAGGGTTCACCAACAAGGCCGAGATTAGGCGAATTTTTCTTTTTACCTTTATGGCGTCTTGCTTGAACAAGGTTCCCATCTTTTCCAGAGATACCGACAGCACAACCACCTGACGTGTTAATTGAAGAGACGATGCTTTTATTAATAGATCCTGATAAAACCATTTCCACAACCTTGATGGTTGTTTCATCAGTAACACGGAGACCGTCAACAAACTGACTTTTAATATCCATCTTTTCTAATGTTTGGGTTATTTGAGGCCCTCCGCCATGGACAATAATGGGATTTAGGTTGACTTGGCGAAGCAGTACCATATCCAGTGCGAAGGATTTTGCAGCCTGGGGGTTGATCATAGCATTTCCCCCATATTTTATTACTAAATTTTCGTTAGCATAGCGCCGCATGAACGGAAGAGCTTCAGATAAAACCTGAGCTTTTTTAATCCAGTTTCGTTTCAGTAAAGTTGTATCATTTATTGACATAATGTTTTGATCATCTAGGCCTAAGAGGCTTTCCTGTTTCTATGCTTTCTTGTAAATAGTACAGCATAATGCTGCCTTGGTTCTCAATTTCTTTTAATTGCATGGTACTTCTTATTTTATAAGTAGGCTAAAGTTTTTTACTTAAAATTGTTTTATCAAAAAACCACCCTGAAAATTGTGCCGTACTTTACAACTTCAAGATTTATTAGACGGCTTATAGTGTTCCAAGCAGGGTTTCAGCTGATGTCAACTCAAACTTGCCACTTTTATCAACCGCGATAGACAATACTACTTCTTTTTCTACTGTCATCACGAAGCGTTGACATCGGACGCCAAACCCACGATGAGACAAGTCCAATGCAAGGTCTGTGGCTTTCGTAAATTCGCCACTTCCATCTGCTATCAATTTGACCATATCACCGGCATTTTGACTCTCTCCCCAAGCCCCCATTACGAATGGATCGTTAACTGATATGCAGATGATATCGTCGATGCCCTTTTCTTTTATTTTATTTCCTAGCCTTATAAAGCCAGGCAGATGTTTTGCCGAGCAAGTTGGTGTAAAGGCGCCTGGAACTCCAAAAGCAACAATTTTTTTGTTTGCAAATATTTCGCTTGTGGTTATAGACCTTGGCCCTTCTTTAGTCATAGTAAATAAATTTACACGGGGGATCTTTTCTCCAATTTTTATTGTCATCTGAACCTCGCACTGGATTGTATATCATTAATTATAATAGCATCAGCGATTTGATCATTTAATGGGCTTTTTGATTAATGGTTCTTCGTGTTGGGCACTTGCTATAGCGGTGATTATTGATCCGGGTAACAATAACTCTGGCAAAATAACACCTCTGGGCATTCCTGGTCCATAAACGATATTGAATGGAATTCCAAACCGGTTAAAAGAAGCGAGATAGGCCGTAATTGTATCGCTAGGCAAAGTCCAGTCAGCTTGCATACTAATATTGTTCTTTGAATTTAGTTCCTCAAGAACACTATCGTCAAAAATTGCAATACGTTTGTTTACAAGGCATGTTATGCACCAATCAGCGGTTACATCGACAAAAACTGTCTTTCCTGTTGAAACGAGGCGCGGAATTTGATCAGGATCAAAATTTTGCCAATTGATTTTTTCAGATACAAGCGTATCGCCAGGTGCCTTTTGCCAACGTTTTTCTTGAAGTGACACAAAATATAAAATTGGAATTAAAGATATAAAGGCAAGAATTGCAGTCCATTTTATACTGGAAAAGCGAAAGTTGTTTTTTCTAGTATAAAGAAAAAACACAATCGAGAGCAGGAATAAAAAAGTACAGCCCGTTACAAAAGTGCTTGTAGTTGCATATACTAGGGTTAGTAACCAGATGATAGTTATAAGTATTGGGACTCCAAGCACCTGCCGGAGTGTTATGGTCCAATGCCCAGGTTTTGGGAGTATAGAAGCAGCTTGTGGCAGAATAGCAATAGATAAGTAAGGTACAGAAAGCCCTAAACCTATCGCAAAGAATATCAAATAAATTTCCAATGTACCTTGTGCAAGAGCAAAGCCGATTGCGGTTCCGATAAATGGTGCGGAGCAAGGGGTTGAAAGAACCGTAGCTAATACCCCTTGTAAGAAATCTCTAACAAATCCTTCTGAAAAACTTATTTTTGAATTTAATCTAGAGGCAAATGAAGGCAGCCGAAACTGAAAAAAATCCCACACATTACATAAGAATAATGTCAGTAATACTGATATACCAATAAGAAACCACGGTTGCTGAAATTGGATCCCCCAACCAATAGTCATTCCAAAAAATTTGAGTACAACTAAAACGGTCGCGATTAAGAGAAAGGTAGAAAGGACCCCTATACTCGTTATTAGGAAGTGAGAGCGGACGGACCCTATCTCATTTTTCGAGAGCTTAACAAAAGATAAAAGCTTTATGGACAAAACTGGAAGCACACAAGGCATAAGATTAAGAATTATTCCACCTATAAATGCACTTGCCAAAAAAATCCAAATTGATGGAGAAATGTCAGGGCTTTGGGTGCCACTGGGGGTTATGGGAATTTCGATATTTGACGGCAGTCCGGAAAGGGTAATCGTGAGTGGAAGATCGGCAACACTATTCCTTGCTGGTTCAAGCTTATCGAGCCCGGTTACTGGTATTAGTAATTTAGTTGTTTGTTTCTCTTTATCGAGAAAAATCTGGGGTTTACCAAAGGTTAGAGCGTGCGAAGTTTCTACAAAAGCGTCAAGTGAGTTGGAGGGGCTTTTTATATCTAGATTAATTTCCAGGGCCGGCTTTTTTTCAAGAAATGATGCATTTGCGGATAAAAAATTTTTCTCAAGATCACGTGTTCCAGGTACTTTTGCAAGGAAATGATTGATTAAGTTAGGAAAATGGCTTTTGGGGGTTATTCCAGCAGGCAAGGGAAAGTGAAATTCTGATTCAATCGGAATGCAGATATCGTTGCAAGTAAGGTAGCTCAGTTTTCCATGCAGTTGGCTAGGTGAGGATAGTTTTGGGACTGTTACGTAGAAGGGCAAGACCACCTCTTTCTCATATCCTATTGTTTCTATCCCAAGAACTGAAAATCTGGATGGAATCGGCCATTTGAAAGGTCCAGGCTGAGCATTGATACTAGACGACCAATCTACTGATGGCGGATAGCCAGCATCTCCAGGAGATCGCCAGTAGATTTTCCAGCCTTCAAGCATTTTAAAATGCAGCCCCATAAGGAACAGATTTTTATTTATTGGGTCTTCTGAAACTAATATGCGGACCGCACCTTTTTCAGTTTTTATCCATTGTGAATGAGCGCTCGCAATGTTGCTATACCCAGTCACATTTATCAGAGACAGGAAGGCAAAAAAAAGTATTGATTTGTAAAAATTTGCTATGTGCAATGGTTTTCATGCCTATAATGTAGATGTTAAAGTATTATACTTGTTTTAAAATCCGCTTTATTTTGAGACCAACAGAAGGATTTAAATGTAAAACAGTACGCTGAGTTTTCTCATGTTAAAATAAATATATAGATGTTTTAGTTCAGAAATTCATCTATAATGGGTTACGAACTGATGAACGAACAAAAAGACCTTTATCTGACGGGTGACTTGCTTATTGCAATGCCAGAGATGTTAGACCCGCGGTTTCGAAAAAGTGTTATTTATATTTGCACACATGGGCCCGAGGGGGCAATGGGACTTGTCATTAACAAGCCAATAGAAGAAATAACGTTTGATGAAGTACTAGAACAGTTTAATATTGATGCATGTGGAGCGTCGAATATTGAAGTTATGAATGGGGGGCCTGTAGAATCTAGCCGTGGTTTTGTTCTGCACTCACCTGACTACATTCAAAAAGAAACATTGGTTATCTGCAAGGATTTTGCCTTAACAGCAACAATTGATATATTAGAGGCTGTGGCTAGAGGTGACGGCCCGCAAAAACAATTACTTGCATTGGGGTATGCTGGGTGGGGCCCAGGCCAATTGGATGCCGAAATTTTGAATAATGGCTGGCTTAATGTCAGGGCTGATGATGAGATAGTATTTCAATCCGAGCATATCGAAAAATGGAATTGTGCGATGACCAAAATTGGGGTAGATCCTTCAATACTTTCTGGCAAGGTTGGCCATGCTTAAGTAACGAAGTGGGATATCTCTGCGTATCGTAAGGAATTGAGCGATTGAAGTAGAGACCAGTTTTAGAAAACAGGAAAACTTATTATATAGTGACTATTTCCAAAGGGATTTTGGAACCGTCAATAATGATTTTCCCTACATTTTCAAAATTAACTGTTATGCGCCCACCCACAACAGTCTGTACTCGCCCAAGACCAAATTCTGGGCATTGAGGGTGCTGAACACAGTCTCCTGGAACAATTAATAGATTATCGCTAAGTATTGGCATGTTCAAAAGGATTTATAATCTCAACTGAAGCTAATTTCCCAAGTGCTACGGTCGTAGGGGGATTAGAAAACATATCGTCAACAATCATCTGAACACTCTCAGTTGTGACAGCATCAATTTTTTTTATAATCTCAGAAACTGAAACAGGACAGCCGTAAACTATCAGTTGCCGTGCGAGGTTTTCAGCCCGCGCTGATGTGCTTTCTCTAGCCATCAGCAAACTCGCTTTTAACTGGGTGCGGGCGCGAGAAACTTCATCGTCGGAAAAATCACGGCCCGTCGTGGCTTTAGCAATCTCTTTATATAAAAGTGGTAAAAGGTCGCTGACTTCCTCTGGGCTGGTGCCTGCATAAATCCCAAACAGGCCATGATCCTTTCCGCTAGCTAAAAAAGAGTAAATTGAATACACCAGCCCATGTTCTTCTCTGATATTTTGGAATAGCCTCGATGACATACCGCCGCCAAAAAGCACTGAAAAAACTGATGCCGGGTAAAAACGGTTGTCTTCATATGAATACCCTTCTGTGCCAATTAGCAGATGCACTTGTTCAAGCTCTCTTTCTTGACGGAAATTCCCGCCGATATATCTAACTGGGCTTGAAGGATGGTTGTTTTGATTATTAGGCAAGTTACCAAAAGCTTTCGATGCTAGCTCTACAAGCATCTCATGATTTATCCGGCCTGCTGCTGCAACAACAATTTGAGGAGCAGAATATTTTGTTGAAATATAATCGTGAAGTGTATCCCTTGTAATTGAACAAATTATTTCTTCTGTTCCAAGGACTGATCGGCCCATCGCCTGATCGGGGTATGCAGCTTCATGCAAATAGTCAAAAATTATGTCATCCGGTGTATCAACTGTTTGGCGTATTTCTTGGCAAATTACAGATTTTTCTCGCTCCAACTCGTTCTGTTCTAAAGTTGAGTTTTGGATAATGTCTGCGATTATATCTAGAGCAAGGGGGGTATCTTCGGAAAGCACCTTTGCGAAGTAGGCAGTGTTTTCTCTAGATGTATAGGCATTGATGTGGCCTCCGACATTTTCAATTTTTTCAGAGATTTCTCTTGCGGAATGCCTAGAGGTGCCCTTAAAAGCCATATGCTCAAACAAATGCGAAATACCGTTCAGATGAGCCGGTTCATCTCTTGCCCCGGCGTTCACCCAAGCTCCAAGTGATACGGTCTCAACTGTTTCAATGGAATCCGATGCTATACGTAATCCATTATCCAATGTTGTCACATTTATACTCACTGTAATCTCTTTTTTTTCAAAATTGAATCAATGTGGTCTTTAACGACGGTGAAGTTGTTATCAAGTATAGTAACACGCTCTTCGGCTCCTAGCAGCTTGGAAAATTTCGGTGGTAAATTTGGGTGAACATTGGTTGCTGCCTTAACAGCATCTGGAAATTTTGCTGGATGCGCTGTTGCCAGTATAACTGTTGGAATATCACTCTCAACGCCTACCTTTCGCGCAGCTGCGAGCCCAACTGCTGAATGTGGATCAAGGCAGTATCCAGATCGAGCAAACGCTTCTGTAATTGTATTCTTTGTTTGATTGTCATTGATAGAAGTCGCTGAAAAAAGTTTTCGTATGTTTGATAGCATATTACTATTCAGTGTGAATTTATCATTCTTTCTAAGGTCCGTCATTTTTTTTGCAACAAACTTTCCATCACGTCCCGCCATCTCAAAAATCAAACGCTCAAAATTTGATGATATTTGAATATCCATGCTAGGGCTAATTGTTGATAAAACAGATGATACTTTCATAGTTCCGGTCTTCAAAAAGCGAGTCAAGATATCATTATCATTAGAAGCGATAATTAGTTGGTGAATGGGTAGTCCCATTTTGTAAGCTGCATAACCTGCAAAAATATTCCCAAAATTACCTGTTGGTACGGTGAAAGTTATTGGGGCTTTTGGGCCCCCAAGTTTTAATGAGGCCCAGAAGTAATATACGATTTGTGCCATTATGCGCGCCCAATTGATTGAGTTGACGGCACACAATGCCCAACGCTTGTTAAACGATGTATCATTAAAGATTTTTTTTACAAGGGTTTGGCAGTCGTCGAATGTACCACCAAGTGCTATATTGTGTACGTTAGGGGATAATACAGAGGTCATTTGGCGTCGCTGTATTTCAGATATCCGATTATGGGGATGCAACATGAATATGTCGATTGGCGCCTTGTCGCGGCAAGCTTCAATGGCGGCGGATCCAGTATCACCTGAAGTGGCGCCAACAATAGCAATCGACCTTTGATTTTCGCACAAAGCATGGTCAAACATTTGTCCTAATAATTGCAACGCTATGTCTTTAAAAGCCATTGTTGGGCCATGAAATAATTCTAAAGCCCAGGTGTTTTGTCCCAGGGATTTCAGCGGAGCAACATCAAAATTGTTAAATGGTTCATATGCCTTGTAAACTAGCTTTTTAAAGACTGCATCGGAACAAAAACCACCGATAAATGGTTTCATCACCCTTATCGCAAGTTCCGGATATGGCAGTTTATGCCATGAAGAAATTTCAGACACATCAAAGCTTGGCCAGACTTTCGGCATATATAACCCGCCATCACTGGCAAGACCTGTGAGTAGAACCTGGTTAAAGCTTAGTTCTGGTGCTTTCCCCCTTGAACTTACATAATGCATGAAAAACCCTTCTGTGCGATTTGCGACAGACTAGTATGGTACAGATACAGGAACAAGGGTGCGGTTTTATAAATAGATGGGGGTCGTCCAGGGAATATATTTTGGGGCCTCTAATTACTACCTGTCAGCTAGGCAATTTTTGTTTTTAGCTTTTTTCTGAAATTCAAGGTTAGGTCCCTTAAGCTCTATTAACTTAAATAACGGGATCGCAAGTGATTTTTAAAGAAAAAGGGATCAAGGGGTTTGCTTGTTACGCGCTTTAAAAGTTCTTCAGATTCAAGCAGCTTCCCCGATTGATGAATGTTCCGCTCAAGCCAGCCAATTAACGGGGAAAAATTACCGTTACGGATATCTTGGTGGATTGAAGGGATTTCAATTATTGCTGATTGGAAAAGTTGTGACGCTATTAATGCACCTAGAGTGTATGTAGGGAAATAGCCCCAGGCACCGTCGTACCAGTGGATATCCTGAAGGCATCCATATTGGTCGTTGGGAACAGATATTCCCATGAGTTTTTCAAATTTTTCATTCCATGCTAACGGTAGATCAGATATTTTTATACTATCTTCAATTATAGCTTTTTCTAATTGAAATCTCAAAATAATATGGAGCGGATAGGAGACTTCATCAGCTTCAACCCGGACAAAGCTCCGTTTGACTTCGGTGTGCAGCCTGTAAAGATTTTCAGAATCCCAAGCTGGGCCATCATCGCCTAGAAACTCCCTGATAATTGGGGCGGCAAATTCAACAAAGTCTCTAGACCGGCAGACTTGCATTTCTACAAGCAGTGACTGACTTTCGTGAATCGCCATACCTAGTGGTTCTCCAACTGGCTGCAGACGCCAGTTTTTTGGTAGGCCACGCTCATAAAGTGCGTGCCCGCTTTCATGTAAAATTCCCATTAAACTTGATGTGAAGTCATCTTGATTGAAGCGAGTGGTAATACGGATGTCCTCGGGAACCCCGCCGCAAAATGGATGCTGGCTAACATCGAGTCTTCCGTGCTTGAAATCGAACCCCAAGGCAAGCATAAACCTTTTGCCAAGTGCACGCTGCTTCTCTTCAGAAAAAGGGCCCTTAGGTATGATGAAAGGTCTAGATTTTTGGTGCTCGATTACATCATTCAAAAGTCCTGGCAGGAAGGTTTCTAGGTTGGAAAACAAAGCAGCAATTTTATTTGAAGAATACCCCGACTCAAACGTGTTTAGTAAAGCGTCATAAGTGCCGACATTCAATTTGTTAGCTCGAGCAGTTGCAGATTCGCGAATTAAGGGCACAAGACATTCTAGTTTGGGCAAGACTATTTTGAAGTTTCCCATGGAGCGAGCTTCTCGCCAGGCTGTTTCACATGCCACTTCTGCCTTTGAGAGTGCAATTACTAAGTTAGCATCAAGTGCCGTTGCATTAATCCATTTTCTTCGCATCTCCTTCACATTTGCGCATTGCCATTTAGTGAGAGATTTGTCGGTCTCTGCTGCATCTATTAGTTCCTCTATTTTTGGGGTTGTCATCAAATTATGGATAGTTGCCCGTAACTCAGCAATTTGCTCTCCCCGGGTTTGACTGCCTCCTTCAGGCATTACCGCTGCTGCATCCCAATGCAGAACGCTCTCAATCCCACTTAAAGTAGAGATTCGTTGAAAATAGTTTTCTAAGGTCAAATAAGCTTCGGATGGCATGGGATTTACTCGCGTTAGTAAGCCAGTGGTTAAGAATTCAGTTTATTTCGGAATTCAGCGACCATTTTGTGTACGGATTTTTGGAGTGTATACCTTGTCTCAAAACCAAGACCTTTACGTGCTTTATATGAAGACATTCGAACCGTTGATGCATTATCCTGAGATTTAATATCATACCGAATTTCTTGGTCCACGGCATCATTTACAATATTTCCTATTTCAATTGCCGTTAAATTCTGACCAACAGCGTTAAACGTTTTCCCATCTATCTGGGCATCTGCCTGGCTGAGAATTATCAAGTATAGGTCGGTGATATCATTTATATGAATTATCGGATAATTTTGTGCCTTATTATTGATTGTTATATGTCTATTTTTCACAGTGCTGTAGACCATAGCGTTTACAATGAGATCTAGACGTGTGTAAGGAGCTCTTCCATAGGCTACACCCGAACGTACGGTGCACGTTACAAAGCCCGGGGTTCTCTCTTTTTCAAGAATATTTTCGCATAATAATTTGTATTTAGCGAAAGAAGTTAGTGGATTTGGTTGGTGTTCTTCTGTCGCTTCATCTTCGATACTATTTCCATAAACTTCAAAGGAGGAAGCATTAATAAAGCGTTTCACTCCGGCTTTCTTTGCAATTTTTACAAGATCATGAAAGGTTTTTGCGTTATTCTGACTATTATTATTAGAGCGATATATTTCATCCTGCATATCAGTATTATGAGCAAGATGAATTATGGCATCACACCCATCTAGGGCCCTTTCTAACGTTTTAATGTCGGCAAGATCACCTTTTACTTTTTTTAGAGAAACATAACCCTCAACTTTTTCTAGCGCTTTTCCGTTATTGAGAAAAGGGTCGAGGACAGTAACCTGATTTTTATTTTTTAACAATTTTGGTATTAGGGCACTACCAATATACCCTCCTCCACCAGTTATAAGAATGCTCCAGCCTTTTTTCTGATGGGCAAAAATTAGGAAAAGAGAAAACAAGGTAATGGCAGCTACAACTATTATGGCCAGTTGTCCTAACCCCCCAGCAGATGTACCCACACCTCCTCCATGTCCCCAGCAGGGAATAGATAAAAAGCAGGGTGAAGGACTTAGAACTATCAAAATCCGAGAGAATTGATTCATAATTACTCTAATTAGATCTTTCTGCAAAAAAGTCGTTTCTGTTTAATGATTAAGTCGCCGGATTATTAAAACAATATCTAAGCACACCAAAAACTAGTTCGTGATATGAGATAATCAATACCTATTCTATCAAGGGGTCAATGCTGGGCGGAATAATTCCATTTTGGCAGTAAAATAATACTAGTAGGATTAAGTCCTAATTTTTTTAATGTTGTTATTGAACCAATGACTTCTTCTGATTTTAGGTCAATTACCGTAATAGACCCGTCACTCATTTTAGGCAAGTTCATTAATGAATTTTGAACAAAGCTATATCGACCATCATTCGTAAAAGCCGCATTGTTTGCACCTTCAGCGGTTCGGAGACTTTTCTTGAGAATTGGCATTTTTGGATTTGAGGAGATGTCAAAAATATGAAACCCACCTGGGTTAGCAGTTGTTATGTACAGTTTTTTAGAGTCAATCCCAAAATACAAATTTAAAGGTGTTCTATGCGAAAATGATCTGAAGTTTAATATTTTTGATACATTAAAATCTAGTTTTTTTGGATCCCAGGTCGCGAACCATAAATCATCTCCAAACATATTAGAAATGTAGGCAGAAGGTGGCAAGTGATTTGGTGTCCGGAACACACCACTAGGAGTTGCAGGGGAGGAAGAGCTAGATGAGCTGACCTTATGTGTATTGATGACCTTACCTGTGTCTAGTTCGACCACGGTGAAAAAATCATGTCTATCACTAAAATCGCGACTTGAAGAACTAGTTACTAAAATGCGGTTGATATCGCTCATTATGACTACCCCATGTGGGTATGTATCAGGCAAATGGACCGTTTTGAATACTTGGTTTGTTGATACTTGACCAACGAAAATATTTTGTGACATTGAGCATGTTAGAACCCATGAATTATTATCATCAGAAAAGGCTAGATTTTGCCCTGTTTTACATCCAGGTATATTGATTTTTTTTAGACGATATGGAAATTCTTCCAAGTTGAATACAAGTAACCCTTGTATGTTGCGAGCAGAGACATATGCGTTAGTCATCGTACGGTCAAAAAAGATTTTGTGAATTCCAGACTCAGCGGGTATAGGAATATCCATCAGAATTTTGCCAAACTCTTCTCCTTCTGGGTCTACATCAATAACTAAAATCCCTTCTTTGCGTTCTTGCTTGTCACTTAACTTTAAAGATTTTAATGATTCAGCCAGTTTGCTTTCATAGGTGACCAGGGCTAGAATTTCGGCATTGGAAATTTTAGGACTTAAGAATAATAGAAAGAAAAATAATAGGAGGGAGCCACGTCCTCGTGGATAAAGAACTATCATGTTTATGTGTTGCCTAAAGGTGGATTTTTTACACTATACCTAAAAGGTTTCATTTTACCTGGTTAATTGTTTAAAGTTGCTGTTATTTTAATGAATCAAATTATTAGCATAGATATAATACCTAATTTGGAGTTTGGTGAGAGGTCAAGGGAAGTTTGTAAAATGTATTCAAAATTTTTGACCTGTATTATCAACAAATCCTTTTCGAAACATCCTTGCTGCATTTCCGTTACGGTTTTTACAGTTATGCTTGGAATTTTGTTAGCAAGTTTTTTGGAGGCTAGCGAGTTACAAACTCAATTGTTTGGATCGCATATTCAGGGGGGTAAGGTCGTTGAGAATAAAACAGTAGCAAGGGTAATTGAAGGGCAAACAGTTGAATTGCATTGGACCTCGGATAAAGATTTGGAATTACATCTACATGGTTATGATATACTCTTGAAACTCAAAAAAAATATTTTAGGTAAAATGAAATTTTCAGCAGATAAAACAGGCCGTTTCCCGGTTACAATCCATGATCTAGGCAGCCATGGCCATTCTGCTATTTTTTACCTTGAAGTCCATCCTGATTAGCCGCGAGCCCCCTAAATTAAAAAGTAGAATGTCACGTATATTTTTTGCAATATTTTTTTTTATTTTTGCTCCTTTAACAGCTTTTGCGCATGCATTTGGTTCGAGATACGACCTGCCCCTTCCCTTGGAGTTATTTATGCTGGGTGCCGGTGCGACAGTTCTCGTCTCATTCATAATTATGAGTTCTACTCTTAAGCATGGGGGTGAAAAGGCAGAATCCCTTAAATTTGATCTGCTTAAATTATCAGGGCTAGGTTTTTTGGGAAAGCCGATAACACTTAACACTATACGTATAGTTTCAGTTGGCTGTTTTTGCTTTCTGCTAGTTTCTGTCTTTTTTGGAAGTTCTGACCCTTTTGAAAACATTGCCCCTACCTTTGTTTGGGTAATTTGGTGGGTAGGGATGGCTTTTTTATCGGCCCTAATCGGTAATTTGTGGGACCTGATTAATCCATGGAAAATCCTGTTTTCGTGGTTTGAGAAAATTGCTGGTGGTCCGTGGAAAATTTTTAATTATCCAAGTTGGCTTGATTGCTGGCCTTCCGTTTTTTTATTTTATATTT
>MDTE01093858.1_pt1 | contig 13232 bp, 15 predicted proteins | sample 811231 | NCBI WGS metagenome assembly MDTE01 (sample SAMN05326651, study PRJNA326480) | marine metagenome | isolation source: seawater | place: Indian Ocean: Red Sea | collected 2010
CTTTTGACGGAGTAGTTGGAGGAAAACTATGAAACCGACTGAAAATTATGAACAACTGCTTGAGCGTTTTGACAAGCGAACTGAGCAACTAGTTGATAGACTACATGAACTGCAAGATGCGTATTACGAATATCAACGCATTGAAAGAGATCTGATTAGACTAGAAGGATCTGTACAAGCAGTAGAATACCTAGCATATGGCACACTGCCTGGCGATGGTAACCATGATGGTATGAAAGATCACAAACCCCAATGAAGATTGCTCTAATTACAGACCAGCATCTAGATGGACGTAAAGGTTCTCTAGCATTCTGGAACTACTTCCAGAAGTTCTATGATGATGTATTTTTTCCTACGCTTGAGAGAGAAGGTGTCCGCGTCATCTTTGATCTTGGTGACACTTTCGATAATCGAAAGTCTATGGACTTTAATACTTTTAACCGTGTTAATGAGAATTATTTTAAGCGATTAAAAGATTACGAAGTTCACATGCTGTTGGGTAACCACTGCACGTATTACAAGAACACAAACAAGATCAACTCACCTGAGTTGCTGCTTACCCAGTATCCAAACATCAAGATCTATTCTGAACCCAAGGAAATTCTGATGGGTAAGAAAGTGTTCTTGATGTTGCCTTGGATTAATAGAGAGAACCAAGAGGACATCTTGCGTCGATTGGAAACAAGTGAAGCAGACATTTGCTGTGGTCACTTGGAACTAACTGGGTTTGAGATTACCCCAGGCATGAAGATGGACCACGGAATGGACCCTGGATTGTTCCACAGATTCAAACGAGTCTGGTCGGGACATTATCATCACAAGTCCAAGAAGGGTAACGTTCAGTATCTCGGCAACCCTTATCAAATGTTCTGGAATGATTATAAAGACGTTCGCGGATTCCATATCTACGATACTGAAAGTGATCGACTTAAGTTTATTAGAAATCCGTATGACATCTTCGAGAAAATCTACTACGACGACTCCCGTGTGGACTACTCGAAACAAGATGTGCTGCATTATAAAGACAAGTTCATTAAGATTATCGTCGAGAACAAAACTGACTACCATACGTTCGAGACACTGGTTGATAATCTTTACTCAGTAGGAGTACATGATGTAAAGATCGCTGAGACCCTCCTAGAAGACGATCTGACGGACGTTGATCCTAATCTAGAGGTAAAGGATACGATGACTCTTTTGAACGAGTATATCGACGAGGTAGAGATGTCCGTAGACAAAACCAGTCTTAAGAACCTAATGAAATCTCTATATATTGAAAGTTGCGAAATTGCATAGATGTTTATTCTAACTCTACGTAATCATGACTCTGGTGTGTTTTCTATTGTTGATGATTTGGGAGAGCACGTCATTCCTATCTGGCACGAGTATGATGACGTAGAGCGTTACAACATCATGATTTCAGATCTGACTGACGATAAGATTCCACTAGACATAACCGAAGTCGATGAAGAAGTTATATGTACGGCATGTGAGGACAGAGACCAAAAGTATGCTATAATATCACCTGATGACTTATTGATTCCCCCTGAAGATATTCTTGCATGATTACCTTTAAAAAGATTCGTTGGAAGAACTTCCTATCTACAGGGAACGTATTCACCGAAGTTGACATCCTTAAATCAAAAACCAATTTGATTGTTGGAGAAAATGGAGCGGGCAAGAGTACCATCTTGGATGCTCTTACCTTTGCTCTATTCGGAAAACCATTCCGAAAGATCAACAAACCGATGCTGGTGAATAGCATCAATGAAAAAGACTGCATGACTGAAATTGAGTTCAGTATCGGTCGTAATGAATACAAAGTTATCCGTGGTATCAAACCTGCAAAGTTTGAGATCTATTGTAATGATCAACTTTGGAATCAAGAAAGTACATCAGTTGATCAGCAGAAGAACCTTGAGCAGAACGTACTCAAGATGAACTACAAGTCCTTCACACAGATTGTAGTTCTAGGTTCTTCTACTTTCGTCCCATTCATGCGTCTCCCTGTTGCCCAACGACGAGAGATTATCGAAGACATTCTTGACATTCAAATTTTTTCTGTCATGAATGTAGTTCTTAAGGACAAGATCCGAGAGAACAGAGACGAATTAAAAGAGTTTGATTATCAAGTGGATCTTCTCAAAGAAAAGATTCAACTCCAAAAGAATTATCTTTTGGAACTTGATAAGAAAAACAAAGCAGATATCTCTAAGAAAGAAGAGAAGATTGCTGAACTTATGGAAGATGAAAACAAACATCATGTTCTTATTGAACAAACAAATGGTGTTATCGAAAACCTCAACACACAAATTGCGGAATATTCGACATCTTCAGACAAACTTAAGAAACTAAACACATTTCTTATCAAATTAAGTTCTAAATTGCAAACATGTCAGAAAGAACATGAGTTCTTTGAGAAGAATCATGTCTGTCCTACGTGTACGCAAGATCTTTCTGATGAATTCCGAAGAGATAAAATCGCATCTGGTCAATCAAAACTAGATGAGATGACTCTAGGGTACAATGATCTTCTCTCTGCTATCAGTGATGAAGAAAAGAGATTCCAGAAATGGAATGATCTTTCCACTCAAATTACTGATAGCAACTCCTTGATCTCGCAGTCAAACTTTGCGATCAATCAGATTCGCAAGTCTATTGGTGATGTTGAAAGTGAGATCAAAGACCTAGAGTCTGGTGGCGGGGACAAGAAAGAGGCGTTCACTAAACTGGAGACATTGGTTGAGGAGAAAAAAGAACTCAACCTTCAGTTGACAGAATCCAAGAAAGATAAAGACATGTTAAGTGTTGCCTCTGGATTGTTAAAAGATAATGGAATTAAGACTAGAATTATCAAGAAGTACCTCCCGATAATGAACAAGCTGATTAATCAGTATTTGCAGGGGATGGAGTTTTACGTTAACTTTAGTCTTGATGAAAACTTTGAGGAAACTATTAAGTCTAGATACCGAGACCAATTCTCCTATGCTTCTTTCAGTGAGGGAGAGAAAGCTCGTATTGATATTGCTCTTCTGCTTACTTGGAGAAGCATTGCTAAACTTAAGAATAGCGTCGATACTAACCTCCTTATTCTAGATGAAATCTTTGATGGTTCTCTAGACCAGGGAGGTGCGTCCGACCTTGGTTGGATTCTTCGTAATTTTGATGAGAGCACAAATGTGTTTGTCATCTCCCATAAAGAACAAATGGTGGACAAGTACGATAGAACACTCAATGTAGAGAAGCACAAGAACTTCTCGGTCACTCGCGAGACAATCACAGAACTGGCATAGGGGTCCTCTGGGACCCCTTTTTTGTGTATATACTAATGGCATCAACGGACGACGCCATGCTGACCCAAGAAATTAAAGGTAACCTCGCCAAACTGCTCGCCACTGAGAACCTTGTGGTTGAGCACCGCTCCACGTCCACTGCGTCCTTTGACGTGGACAACCGCATTCTGACCCTGCCCAAGTGGGATCGAGCATCCGCCACAGTCTATGACCTTCTGGTAGGTCACGAAGTCGGTCATGCTCTCTACACTCCTAAGTGGGGTAACTTCAAGTGCCCTAAAGATTACGTGAACGTCACCGAGGATGCACGTATCGAGAAACTGATGAAGCGTCGTTATCCTGGTCTTCGCAAGTCATTCTTCAATGGTTATCGTGAACTGAATGACAGCGACTTCTTTGGTATCGCTGATGAAAATATCGATACGTTCAAATTTATTGATCGTATCAACCTGTACTTCAAGATTGGTGTTGCTGAGGTAGATATTCCCTTCACTGAAGAAGAGAAGAAACTGGTTGACAAGGTTGATGCACTTGAGACTTTTGATGAAGCAGTTGCTGTAGCAGAAGAGATCTGGGAGTTTGCCAAAGCGGAGCAGAAGCAACTGGAGAAGATGGCAAATGTTCCTGAGTCTGGTAGCGATGGTGGTTCTGACCCATCTGAAACCCAAAGCACCGATGCCGAAGAACCTGAGCAGCAAACTGAAGATTCTGGTGAAGGTTCTCCTGGTGAAGAAGACTCTTCAGAAGAGACTGATCTTGAAATGCCTGGTAGTGGTGGTGGAGAACTCGGTGAGTCTGATACCCAAAGCAACTTTGATAGTCAGACACAAGAACTGAGCAGTCGTTCTTTTGGTCGCACCACATACGTTGATATCCCTACGTTTGATACATCTGATTATGTTGTTGACTGGGAAACAATCCACGATTGGATTGCTGAGTGTAGTCCAGAAGACAAGGATGTCTATCACTGGGTTGATAGTGAGTACAAGACTTTCAAGAAGTCTATCCAGAAAGAAGTCAACTATCTGGTCAAAGAGTTTGAGTGTAAGAAAGCAGCAGAATCATACTCTCGTTCTATGACTTCTCGCAGTGGTGTTCTTGACTGCAGCAAACTGCATACCTACAAATTCAATGATGATTTGTTCAAGAAAGTAACCACCCTGCCTGAAGGTAAGAACCATGGAATGCTCTTCATCCTTGACTGGTCTGGTTCTATGGGAACCACAATGCTTGCCACTATCAAGCAACTGATTATTCTCTGCATGTTCTGCAAGAAAGTACAGATTCCTTTTGAAGTCTATGCTTTCACTAATGAGTGGGTTGGTGCTGAACGTGCAATGAACAACACTACTGATGAGAATGATCTGCGACGTGAGTATTACAACGATCGCCAGTTCCTCAAGAAGAACGAGCTGTATGTCAGTAAGAGTTATTTCCGTATGATGAACATCTTCTCCTCTCGTTCCAACTCTAAGAACTGGGAGCGTCAGTGCCTGAACATCTGGCGTGAAGTGTATGCAATGTGCATGTATGTTGGTTATCAGCAAACCATCGGCATGGGTCTGTCTGGTACTCCTCTCAATGAGTCCATTGTCATCATGAAGCACATCATCCCCCAGTTCCAAAAGACTTCTGGTGTCAGTAAGATCAACCTGTGCATCTTGACTGATGGTGAGGGATGTAGTTCTGGATATGGTGCTGAGGTTCAGTATCATGATGAGGAACCACACATCGTTGGTCGCCGTATTGATGGTGGTGATGTTATTCTTCGTGATCGTAAGATCGGTCGCACCTACAACTATCAGTCTGGATGGTCTGAGCAAACCAATGTATTCATTCAGAACCTGAAAGAATCAAACCCTAACGTGAGTGTGATGGGTATCCGTCTTCTCGATGGTGGATCTGGTCTTTCTACTTTTTATCGTCGCTATTGTGCCGATTCTGTGGATGGAATGGATAAATTGTATAAGGACTGGAAGAAAACAAAGTCTGTCATTCTTCCTAATCCTCTTGCATATGATGCTCTCTATGTGATGTCTGCTAAGAACAACTCCTCTTCTTCTACCGAAATGGAAGTGGAAGCAGGATCATCCAAGACTCAGGTCCGTGCTGCTTTCCGTAAAATGTTGAAGCAGAAGCAAACCAATAAGCAGGTCCTGAACCACTTCATCAGTCAGATCGCATAGTGTCCACTCTGCCCCTGACTCTGCCCCACCCTGCCTTATACTTACTTCATACGCAACCAACCGATGCCTGCCAAGTCTGATCTGACCACCGCACAACTTACTTCTTATCTGTCCGAGAACTTCGGAAGCGACATCAATGCCGATCATGTTCGTTCTGCTTGCGACCACTTTGGTGTTACTTATCCTACTGCTGTCAAGCGTATTCGTGATTACAATGTGGGTCGTGGTAAGTGGAACCTTACAGTTCAAGAGAAACTGGAGCAAACTTACGAAGCACCTGCAGCAATGCCTGCTGTGGAGCAGAACCTTATTCCTGAGAAAGACAGCACTTTCGTCCCGTTCGGTAACTTCACTGATGTGAAGAAGATCATCCAATCCAAGATGTTCTACCCCGTGTTCATCACTGGTATGTCTGGTAACGGCAAAACTCTTGGTGTTGAACAAGCATGTGCTGCTCTAAATAGAGAGATCATTCGTGTGAACATCACCATTGAAACTGACGAAGATGATCTTATTGGTGGGTTCCGTCTTGTTAATGGGGAAACTGTTTGGCATAATGGTCCTGTCATCGAAGCTCTTCAACGCGGAGCTGTGCTGCTTCTAGATGAAGTTGACCTGGCATCGAACAAGATCCTGTGCCTGCAATCTGTTCTGGAGGGTAAGGGTCTCTTCCTGAAGAAGATTGGTAAGTATGTCAAACCTGCTGCTGGTTTCAACATCATCGCCACCGCCAACACCAAGGGTAAGGGTTCTGATGATGGTCGCTTCATCGGCACCAACGTGCTCAACGAAGCATTCCTTGAGCGTTTCGCACTGACCTTCGAGCAGGAGTATCCCACTCCCAAGATCGAGACCAAGATTCTTGAGCGTCTTTGTGAATCTGTGGGAGTGACAGATGAAGAGTTCTGTGGTAAACTAGCAGACTGGGCAGATGTTATTCGTAAGACGTTTGCCGATGGTGGTGTTGATGAAGTTATTTCTACTCGCCGCCTGTCTCACATTATTCGTGCATACGCCATCTGGAGTGATCGCATGAAAGCAATCAAGGTCTGTGTCAACCGCTTCGATGAGGAGACCAAGACTCTGTTCCTTGACTTGTACACCAAACTCGATGAAAACGTTGAGATGGAAGACAATGAGTGATAAATTTCATGGTTACATCGGACAAGTCGCAATCCTAAAAAATTGCGACTACAAGTCTGGTAAGATTATGAGTGGTGAGGGAATCAAACTCACCATGCAAGCAATTGACGGCACCATCTTTGAGTGCTATCATGACAATATTGAGTACATCTGGGGTAAATGACTTTCAAATATAATGAAGATGCTCTTATCCAAGAGCTGCGTGACTACATTTCTGGAACTTATGGACAACATTATTCTGCTGGTAACGACAGCATTCAAACGTTAGATCTAATTGAAGCAGTGGGTGACGCTGAAGCTTTTTGCCGAAGTAACATCCTGAAGTATGCTTCTCGTTACGATAAGAAAGGAACTGCTCGTCGTGATATAATTAAGATCCTACACTACGGTCTCCTCCTTCTCCATTTCTCAGATAAAACTTCTGTCACTGAAACTTACCCTCAATAATTATGAAAATTTCTGTCGAGACTCTGAATATTCTCAAAAACTTTTCCACTATCAACTCTTCACTGGTTGTCAAACAGGGAAATATTCTTCGGACTATTTCTCCCGCTAAAAATATTCTTGCAAAGTTTGAGTGTCCAGAATCCTTTGACAATGATTTCGCTGTCTATGATCTAAATGAATTTCTGGGTGGTCTCTCTCTATTTAAGGATCCTGACTTTGATTTTGGTGATCCTTCTTATCTTTCTATTCGCAGTGGAAAGTCAAAGGTCAAGTATTTCTTTTCTGATCCCAGTGTAATTACTGCTCCTCCAGAAAAAGATATTGAACTCCCAACTATTGATGTTGAGTTCACTTTGACTGAAGAAGTTCTTTCATCTCTTCTTCGTGCTGCAAGTGTCTATCAACTCCCTGATCTCTCTTTGGTTGGTGAAGGTGGTGATATGAACCTTGTGGTTCGTACTAAGAACAATGATACTTCCAACAACTTCTCTGTGAAAGTTGGTGAGACTGAGAACGAGTTTTGTTTCAACTTCAAAGTAGAGAATCTCAAGATCCTCCCTGGAGTGTATACTGTACAAGTATCTACTGCTAACATTTCTCAGTTTACCCATGACAAGTGGAACCTGTCTTATTTGATTGCATTGGAACCTGATTCTACTTTTAATTGATTATGAGTGATTTTATTTGGGTCGAAAAATATCGTCCCAACAAAATTGAAGATTGTATTCTGCCAGACGGTATCAAAAAAACTCTGAGTAGTTTTGTTGAGAAGGGAGAAGTTCCAAATCTTCTCCTTGCTGGACCTCCTGGTATTGGAAAAACCACAGTTGCGAAAGCTCTGTGTAACGAACTTGGTGTTGACTTTTACGTTATTAATGGATCCGATGAAGGAAGATTTCTGGACACAGTACGAAACCAAGCCAAGAATTTTGCTACGACCGTCTCACTACAAAACAATGGTAAACCAAAAGTCATTATCATTGACGAGGCTGATAACACAACCAATGATGTACAACTCCTCCTACGGGCTAACATTGAGGCGTATCATAACAACTGCAGATTCATCTTTACCTGCAACTACAAAAACAAAATCATTGAACCTCTCCATTCCCGATGTGCAGTCATCGACTTCGCAATCAATGGAAAGGACAAGATGTCGATTGCTGGATCCTTCTTTCAGCGTATCAGGACTATTCTTGAGGAAGAAGGTGTTGAGTATGATCAAAAAGTTGTCGCAGAAGTAATCAAGAAATATTTTCCTGACTGGAGACGTGTTCTCAATGAGTTGCAAAGATATTCTTCGATCGGAAAGATTGACACTGGAATTCTAACTTCAGTATCTGAAGTCAATCTGAAAGATCTTGTTGCTAATATGAAAGACAAAGATTTTGGTAAAGTTCGTAAGTGGGTTGTGGAAAACCTTGACAACGATCAGAGTGCAGTGTATCGTAAAGTATATGAATCGATGTACACTTCTCTTGAACCTGCGTCCATTCCACAAGCTGTTTTGATTTTTGCTAAATATCAATATCAATCTGCATTTGCTGTTGATCCAGAAATCAACACTCTTGCATGTATGACCGAACTAATGTGTGATTGTAAATTCAAATGACTGTAAAACTTATTCGTATGTCTTCTGGTGAAGACGTTGTTGCCACTATCGTTAACGAAACTGATAGTGTGATGGAATTGGAAGATGCTATTGTAGCAATTCCTACTGGTGAGGGTCAAATTGGTTTTGCTCCATGGTCTCCCCTTGTGTCTAAAACAGACAAGACTTTGCCTGTGAACAAAAACTTTGTGGTCTATGTTGCAGAGGTTGCAGAAGACATCGTAACCCAGTATAATCAGATGTTCAGTAAAATTGTAACTCCTTCCAACAAACTGGTATATAAATGATCCTTTCTCCAGAAGATACTCTATACGCATACGGTAAGATCAACGAAGCTTACGGTTCTATCAACCGTATCGATGATTTCTTTCGTATGAAAAAACTTGAACGTATCAAAGAGATTCCTCCGACTCTTTTTGGAATGTCTCATGAAGATGATCTGTTTCAGGATTTCTCTATGCATCCTGAAGACATGAACTTTCGTATTGTTCAACCAGATCACAGCACGTTCAATACTCTTCTGGAAATGACTGCTTCTTTTACCTATGAGGAAGCGCCAGGTAAGGAGATGAAATTGATGATCCAGGAGACGACCACAGGGACCGCTGTGGGGTTCATCAAACTAGGTTCCCCTATCATCAACTCCAAACCCCGTAACGAGTACCTTGGAGGAACGCCTGACCTCACCATCTTCAATAAACGTGCGATCATGGGATTCATCATTGTTCCCACTCAACCGTTTGGATTCAACTATCTTGGTGGTAAACTTCTATCATTGATTTGTTGTAGTCACGAAGTTCGTGAGATGCTAAATAAGAAGTACGACACAGAAATGTGTTTATTTGAAACAACTTCTCTCTACGGCAACATCAAAGGTACAAGTCAATATGATGGTCTGAAACCATATCTCCGTTATCGTGGTGATACAGAATCTAAGTTTCTATTGACTCTTCCAGATTTTATCTACCATGATTTGAACAAGTGGTTTACTGAAAGGAACGATGGTCCTTTGATTCACAAAGGTGCTTCAAGTCGTAAACTTAAGATTCAGACTAAGATGATTTCGATCATCAAAAATTCTTTGAAAGAATATTATCCAGACTTGCATACTGAGTTTGTGTCATTCATCAAATCAAAACAAGATGTTACAACTCAGAAACGTTTTTACATGTCTGATTATGGATATGAAAATGTGAAAGATGTTTTGCTCGGTAAGACTGAAACTCTTATTCCAAACAAACAAAACTTCGATAAGTTCTATCTGGACAACATGGTTCAGTGGTGGAAACGTAAAGCTTCTAACCGATACAAAAAACTTACAGATGAAAAATCTGTCAGGACAGAACTAGAAGTTTGGAATGCTAATACTATGAATACCATTGATATTATCAGATGACCCTTACTAAATTTCTTATTGAACAGAAGTTTGAAAAGACCATACGAATTCTTGTATATCCTAACATCACATTCTCTAAAGATCTGACGAAGGATAGTTATATTCAGGTAATCACAAATATGATTACTGAACTGAATAAGATTCGTGGTGATCTATTTTTTTACTTAGTTCTTCCAGAGTTTCTGGAGATGCTAAACTTTCATAATACAAAACAATTCATTCTAAAAGTTCCAACGTATCCTCCTACGATGCGTTCTCATTTTGATGTTGAGTATTTTAGAAAGATTATCAATCACGACTTAGATATTGATCTAGTATTCTCACATCTCCCAGAACATACACATGCTGTTAAAAATGTTATCAGCAATGTAACACACCATAGTCCATCATACTTTGGATATTGTCATTGGTTTGATTTAGATGATGTTGTTGCTTGGTCTCAACCAAGTTTCAATCAGAATATTCTTGGTGTGCTTGAAATGCAAAGATGTTATCTGAACACACAGAGTCAGAAAAATCTTGTATTGAATCAAGCTTCTGAGGTTTTCAACAAATCAACATTGTCTAAACTAGATGATATTCTGACACCACATCATCTTGGTATCAAGAAATCAGATCTGGTTGAACCTAATGAAAATACCGATAAATTAATCGTTTTTAATCACCGCCCTGATACATATAAAGACTTTGGTAACTTCATGAAGGTTCTAGAGTCTCTCAGGGACGTTAGACAAGACTTTACTGTATGGATTCCATTACTAGAGAAATCAGACAAAAGTTGGATTACTACAGAGAAATTCAACAAGCAGCGTTACTACAAAAAGCTACAACAATGCCGAGTAGGTTTTTCCCCCAAACAAGTTTATGGAGGATGGAGCGTTTCAACGACTGATGGTATTATGAACGGTTGCCCATACATCATGTATGACGCTGACTATTATCAGGAACTAAATCCAACTGCAGATTTCTTTACTGAAAATTCTGAAGCTGTAAGACTGTTGAATATGTATCTAGATGACAATGATTATCGAAATGATATGTCTGTAAAATCTCAACAGTACATTAGAGACAATCTTATCTATGAAGATGAAGTTAAGAAGATGAGTGATTATATTGACGATCTTATCAGTAAACAAAAAACTATTCAATCTGACGTGACAAAGAAACTTGTTTCTATTATTAAAATGAAAGGACAAGTAACTAAGAAAGAGTTGTTTAATTCATATCTTGGATGGGGTAGAGGAATTAAGTTTGGTCCTTATCGTAGGGCTCTACTTAAGAATAAAAATATCTATGATACAATAGATTCCACACCACACTATTGTTGGGTTGATGATTAAAAAATTTGGTCGTATTTGGAAATATAGTTTAGGAAGTTTCTCAGATGACAAAACCCACAGATATGATAATTACGTGGTTCTGGTACGGACTGCTATATTCCTTTCTTATCTCATTACTAATTGTTTTATTATTGCAGGAGTGATTCGACATTGGAACTAAAGGACTGGTTAAACTCAATCAATCAATCGAAACTTAATTTGATTGATGAAGATTACGGCGCAGAAAAAGATTATCCTCCATTCATCATTAACAAATGTATGTCTGGTTTTATGGACACAGTTCTCATTGCAAATGAGATGAATATTCATTCGGATCTTCCTAAGAAGATGCAATATGATTTTTTTATAAATATTGTGAGACCGAAAAAGAGATTCTCTCCCTGGTTAAGGAAAGAGAAAATCGACACTTTGGAACTTGTCAAAAAGTATTATCACTATAATGATGAGAAAGCTAGAAGTGCTCTCAAACTTTTATCGGAAGAACAACTTGAATTTATCAAACAAAGAATGAAAACTGGAGGAAAAAATGAGTGAAGTTCTAGAGTATAACTGGTCGCCAGAAAAAATGATCGAGGTCACACTGAAAGAACCAGATGACTTTCTCAAGGTAAGAGAAACTCTGACTCGTATTGGTGTTGCATCTCGTAAAGAAAAAAAGATCTACCAGTCTTGTCATATCCTACATAAACAAGGCAAGTATTATATTGTACACTTTAAAGAATTATTTGCTCTCGATGGAAAGAAAGCAAATCTTTTTGTGAATGATATCCAACGTCGTAATCGTATCTCCCAACTGTTGTCTGATTGGGGACTTGTAACTGTTGTTGATTCCTCCGCTATTGAAGACTGTGCTCCATTGAGTCAGATTAAAGTTCTTTCGTATAAGGATAAGGGAGACTGGACTTTAGAAAGTAAGTATAATATTGGCAAAAAGAAAACGGTTTCCGCTCAATCAGCGTAACCGTCATCCTCTTGTTCTATTACAGTAATCTTACTGTTATTATTTAAATACGAATCCTTGTCGGAGTAGATCTCAGATTCTAACTCGGCAAGGATTTCTTTTAGCTTTTTGTGTAAATTTTTTAATTTTGTCTTTTCCATAACTAGTACCCGTTTTACTAGCTATACGAAAGGGGAGATGATGTTTCTCCCCTTACGTTATTACATCAGTATTCTCCTGCATATGCGTTTACATTCGTGTTGGTTTAAAGCATCGCACTCTATTAAACACTCGTAATAATCATTCAATTTTTGATTTTCATTTTCTATATCAGTTATTTTTCTTTCTATAGATCTCAGTTGATCCTCTAGTTCAATTTCTTCAATCGTGTCTTCAAAATGTCTCCACTCGTCTAGCTGTGAGCGTGAAAGTAAGTTGTGCATTTAGTCACCTCCATGCAAAATTTTACATGATAAAGGGAGGAAGTTTGGTTCATTTTGTCACCTCTCATAATTCTGTACTATCTATAAGAGTTTATGTATCGTAGTATACATTTATGTCTTTTTTACATAAGTACAAAAAAAGAGAGGGTTCTTAACCCTCTCTCATTTCATCTGACTTTCCAGTTGAATTTGCTAAGTGACTTAAGACTAACCCATTTAGCATAGTGTACACCACGGTACGTTAAGAACGCAAAGGTTCTTTCTGGATCGTGTTTATTTGGGTCATATTCTGGAAGGTCATATTCTAGTTTGACCTTCATTGTATTTCCTCAACTCTTTTGAAGTAGAAGAATTTCACCGTAAAGTAATGTCATTCCCGCAACACAACTGAGGGTAATTAACCCTGCGATTTGTAGTGCTTCCATGACGATC
>MDTE01158937.1_pt1 | contig 13231 bp, 10 predicted proteins | sample 811231 | NCBI WGS metagenome assembly MDTE01 (sample SAMN05326651, study PRJNA326480) | marine metagenome | isolation source: seawater | place: Indian Ocean: Red Sea | collected 2010
CGCAGAACGGGCGCGGGTTCGCCGCGGCGTGCACATCCTGCGGCACACATTCTGTTCACACCTGGCGATGCGTGGGGCTCCGACACGAGCCATCCAGGAGTTGGCCGGCCACCAGAACCTGTCCACGACTCAAGGCTACATGCACCTGAGTCCGGCAGAGATGGAGCGGGCGATTCGGCTGCTGGATGCACCGCCTCCGGGACAAAGTCATGGAGACATTCTGGAGACGGCGCAAAGCTGAGAAATAAGGTGCTGTAAATAAATGACTTAAGTGGTGGAGGCGGCGGGAGTCGAACCCGCGTCCGAAGATGCGTCCCCACGAGCGTCTACATGCTTGTCCGCGCCTGTTGTTTCACCGTCCCCGTGAGAGCGCGACCAAAACCGGGAACGGCTGAGCCCCGATAAATCTCACCATGACCCCTCGGTGCCAAAGGTCGTGGCCAGCCTGCTGAATGACGTTCCGTCCCACCCCGCAGGCGAAGGCGAGGGGAACGTCGTCGCCTATTTAGGCGGCGAGTGCGAGCTGCGTGTCCGCAGTTATGGTGTTGTCCATCGGATTAACGAGTCGATGGTGCTCGGCATGCATCTCGTGTTCGCCCATCCCCGTCGAAGCCTTGTCGCCCCCTTGAGAGAGTGCCTGGCGGGCGTCGGGGGCCCGCCGCTCTGGTCCGGCACCGAGGCCGAACCGATACAATTATTGTAGCGTGTTTCCGGGGCGCACGCAGTGGCTGACGGTTGCACACAACTGCCTGAAAAGACATTGGTTCGGTCTGTCGGCCGAGTTGACGCCCTTTCTGGCCGACGCGGATAATTCGGACATCGCATGGGTCTCGAAGACAACGTTCAGGCCGCCGGCGAACAGCTGGTGCAGCGGATTCGCCAGCAGGCGGAGCAGGAGATTCGTGGCGAACTGCTGACCCAGGCCGCCCGCGTGCGGGCAACAGCCATCGACGACAACCGTCGGGTTGCGGAAGAAGCCGAACTCGAGGCGGTACGCGCCGAGGTGGAGCGTGTCTGGGCCGCGAAGCTCAAGGAGGCCAACGAGGCCGCCGAGTATCGCTACGCCGAAGCCGTGAAGGCGGCGCGCGAGGAGGCCGACCGCCAGCTGACCGAGAAGGTGGCGAGCGTCCGGGCCGAGGGCCAGCGGGTGCTGGAGGCCGCGCTCGAGGCGGTGCGGAAAGAGGCGGATCGGAACCTCGAGGCGCGGGTCAACGAGGTACGCTCGCAAGCCGAGAGCACCCTGGCCTGCGAGCTGTCAACGGCGCCGCTGGCGGCGTTCCCGGCCGAAGGGCCGAGTGAACCGGGAGCCGGCGAGGTGCTGGGCGACGTCCTCAGGGCCGTCCGGCGGCTCGACGAGGCATCGAGCCTGACCGAAGCGCTGGACGCGCTGGGCCAGCTGGCGGGCGAGCAGGCCAGTCGGGCCGCCGTGTTGACGGTGCAGGAAGATCAGGTGCGCGGCTGGAGCTTCGCCGGCTTCGGCGACGCGCTCGAGCGTGATGCCAGCCAGGTGGATCTGGCGGTGAGCGAGGCCGGACTCATCGGACGCGCCGTGGTGGACGCCGCCTCACGCGAGATTGGCCCAGACGATGCCCCGTCCGACGACCTTCGGCCGCCGTTCGCCGACCTCCAGGCCGGCACCGAGGCCGTGGCCGCGCCCGTCAGCGTTGGCGGTCAGATCATGGCCGTGCTCTACGGCGACGACCAGGGCGAGGCGATTCACCCCGCCTGGCGTCAGGCGCTCGAGATCCTCGCCAGCCACGCCGGCCACTGCCTGGAAGCGCTGACCGCCGCCCGCGCGGCCCAGCTCGCCATGCACGATTTCGGTGCGCTGCTCCCGGAGGACCCGGGACCGACCCTCCCGTTCGACGACGTCGCCTACGACGGCGACGGCGATCACGCCTGATTTGGCTGGGCTGAAGTCCCGCCTACAGAATCGAGCGCCTGAAGCCTGTAGCCCAGGGCGAATCCATAGTTCAGTTCGCGAGTGAAGGCACCCGCAAACTCTGGCCGATCCGGATGACGGTGTTCCGTCCCATGCCGTTGGCGGACTGGATGGCGCGCACGCTGGTGCCGTGGCGCTCGGCGATGCGGCCGAGGGTGTCTCCCCGCGACACGCGGTAGGTGGTGAAGGTCGGTCGTGGCGCCTCGGGGCGCACCTTGAGGGTGGTGCCGGGGTTCAGGCCGTGATCCCACAGGCCGTTGTCCCTCACGATGCGCCAGGGGTTCGACTCGAGCCGCTCGGCGATCTGGGGTAGGGTGTCTCCGGCCTGCACCACGTGCTCGTTGTATTTCCCTTCCCAGGCCAGTGGAATCCGCAGCACCTGACCGGCCGGCAGGCTCTGCAGTCGCCACAGACTGTTGGCATCGCGCAGGTCCTCGAGCGGCACTTCCAGGATGAACGCCAGGCGGAGATAGTTGTCGCCGTGGCGTGTCGTGTAGACGAGATGATCGCCCTCGGGCGTGAACAGGTCGTCGCGCGCCGCGGGAGGATAGGCCACCTGCTGGCCGACGCGAAGCGCCCGGGTGGCCAGGAACGGGTTGTGGAGCCGCAGTTGGACGATCGGCAGGCCGAGCCGCTCGGACAGAGTCCACCAGCTGTCGCCTTCTCGGACCGTTTCCAGGCGGATGTCCAGCGCGTGGTGTCGGATCGACGTGTCGTAGAGCTTCAAGGCGTTCCGGTAGTCGCTGATCTGGAAGATGTACTGCAGCGTCTCGAGATACATCGGCCGGTTGCGTGACACCCGGCCCGGACCGCCGTTGTAGGCGGCCAGCGCGTAGTCTTCCCGGCCGAAACGGTTCACCTGCTGGGAGAGATACTTGATACCAGCTTCGATGTTCGTGTCGACCCGCAGCTCGCGGTAGGTGGCTGGCATCACCTGGAAATAGCCGCGGGCGCCGTCAATCGACACGACCGACCCGTTGCCCCCCGACTCGTGGAGCACCACGGCGCGGGCCAGGTCGGGGTCGAGACCGTACTGGTCGCTGAACCGCTTGATCTCCGCGTCGATCTCCATCACCTTGCGGTACATCCCGAGCAGGGACGGGGAGAACGCGTTCAGCGGCAGCAGCTGCGCGTCGCCCGAGCCGGCGGGTTGGGCGAGGGCTGGGGAGCCAGGAATCAGAGAGGCCAGCAGGATGGCGGCGCAGGCCAGGATCGAGACACGCTGCATCGGGTCGCTCTGTGCGGTTCTGTACAGAAACGTGAAGATCACTTGACCGAGTTATAGCCCAGAAGATCTGTCTTTTCAAGTACTTGCAGGATCGGCGCGGCCGCCAGGACACAGCCCGGATCCAGGCCTCGCCGTATAATGGCGCCCATGTCGCGACGCACCGGGTCGAAGAAGACGGCCCTGTTCACCGAATCGGTCATCCGGGAGATGACCCGCTTGTCGGACGAGCACGATGCCATCAATCTCTCCCAGGGCTTTCCTGATTTCGCCGCGCCCGAGGCGTTGAAAGCGGCCGCTCGTGACGCGATCACTGCCGACATCAATCAATACGCCATCACCTGGGGCGCCACGTCGTTGCGCGACGCGGTGGCGCGCGAGTTCACCCGGCGCTACGAACTGGCGGTCAGCGCCGACCAGGTCACCGTCTGCTGCGGTTCGACCGAGGCGATGCTGACCACGCTCCTGGCGACGGTGGATCCGGGTGAGGAGGTCATCGTCTTCGAGCCGTTCTACGAGAACTACGGTCCAGACAGCATCATCTCCGGCGCCGTGCCCCGCTATGTGACGCTACGGGAGCCGGACTGGACGTTCGATCCGGACGAACTGGCGGCGGCCTTCCACGACAAGACTCGCGCCATCATCATCAACAGTCCGAACAACCCGACCGGAAAGGTGTTCTCGCCGGACGAGCTGGGCGCGATCGCCGCCCTGTGTCAGCAGTGGGACGTGCTGGCGGTGACCGATGAGATCTACGAGCACATCCTGTACGACGGAGCCAGACACGTGCCGATGGCCACCATCGACGGAATGGCCGATCGCACCATCACGATCAACAGCCTGTCGAAGACCTACAGTGTGACCGGGTGGCGCGTGGGCTGGGCGATCGCTCCGCCACATCTGGCGAGCGCCATCCGCAAGGTACACGACTTTCTGACGGTCGGCGCTGCGGCGCCGCTCCAGGAGGCGGGCGCGGTCGCCTTGTCGCTGCCGGACAGCTATTACGCCGAACTGGCCGCCGGCTACGCGAAACGCCGCGACATCCTGCTGCCGGCCCTCGAGTCGCTCGGGTTCGTCTGCTACCGGCCCAACGGGGCGTACTACATCATGACCGACATCGCCGGCTTCGGTTTTGCCGATGACGTCGAGTTCTCACGCTATCTGACGAGTGAGGTCGGGGTGGCGGTGGTGCCTGGCAGCAGCTTCTACCACGACCCGGCGCTGGGCCGGACGAAGGTCCGCTTCACGTTCTGCAAGCAGCTCGACACACTCGAGGAGGCGGTTAGACGGCTCCAGGCGGTCTCGGAACAGGCAGGAGTATAGGGCAATCTGCCGTGGTTTTCTGGATCGCCGGGAAACCTAGAATCTCACCAGGGCGCCGAAGTAGGCGCCGTCAAGCTTCATCTGACCGACGTCCTCGCTGCTGGTCACGTTGAGGTCCAGCGAGCGGTAGCCCCCCTGCACGCCGAAGTTCTCGGTCAGGTTGAACACGGCCGAGAAGTCGTAGTCGATGTACTCGCCGCTGAATTCGTCGAGGGTGGCGTCGCTCGGCAGCCGGAAGACGCTGAACTCGCCGGCGATGGCGAACATCCGCGTCGGGTAGAGCCGCAGCACCCCGCCGATGGCGGGGATCGGTCCCCGTGCCCGGGTGAATTCGCGGCCGAACGGTGCTTCGAGCGAGGCCTCGATATCGGTGTAGCGCGCTTCCAGGATCACGCCGAAGTATCCGCGGCTTCGGTGGATGAGGTCGTACTCGTAGCCGAGTCGCCAGGCGTCCCAGCTGATGGACGAACTGACCGGAACCCCGACGTCATAGGCGATTCCTCTGAACACCAGCCGTCGTTCGACCGTGGCCTGCGCGGTGTAGCGGATCGGAATGTAGTCGATCCGGAACCGGTGCTTGCGGCCGGGGCGGAGCCGGAGGCGCACCTCACCAAAGCGTTCGGACCCTATACCCAGGTCGCTGCCGAAGTCGATCTCGGTGCCGGCGATACCGAACGCGTCCGAGGACAGAGTGATCTCCGGGGAGGGCGACCACAGACCGGCCATCAACTCTACCTTGTAGGCTTCGCCCACCGGGAGGTCCGACGCCGGAGTGAAGAACTGGGCCCGCGCCGGCGCAGCGGTGGCGAGCAGCAGGGCGGTGGCGCCGACAGCGGCGACGAGGGCGCGAACGCGGGTTCTGGTCATCTGTCCTCTCGAGCAAGCTCGGATATCTTTGATGGGAGAAGCACATGTCGTGCCACCTCGCGCAGAACGGTGCACTCCCGTACCGCCCTATCGGCGGGTCGACGTCACGGCTGTAGACCTGACAGCCTCGTAAGCTGAACCGTCGAAACTGTTAATCTAGTTCGATGTCCCCCCTCAGGAAGCTCCTGCCTCGTGTGTTGCGATACCGGCGCGAGTTCCTGTGGGGATTGCTGTGTCTGACCTGCGCCAGTGGACTGGCCCTGGCCGGACCGTGGGTGCTCCGTTATGCGATCGACGACCTGACGGCCAACGTGACCCGCGAGAAGCTGGGGCTCTACGCGGGAGCGTTGCTGGGGCTCGCCATGCTGGCCGGGTTCTTCCGCTTCTTGATGCGTCGCATCATCGTCGGCGCCTCACGGGCCATCGAGTACGACCTGCGCAATCTGTTCTTCGCGCGTCTCCAGCGGTTGCCGCTCTCCTTCTTTCAGGAGCAACGGACCGGCGACCTGATGTCGCGGGCCACCAATGATCTGAACGCGGTGCGGATGATGGTGGGGCCAGCCATCATGTATATGGCCAGCACGGGCATCACGTTCGTCGTCGCGGTGTCCCTGATGGTGTCGATCGAGCCGACCCTCACGCTGCTGGCGCTCTTGCCGCTCCCGCTCGTCACCGTGGTCGTCAAGCGCGCCGGCGCGGCCATCTACCGGCATACCGAGCGGATCCAGGAGCAGCTCTCGACGCTGAGCGCGGTCGTGCAGGAGTCGCTGGCCGGCGTGCGCGTGGTCCGCGCCTATGGGCGCGAGGCGATCGAGACCGAGCGCTTTCGTGAGGAGAACGCCGAGTATCTTCGGCGCAACGCCAGTTTGATCCGGCTTCAGGCGCTGTTCTATCCCAGCATGGGGTTCATTCTCGGTCTGGCCGGGTTGCTCGTGCTGTGGGTCGGCGCGCGTTTCGTGCTCGAAGGGCGGATCACGGTCGGCCAGTTCGTGGCGTTCAACGCCTATCTCGTCATGCTGACCTGGCCGATGATCGCGTTCGGCTTCGTCACCAATCTGCTTCAGCGCGGGTCCGCGGCGTGGCGCCGGATGGACGAGGTGATCTCGGCCGAGCCCGCCGAGACCGAGTCCACGCGCGGGGAGGCGCCGGCCGAGCCGCTGGTGGGCCTGCTGGAGCTTCGCGACCTTACCTTCGCCTACAACGGCCAGCCGGTCCTCGACGGGGTCTCGGTGTCTGTTGAGCCGGGGCAGACACTGGCGCTGGTTGGACCAACCGGGTCCGGCAAGTCGACGCTGCTGGGGTTGCTGCCACGGCTGTTCGACCCTCCGGTCGGGACCGTCTTCATCGACGGACACGACGTGCGGGATCTACCTCTGGCCACGCTCCGGTCGACCATCGCGATGGCGCCGCAAGACCCGTTCCTGTTCTCGGACACGGTGGCCGCCAACGTCCGGTTCGGTCTCGGGGGGGCAGCTGGCGAGGCGGACGTCGCGGCCGGGGAGGCGATGGCGATCTCGCGGATCGACAAGGATCTGGTGGATCTGCCCGAGGGCGACCAGACCCGGGTCGGTGAACGGGGGGTCACGTTGTCGGGCGGGCAGAAGCAACGCGCGTCGCTGGCCCGGGCCATCGCGGCCGACCCCAGCGTGCTGCTGCTCGACGACGCGCTCTCGGCGGTCGACGCCTACACCGAGGCGGAGATTCTGGGGAGTCTCGACACCGTCATGCGGGGTCGCACCACGGTCATCGTGTCGCACCGCATCTCGACGGTGCAGCGGGCCGACCTGATTCTCGTACTAGACGAAGGGCGGGTGGTTGAACGGGGCACCCACGACGAGCTACTGGCGTTGGGTGGCCTCTATGCCGGTCTGCACCAGAAGCAGCTGCTCGAACAGGCCCTCGAGGAAGCGTCCTGATGGCTCGCACGAAGATCACGCTGTCGGACGATGAAGTCTTGGGCAAGGCCTACGACGGCCGGCTCATGCGGCGCCTTATCGGCTTCATGCGCCCGCACTGGGTGGCTATCGGTTGGGCGTTTCTCTCCATCGTCGGTCTGTCGGCGTTGCAGCTCGCGCCGCCCTATCTGACTAAGCTGGCCATCGACGAACACATTGCGACCGGGCAGCTGGAGGGGCTTGGCGTCCTGGCCAGCGTGTTCTTGACGGTGCTGGTGCTGTCCTACGCCTTCGAGTTCGCGCAGACCTATCTGATGCAGGTCACCGGGCAGCGCATCATCTTCGACCTCCGGATGCGCATTCAGGAGCATCTGCAGCGGCTCGACGTGGCCTTCTACGACCGCAACCCCGTGGGGCGGTTGATGACGCGCGTGACCACCGACGTCGACGCGCTGAACGACCTGTTCGCCTCGGGGGTGATCACTGTCTTTCGTGACGTCTTCACGCTGGTGGGCATTGCCGTGGTCCTGTTCGTCATGGACTGGCGGCTGGCCATCGTCGCGCTCTCCGTGTTGCCGCTGATCGCGGCTGTGACCCAGTGGTTTCGCACCAACGCCCGGCAGTCCTATCGGGAGGTGCGTGGCTGGATCGCCAGGATCAACGCCTTCCTGCAGGAGAACATCACCGGGATGGCCACGGTGCAACTCTTCCGACGGGAGGAGCGGCATTTCGAGAATTTCGATGGAGTGAATCAAGGCCATCGCGACGCGAACATCGCCAGCATCTTTTACTACGCGGTGTTCTACCCGGCCATCGAGATCCTGGGTGCGCTCGCCATCGCCGCCATCCTGTGGTTCGGCGGAGGCTGGACGCTTCAGGGCACGCTCGAGCTCGGGTCACTCGTGGCCTTCGTCCTCTATTCGCAACGCTTCTTCCGGCCGATCCAGGACCTGTCGGAGAAGTTCAACGTGCTGCAGTCGGCGATGGCCTCGTCCGAGCGGATCTTCGGGCTGCTCGACACGCCGGTAGCAATCGTGAGCCCGCCGACCTCAGCCGCCCGGACTCCGGCAACCGAGGCGCGTGGACCTGGACACATCCGATTCGAGCACGTGTGGTTCGCCTACCGGGACGAGAACTGGGTGCTCGAAGACGTGTCGTTCGAGGTGGCGCCGGGGCAGCGCGTGGGGGTCGTCGGCGCCACCGGGGCGGGGAAGACGACCGTCATCAATCTCCTGATGCGGTTCTATGACATCCAGCGCGGGCGCATCACCATCGACGGCGTCGACATCCGTGAACTGCCCCTCGACACGTTGCGTGCCCGGTTCGGATTGGTGCTGCAGGACGTTTATCTGTTCTCGGGGACCGTCGCCGACAACGTCCGGCTAGGGCGGGAGTCCATCTCCGACGAGGAGGTGCGACGCGCGGCCGAAGCGGTGCACGCCGACCGGTTCATCAGCGCGTTGCCGGACGGCTACCAGACGGCGGTGGCCGAGCGAGGGGCCACGTTCTCGGTCGGTCAACGTCAGCTGCTCTCGTTCGCGCGAGCGCTGGCCCACGACCCGGCGGTGCTCGTGCTCGACGAAGCCACCTCCAGCATCGACACCGGCACCGAGCGGCTCATTCAGGACGCCTTGCACGTCCTGATGGCGGACCGGACCACGATCGCGGTAGCCCACCGTCTGTCGACCGTCCAGGACATGGACCAGATCCTGGTGTTCCACAAGGGGCGCCTGCGCGAGCAGGGTAGCCACCAGGAGTTGCTGGCCCACCGCGGCCTCTACCACACGCTCTACGAGCTCCAGTATCGCGACCAGGAGCTGGCGGTCACCTCGTCACCGCTTCCGGCAGCGACCTAGGGAGGGGCGTCGCGGGCCGGGCCCCCTGACTTGCGTAAGCAAACCCTGGCGGCACCCTCGGTCTCTCCCGCGTGGGTCCGACAAGCGCGCTTACGTTGGGGTTGTTGTGGCTCCTGGTGCCCGAAGTCTCCGCCACGGAAGATCCGTTGCACGTGGGAGTAAGTCAGGCCCGCTCGCAGCGCTCGACCCCAGCTCGCTCATGGGCCGCTGATGCTCGGGCGCCTTAAGGGTTTGTTACGCAAGTCAGGGGCCCCGACCCTCGCTGTCGTACATTGCAAGGGCACGTGCCGCGTGTGCGGCACGTGCCCGTTGAACTGCGCGAACCGTCGAGTGTTTCTTACAGGCCTTCAGCCTGCTTCATGAGATTGGCGTGGGTTTCGGCCACGGTGAGGCCGCCTTCGCCTTGCTGCCAGCCAACGCGGCCGTCGCCGTTGGCGTCCACGCCCGCCAGCAGCGCCTGGGCCAGCTCGTTGAGCTGCGTGACCAGCGTGCCGGCGTCAGACGCCGAGCTCGAGCTTGCGATCCGCTGGGCCAGCGACACCATCTGGTCGACCCGGGCCACGGTGTTGTTGGCCGAGGTGGCGACGTGGTTGGCGTGGGTCTTCACCGCGTCAGAGGCGCCCTCGGCGCCGGCCGCCGCGTTGATGTGCTGTGCCGCGCCGGCCGCGCCCTGCTTGACGCCATAGCCCGCGCCGGGGCCGTTCTCGATCTGTTCCGGATCGATGGCATGAAGGACATGAGCCGTGTGGCGCTTGATGTTGTCCAGGTTGCCCGTGTCGCTGGCGGCCAGCTCCGCGTGACGCGCCGCGACCTGTGCCTCGGCGATGGCGGCCGGCAGCAGGCCGACGCCCTCGGGCGTGTCGCGCCAGGCGTCCATGACGTGGCCGATGTGGTTGTGAGCCGGGTTCTGGGCGGTGGCGGCGCCGGCGCAAACCAGCAGGACCGCGGCGGCAAAGACGAAAAGGAGTCCAGCAGTTCGTCGCATGGTGGGTGTCTCCCTGGAATCTAGTTCAAGGTCAAATGACCGAAGTTGTTCAGCCTGTCGAACTCTCTATATAACCCGGTCACCCCCAAAGCCCCAAGCGCCGGTCGGCGATTTTTGCCTCGCGCTCGCCGACCTTACGGGCATTGGCAGCCCGGACTGTGTCCGCCAATACCTCGGCGAGGCTTACGCGCCAGTCCCGAAGTGCGCCCACGGCTCGGGCAACGCCCGGTCTCCGGCCTCGGTGCGGAGCACGAGCGCCGGCTCCTTGGTGAGCTTGCCGATCCGCGTCATCGGCACCCCGTGCGTCAGGCGTCGCATGGCGTGGAACCGGCGGCGGAAGGCGCGCGGCACCGACACCAGCAGCTCGTAGTCATCACCGCCGGACACCGCGGCCGTGACTGGGTCGGCGCCCTGCTGTTCGAACCAGGTCCGTGCACCAGTGTCGACCGGAACGGAAGCGCTCTCAATGATGGCGCCCGTGCCAGAGGCGGACGTGATCTGGCGAATGCCATCCGACAGACCGTCGCTCAGGTCCACGGCGGCGCGGACCGAGCGGTTCCTGCCAAGCAGCATGCCGACGCGCACTCGCGCTTCGGGCCGGCGGTAGCGGATGACGCAGGCGTCGAGCGCCGTGTCCGGGGCACCCCGTCCGCTGCGCAGCCACCCCAGCCCGGCCGCCGCGGCGCCCAGGGCGCCGGTCACCCAGAGCTCGTCGTCCGGCCGACCCGCGTCGCGAGTTAGGACCCGCCGCCGCCGCACCGCCCCCATCGCGGTGATGCCCACGACCAGAGGGCCGGGCGAACGGGTGATGTTCCCGCCCACCAGGGCGACGCCGTGAGACCCGGCCAGGCCCAGCAGGCCGTCCAGCAGCTCGTCGATGTCGGTGGCGGGTAGCGCGGGTGGGAGCACCAGCGACAGGAGCGCGGTCCGGGGGGTGGCGCCCATGGCGGCCAGGTCGCTGAGGTTGACCGCGAGTGCCCGATGTCCGAGGTCGGTGGCCGAGACGAAGGCGCGGTCGAAGTGGATGCCCTCGACGAGGGTGTCCGTGGTGACGACGTCGAGCGCGCTCCGGGTCGGTTCGACCACGGCGGCGTCGTCGCCGATGCCGACCGGTACCCAGGCGGGCGCCGCCGGCACCCGGTGACGGATGCGGGCGATCAGCGCCGCTTCGCCGAGCTCGGCTACCGTGGGGTCGCTCACCGGTTCGCCGTTACCGCGCGTAGTTCACCGAGCGCGTCTCCCGGATCACCGTGACCTTGATCTGGCCGGGATACTGGAGCTCGTGCTCGACCCGTTTGGCGATGTCCTTCGACAGCCAGACGGCCTCTTCATCGCTTACCTTCTCGCTCTCGACCATGATCCGGACCTCGCGGCCCGCTTGCAGCGCGAATGACTTCGAGACCCCGTCGAAGGAATCGGCGATGCCTTCGAGCTGCTCCAGCCGCTTGATATACGACTCGAGGATGTCGCGTCGGGCTCCCGGGCGCGCGGCCGAGATGGCGTCGGCGGCCTGCACCAGCATCGACTCGAGCGACGGCCAGTCGATGTCCATGTGGTGCGCCGCCATGGCGTCGATCACCGCCTCGCTCTCTCCATGCTGGCGGAGAAAATCGATGCCCAGGGTCAGATGGGTCCCCTGCAGGTCGCGGTCGATCGCCTTGCCGATGTCGTGGACGAACGCTCCGCGGATGGTGGTGTGCGCGTCGAGGCCCACCTCCTTGGCCATGATCCCAGCCAGGTAGGCCACTTCCTTCGAGTGATTGAGCACGTTCTGTCCATAGCTGGTCCGGAACTTCAGGCGCCCCATCAACTTGTGGATCTCGGGGTGCATGTCGAAGAGTCCTAGCTCGAAGGCGGCCGCCTCGCCCTCCTTCTGCACATACTCGTCCAGCTCGGCCTTGACCTTCTCGACCACCTCTTCGATACGCGCCGGATGAATCCGTCCGTCACCGATCAGACGCTCGATGGACTGCTTGGCAATCTCCCGCCGGAACGGGTCGAAACTCGACAGGATGATGGCGCCGGGCGTGTCGTCGACGATGAGCTCGACGCCGGTCGCCTGCTCGAGCGCGCGGATGTTCCGACCTTCACGGCCGATAATGCGCCCCTTGAGGTCGTCGCTCGGCAGATCGACCACCGAGACGGTCGTCTCGATGGCGTGTTCAGGTGCGCTCCGCTGAATCGCCTGGGTGACGATCTGCTTCGCCTTTTCGGCGGCGGTCTCGCGGGCCTCGGCCTCGAGCCGCTTCACCAGATTGGCGGCGTCCCGCCGCGCGTCCTGTTCGACCTGCCTGATGATGAGGTCTTTGGCCTCGTCGGCGGTCAGCCCTGACACCCGCTGCAGCGCCTGGCTCTGCTCCCGAGACAGTTCTTCGCAGCGGGTCAGCTCCGAGGTCAGCCGCTGTTCCTGCTCGGTCAGCCGCTGTTCACGCGCCGCCAGCTTGGCGTCCGCCTCGCGAGCCTGCTGGTTGTGAGTCTTGAGCTCTTCGGTGCGCTGGGTCAGTTGACGTTCGATCGCCGCCAGTTCGTCGCGCTGCTTGGTCGCTTGACGTTCACTGCCCTGGAGCAGGGTATGCGCCTGTTCCTTGGCGGACAGCTCGGCTTCCTTGCGGGTGGTGTCGGCGTCGCGAGTGGCCTCGCGCACCAATCGTTCGGCCTCTTCCCGGGCGCGGCCGACCGTGGTGGCCGCTATTCGCTTTCGGGTGGCGAGCCAGACCGCGAAGATCATCGCGGTGGCCACGAAGGCGGCGATTCCTCCGAGGGTAAAGATGTCCATGCGCGTTCCTTCCGGAACCCGCGGCCGGTGCCGGGGCTCGGCGTGCGGCGGCAGACAACCCTGGGGCGAAGGGCACCCTCGACGGGTCGCGCCGTCGCGGAGACCCGTCAGAGACGAGTCGCCGGGCGGCGACGCCAGAGGAGGGAGAGCAAAAGACCCCGCATTTGCCGTGTGGGGAGGTCGGATGAACCTGCCGAAGCAGGTGGAGCCGCTCTAGATATAACCAGTTTCGCTTCAGGCTACCTCGCGCGGAGGCATGCACACCACGAAACGTCGCGGCTCACTTAGGGTTAGCGTTGGCTCAACCGAGCCTCCGAAACCATCACGCACACTGCAGGGAACCTATCAATCACGTGGCCGTC
>MDTE01163815.1_pt1 | contig 13231 bp, 8 predicted proteins | sample 811231 | NCBI WGS metagenome assembly MDTE01 (sample SAMN05326651, study PRJNA326480) | marine metagenome | isolation source: seawater | place: Indian Ocean: Red Sea | collected 2010
ATTTCGTGACCAACCGGAGCGAGATGCTGGCCATGCTGGCCGAGATGGAGCGCTTGCTCGAAGAGGTGGAGGCCGGTGGTGGTGAAGAGGCGATGGCTCGGTTGCGATCACGTGGAAAGCTTCCAGCGCGTGAGCGGGTCGCGGCAGTGCTCGACCGGGATTCGCCGTTTCTGGAACTCAGCCCGTTGGCGGCCTGGGGTTCGAATTTTCCGACCGGCTCCGGGTTTCTAGCCGGTATTGGTGTGGTGTCCGGCGTGGAGAGCGTCATCATCGGTCACGACCCGAGCGTACGCGCCGGCGCCATCAACGACTTCAACATCAAGAAGCAAATGCGTGCGCTCGAGATCTGTCGAGAAAACCGGCTGCCCTATCTGCAATTCGTCGAGTCGGCCGGCGCTGACCTGCGTGGAGACACGGGTGACGCCGAGGCGGCATTGAAGCGTGACACCCGGCATTTCGCGGAGGCCGGGCGCTTGTTCTACGAGATCACCGAGCTCTCGAAGCTTCGTATTCCGACGGTTTCGGTGGTGTTTGGTAACTCGACCGCAGGGGGCGCCTATCAGCCTGGCATGAGTGACTACAACATTTTCATCAAGCAGCGCTCCAAGGTGTTCCTGGCAGGTCCACCGCTGGTGAAAATGGCCACTGGCGAAGATGCGGATGACGAGAGCCTTGGCGGTGCGGAGATGCACTGCACGATTTCGGGATTAGGGGACTATCTGGCCGAGGACGAACTCGATGCCATTCGCATGTGTCGGGAAGTCGTCTCCCATTTCAACTGGCGCAAGCTCGGGCCGGGTCCCAGCTTGCCGGCTGATGAGCCGGTGCATGACCCGCAAGGGCTGCTCGGTATTGTCGGCCGGGATTTGCGCAAGCCTTTCGACATGCGTGAAGTCATTGCCCGAATCGTCGATGGATCGCGCTTCGAGGAGTTCAAAGCACTCTATGGACCGACGCTGGTGTGCGGCTGGGCGTCGGTGCATGGCTTTCCGGTCGGCATTCTGGGTAACAATGGCGCGCTGTTCTCGGAGGCGGCGCAAAAAGCCACGCAGTTCATTCAGCTGTGCAATCAAATCGACGTGCCCATATTGTTCTTGCACAACATCACCGGCTATATCGTCGGCACCGAGTTCGAGCAGGGCGGCATCACCAAAGACGGCTCGAAGATGATCAACGCGGTGTCGAACTCCACGGTGCCGCATATCACGGTAATCGTTGGCGCCTCATACGGTGCGGGAAATTTCGGCATGAGTGGGCGCGCCTATGCGCCGCGCTTCACCTACATCTGGCCAACGGCGAAGATTGCCGTCATGGGTCCGGCTCAAATGGCTGGTGTCATGACCATTGTTGCCCGTAACGCGGCCAAGCGTCGCGGTCTTGAATTCGATGAGCAGGCCGATGCCGAGCGGGCGGCTACCGTCGAGCATTGGGCCGAGCAACGTTCACTGGGCCTGTACGCGACCTCGCGGGTTTCCGACGACGGCATGATTGACCCACGGGATACACGCACGGTTGTGGGTCTGTCCCTGTCTGCTTGTCACTCGGAACGGATCGAGGGCGCCCGTGGTTACGGTGTGTGGCGGATGTGACGCGCACATGAGTCAGCCTATAAACAACTTGTTGATTGCCAATCGCGGTGAGATTGCCCGGCGTGTGCAACTTAGCGCCCATGCGATGGGCATAGCTACAGTCGCCGTGTACGCCGATCCAGATGTCAACGAACCGTTCGTCAAGGAAGCCGACCTGGCAATTGCCCTGCGCGGTGCGACTGCGCTCGAGACTTACTTGAGCATGGACAAGCTGCTGCGAGCGGCAGCTTCGAGTGGTGCGGATGCGGTGCATCCAGGCTATGGGTTTCTGGCTGAGAACGCGGAGTTTGCGGCTGCGGTTATCGATGCAGGCCTCATCTGGGTCGGTCCGTCGCCCGACGCAATTCGTGCCATGGGTGACAAATTGAGCGCCAAGCGCTTGATGCGAGATGCGGGAGTGCCGCAGCTGCCTTCTGCCGAGCTCGCCGAAGATGGCAGTATTGAAGCAGTCGCTCAGACGGTCGGATATCCGTTGCTGGTCAAAGCCGCCGCTGGCGGTGGTGGCAAGGGCATGCGTGTTGTTCGGGAAGAGACGGAGTTGCGCACCGCCGTCGAGGCGGCTCAGCGGGAAGCGAGTACTGCATTTGGTGATGGTACGGTGTTCCTGGAGCGCTGGTTGGAGCAAGCACGGCATGTGGAAATCCAAGTGCTGGGTGACAGCCACGGCAATGTGGTGCACTGCTTCGAGCGCGAATGCTCGATTCAGCGTCGTCATCAGAAAATCATCGAGGAAGCGCCTTCTCCGGCGGTGAGTGAGTCGTTGCGTGAACGCATGGGCGCTACCGCAGTAGCTGCAGCCCGCTCCATTGGCTACTACTCGACGGGCACAGTCGAGTTTTTGCTCGATGGAGATGAGTTCTTTTTCTTGGAGATGAACACCCGGCTGCAGGTGGAACATCCGGTGACCGAGGCCGTAACCGGTGTCGATCTGGTGCGTGAGCAAATTCGGGTCGCCTGTGGTGAGCAACTCGGTGTCAGCCAGGCGGAGCTCGGCATCAAGGGTCATGCCATCGAGGCGCGTCTTTATGCAGAAGACCCGCAAAACGGTTTCTTGCCGGCAACCGGTGACATTCTTTTCTGGCAACCAGCAGCGGTCCAGGGCGTGCGATTCGATTCCGGCATCGAGCGCGGTAGCCAGGTTGGCATCGAGTTCGACCCCATGCTCGCCAAAGTCATCTCACATGCACCGACTCGTTCTGAGGCCACGGCGACCTTGGCGCGAGCACTCTCGAGCACGCGCATCCACGGTGTGATCAATAACCGAAACTTTCTGGTCAATATCTTGCGTACGGATGAATTCGGGCGTGGTGACACCACCACTGATTTCATTGACCGGGTCGGCCCGGCTACATCCACTGACGTTCCCGAACAAGTTCTGGCCGATGCGGCCATCGCCTGTGCTCTGTCGGGACAAGCGCAGGAGAGAGCGGACGCCGCGGTATTGAATGGCTTTCCGAGTGGCTGGCGAAACACTCGCATGCCCGCCGAGAGACGTGAATTCGGTTGTCATGGTTCCTCGCTGGATGTCAGTTACCGGTGTCGTCGCGATGGCGTTTTCGATTGTGTGATCGGCGATGCCGCATACAGTGTGAGAGTTCTGCGTCGATCAAATGCGGCCATGGAACTCGAGATCGACAATCGTCAAGTCAGCGTGTTGCTCGAACGAATCGGCACCCGTTGGCTGCTGGCATTGGCTGGGCGCGATTTGGAGCTCCATGAGCGCCCGCGGTTTCCAATCGCGGAGAGCGACGACAAGCCAGGCTCCTTTCGCGCACCGATGCCCGGTAAGGTGGTCTCGACTCATGTTGTGCTCGGCGATCGCGTCGAGTCTGGACAGTTGTTGCTGATACTCGAAGCCATGAAGATGGAGCACCGGGTGGTCGCGCCAGCCGCGGGTACAATCGATGAGCTCAATGTCCAGACCGGACAGCAGGTGTCCAACGGCGAGCTGCTGGTGGTGGTGTCTTAGCTTCGTGCCGATTCGACGTTGCTGTCCTCGAACACACAGGATGGGTTCATGAGTACTCAGGAATGCACGCTCTACGAAATTCGAGATCACGCGGCATGGATAACTTTGAATCGGCCCGACGCTCGCAATGCGTTGTCGGCGGAGCTGGTCGAAGAGCTCCATGCTCATGTGCAAACGGCGGGTGAAGACCCGGCAGTGCGGGCCATTGTGCTTACCGGCGCGGGCAAGGCGTTTTGTGCGGGCGCTGATTTGAAACGTCGCGCCAGCTCGCCGGCAGGTAGCGATCGCGTCACTTACGACACCGTGCTGTCCCATCTTTGGCATTGCGAAAAGCCGGTGATCGCAGCCGTCAACGGCTATGCGTTTGCCGGTGGACTGGGTCTGGTCGGCGCTGCCGACATTGCGATCGCAAACCGCTCGGCAGTGTTCAGCTTCAGTGAGGTCCGCATTGGCGCCATTCCCGCCATGATCTCGGTGGTTTGTCTGCGTAAGCTAGGAACCCATCACGGTATGCGGTTGTTCTTGACCGGCGAGCGTTTCGACGGCGAGCAAGCTGTCGGCTACGGACTGGTTCATCAAGCTGTGGCCGCCGATGAGCTCATGGACACGGTGCAGAGCTTTATCGACACCATTGCACTCGGCGGCCCGAATGCTGTCAAAGAGTGCAAAAAGTTGGTGCGGCGGGTACCGACATTGTCGGTTGAAGACGGTTTTGCAGAAACCAAAGTCTGGAGCAAGAAACTGTTCGAATCGGACGAGGCTGTGGAAGGTATGAAAGCCTTTGCCGAGAAGCGCAAGCCGTATTGGGTCGAGGACGGTTCATGAACGACACCCTGCGTGTCGCGAACTGCAGCGGATTCTATGGAGATCGGTTGAGCGCCGCGCGCGAGATGGTCGAGGGTGGTCCCATCGATGTGCTGACCGGTGACTATCTGGCCGAGCTCACCCTCATGATTTTGCTCAAGGACCAACGAAGGGATCCGGAGCTCGGGTATGCACGTACTTTCGTGCGGCAGCTCGAAGACATTGCTGCTACCTGCTGTGAGCGTGACATCAAGATTTTGGTGAACGCCGGGGGATTGAATCCTGGTGGGCTCGCGAAAGCTTGTGAAGCCGTGTACGCAGCGAAGCAACTTCAAGCTCGAGTCGCTTGGATCGAAGGTGATGATCTGTTGCCGCGATTATCGGAATTGATCAGCGCGGGTGAGTCTTTCTCGCATCTGGCGACCGGCGAGCCTCTGTCCGGTCTGCGTCACGAGGTCATGAGTGCGAATGCTTATCTGGGTGGCTACAGCTCTGCCGAGGCATTGCGACGCGGTGCCGATCTGGTGATATGTCCGCGAGTTACGGATGCCGCGCTGGTGGTCGGACCGGCGATGTGGAAGTTTGATTGGGCTCGGGACGACTGGAACAAGCTCGCAGCGGCCGTGGTCGCCGGGCATATCATTGAATGTGGCGCTCAGTGCACCGGCGGCAACTACGCCTTCTTCGGCCAGGTTGCGTCCATGAACCGGCCGGGTTTCCCGCTGGTCGAGATGTACGATGACGGCTCCTTTGTGGTGACCAAGCATGAAGGCACCGACGGCGAAGTCAGCGTAGGCACCGTGACTGCGCAGCTGCTCTATGAGATCGCGGGCCCCCGGTATGCGAATCCCGATGTGGTCGCACGGTTCGATACCATCCGGCTGACACGGGAGGCTCCCGATCGGGTTCGGGTCAGTGGTATTCGCGGTGAGCCCGCACCACCCCAGACGAAGGTGTGCATCAATTACATGGGAGGTTACAAAAACAGCATGACCTTGATGCTGCCGGGGCTCGAGGTGGACGCAAAAGCAGAAATAGCGGAGCAGAGCTTCTGGTCGTGCGTGGGCGGTCGTGATCAATTTCAGGAAACCAAAGTCACTCTGCGCAACGGCAGCCTCCAGGGCGATCAAGCATTCGCACTGCTGACGCTGGCGGCTCGTGACGAGGATGAGAAAAAAGTTGCGCGCGGCTTCTGGAACGCCGGGATTGAAATGGCGCTGTCCAATTATCCGGGTTTTCAGACCGTGAACTCGAGTCGGTCTGCGAGCGCAATCACGGTTTACTGGCCAGCGCTGGTATCGTCGCAAGTCATCGATGAGCGGGTGCATCTCGACGACGAATGCTTTGCGATCACGCCTGCGACCGGTGGCACGAACGAGCCGGTTGCGGTCACCCATCCGGCCGGCGTACGCGTAGCAGATGACGATACGATCGACGTCCCGCTGGGCCGAGTCGCTGGTGCCCGGTCTGGTGACAAAGGCGGTGATGCCAATGTGGGGTTCTGGACCGACAGCGCTGAGGCCTACACCTGGCTTACTGACTTTCTGTCCGCGGAAAAGCTACGCGAGCTCTATCCAGAAGCCGCTCCACTCGCAATTGACCGTTACTTGTTCCCCAACCTCAGGGCGATGAACTTTGTCATTCGTGGCTTGCTCGGCGAGGGGGTTTCGGCCTCACTGCGCCCGGATCCACAGGCAAAAATGCTCGGTGAGGAACTCCGCGCCCGACGGGTCCCTGTTCCCAAAGCCTTGTTGTCACTCGACCAATGAACGCGCGAAGTAGAGCGCGTCGTGAGCTTACTGGGTCTGCGCCAGCGGTTTCTCGCCGACGGTTGACACCCTCATCATCACCCGGCGCATATCCGGATAGTCGTTGCTGGCGTAGTGAATGGTCGAGCGGTTGTCCCACACTGCGAGTGAGTTCGGCCGCCAGCGCACCCGGCAGGTGAAGTCCGGCCGCACTTGATGACGACACAACGTGTCGAGCAATGGCCGACTCTCTTCTTCACTCATACCGACGAACCGGCTGGTGAACTGCTCATTGACGAATAAGCTGGACAAGCCGGTCACGGGATGACGGCGCACCACTGGATGCTCGCTGAAATAGCGCTTGGCGTCCTCGCTCGAAAGGTCGGCATCGGCTTGCTTCTTTACCGAGAATTCCTGCACCGAGCGCTCCAGGGCATGCACTGCGTTCAAGCCGCCGAGCAAGCTCTTGAGCTCATCGGACAAAGTCTCGAAGGCGAGGGCGGTGTTGGCAAAATGAGTGTCACCGCCGCAGGCCGGGATGTCGACGGCATAGAGCGCCGTTTCACCAGAGGGCTGCGGGTCCCAGGTGACATCACTGTGCCAATTTCCTGCGAAGTTGTATTTCTCATGCGCTTCTTGGCGCACCAGCATGACGTCGTCGGTGGACTCGGTCTTCTTGACCGTGGGGTTGACCTGCAACAGACCAAAAATGCCGCCGAATCGTCTGAGCGCATCGGCGTCTAGCTGTTGGTCTCTGAACACCAGAACCAGATGCTGATAGAGCGCATCACGAAGCTCATCGACCGCGCTCGAGGATGGGTTCAGGGCAGCAACGTCCAGACCTGACACTTGTGCGCCCAAGGCCCCGGTCAACGGCTCGAGTTCGAAGTGCTGGTAGGGTCGTGGTTCGAACTGTGGCCGATGAGCCGCTGAGTGTCGGTAGATCTCTGTTGCCATGTGTTGGCGTCCAGCGTGTACGTCAATGCAGCAAATCATGCCACGCAGATTGTGTCCATGTCAGCGTTTCGCTAGCTTGGGCGCTGCTAGCGTCGCGACATGTCGCCCATCACAGAAGAGGGAATCCACGTTGAAAATTGTCGATGTCGTTTGCGCACCCGGACTCGGTGGTTACTACCATTGGGACCTGGCCGCATTGAAGCACAATGTCACTTACGATGGCTTTGACGTGATCGGCGAGCCGGCTACGCCGGGATTCGAGCGCATCATCGAACCGTCCGAGATCGTCTCGATCATGTTGTGCTTGGATAATGGCGCGGTCGCATTTGGTGATTGTGTGGACGTCATTCTTGCCGGCGCAGCGGGGCGTGACAGTCTGTTTCGGGCCGATGAGCATCTGACACTGCTGAATGGTGCCCTGAGAGACACGCTCATCGGTTGCGAGGTCGATGCTTTCAGGCCACAAGCGCAAGCCCTGGATGAACTCGAGTTCGATTCGCAGCCACTGCATACCGCAATTCGCTACGGGCTTTCCCAGGCGCTGTTGCATGCCACTTCACTGGCCCACGCCGAAACCATGGCGCAAGTCGTCTCGCGCGAGTATGGCTGCGCTATCGCAACCGCGCCGGTGCCCATCTTGTCCATGTGCCGCACCATCGACGAAGTACTGGTCGATAAAATGATTCTCAAGCGCGCCGACATACTGCCGCACGCGGATTTCATCAAGACCCCAGAAGATGTCGGGGACAAAGGTGAAAAACTCCATCGCTATGTCAGCTGGTTGACCGAGCGGGTGACTTCGCTGGGTGGTTCAGACTATCGGCCTACGCTTCATGTGGATGTCTATGGCACGCTCGGGGAAGCGTTCGACATGGACCTGAGCGCCGTCGGCCAATTCTTGCGTGAGCTCGAGCAGGCAGCTGGTCCACTTGCATTGATGGTCGAGTGCCCGATTGTTGCGCCGTCACAGGCCGAACAGTTCGAAGGCTTGGCCACTCTGCGAGAGATTCTGCGCGACCAAGGCACTCGGGTGTCTATCGTCGCCGATGAGTGGGTCAATACCCTGGACGACATCAAGCGCTGCGCCGATGCTCGGGCGGCTGATGTCGTGCAGGTCAAAACACCAGACCTGGGCGGGCTACAGCACAGCGTCGATGCAATACTCTATCTGCAACAGTCCGGCGTAGGCGCCTATCTGGGCGGCAGCGCCAACGAGACTGACCAGTCAGCCCGTATCTGCTGTCATGTTGCACTGGCTTGCCAAGCAGACATGCTGATCGCAAAGCCGGGTCAGGGCGTCGATGAAGCGTTGATGATCGAACGCAACGAAATGAATCGAACATTGGCACTGATCAAAGCCGGTCATTGAGCGGGCGGCACGACCGGGGCTGTTCCACGGGCTGTACACTACCGAACACCGTACTGGGAGAGCGATGATGAAACGTATCCTTGGCACCACTGGAATCAGCGTCAATGCGCTGGGTTTTGGCGCCTGGCAGTTGTCGAACGTGAACAGGCCGGATCAGCGCCAGGCCATCGAAGTCATCGCTGCCGGGCTCGACAGTGGCGCTGAGTTGATAGACACCGCAGATTGCTACTGCTCGGGTGAGAACGAATTCGGCCACAACGAGTCACTGGTCAACACTGCCCTTACCCAGCTGGGACGCAAATCCGATATCACGATTGCGACAAAGTGCGGCCTGCAGGGTCCGCCGAATCATTGGGTGCCTGCGGGTCGGCCGGAGCGGATAAAGCGCTGCTGCGATGAGAGTCTCGAACGTCTGGGGCTGGAGTCCATCACACTCTACCAGCTGCATGGTCCGGATCCCAACGTCCCCATCGAGGACACCATCGGCGCCATGGCCGAGCTGCAAGCGGCCGGCAAGGTGCAACACATTGGAGTCTCCAACGTTGATAGCACGCAGCTGGATCGTGCGCTGTCGGTCGCTCGCATCGAAAGCGTGCAGAACCGCTGTAACCCATGGGCTCGAGCAGATCTCGACAGCGGATTGCTGAAGCGTTGCGCCGAGCTTGGGATCACCTACATTCCCTGGCACCCCGTCGGTGGTGAAGAGGGCCATCACGCCTGCGCATCCAACACCACACTTCGCGCGCTTGCCGAGAAATATGAGGCCAGTCCTTATCAACTGCTCATCGCCTGGCTGCTGGCGCAAGGTGATCATGTGCTGCCGATCCCTGGCGCCACCCGCATCAGCAGCGTTGTCGACAGTCTGAAGGCGGATCGGCTTACCTTGGGTGAAGCTGACGTGGCCACCATCGGCGCGCTCGGACACTAGGGAGCCTCCGCATAAGTCGTGACTCGACATCTGGCCTCCCCAATGCGCGATTCGCGCCTGGTCTTCGCACATGGGAAACACAATCTGGTCGACCCAGACTTTTTCAGAGGATCCCCAGGGTCCGCGCCACGGTCGATGAGTGTCTGCGGTAGGAAAAAAAACGGCCCGCCGATGCGGGCCGTTCTTTGACTACCGGAAGTCCCCTTACTGCTCAGGTATCCAGCCACACCTGATCGGGCCACTCCTGACCACCGAACATGCTCAACGGAACCTCGGTCAAGCCCTTCACGGACTTGTTGCGGCCGTCGATGTAGTTGGTGAAGTACGCCAGCACCACCCCACTGCCATCGGCTGCAAGCTGTTCCATCTCGCAGTACATCTCCTTTCGCACACCTGTATCGGTCACGCCACGTGACTCGACAAGCAGCTGATCGAATCGGTCGTTGGCCCAGTACGTGTCGTTCCACGGTGCATCGCCCTTCATGGAGATGCTGAACATCACGTTTGCGGTCGGACGCATGTTCCAGCCGGTCACGTTCAACGGCTTCTGCTGCCAGCCCGTGCTCCAGTATCCGTCGGTGGGCACACGCTTGATCTTGAGATCCAGGCCTATCTTGCGAGCCTGGGCCTGCTGTAGCAGACAGAAGTCCATGATACCTTCCGACACTGGTGCTGCTTCGATCTCGGCTTCGGTGATGCCGGACTTCTTGAGATGGAACTTCGCCTTATCCAGATCGGCTTCACGCTGTGCCAGTGATTCACAATGGTCAGCGCCGTAAGCTGCACCAATCGGATGATCGTTACCGATGGTGCCGTGCTTCTTCATGATGGAACGAATCGCACGCTTGCGATCAGCCATGTGCTTCATTGCCCACACGAAGTCCGGGTTGTTACCCGGATAGCGGTCCAGCATGCAGCAAATGCCTGGCCAGGATGCGGCCGGCTGTGACCACAGCTCGACCGTTTCCTCGGCCTCGACCTGTTTGATGGCTTTGGGGTCGATACCCGCGGCCAGATGCACGTCGCCGGAGATCAGCGCATTAACGCGTGAAATCGGATCAGTGATCGCGAACAGTTCGATCTCATCGAGATAGACTTCGCCGCGGAAGTAGTTGTCATTGCGGCGACCGACTGAACGCACGCCTGGGGTGAACTCAACAGGAATAAACGGACCGGTGCCGATCGGTGACTGGAAGTAGCCGTCGATGTTCTCGGCGTCATTCTTGATAATCTTGAAGTGGAAGGTCGCCAGAATCGCCGGCAAGTCGACATTTGGAGCCGACAGAACCGCCTTGACGGTGTGGTTGTCCACTTTCTTCCATTCCGACACATAGTCCACCAACGAGGTGACTTTAGAGATCGAATCCTCACCCAGATGCCGGTTCAGACTGTAGACAACATCGTCGGCGCCAAACGATGAACCATCGTGGAACTGAATGCCTTTCTGCAGCTTGAAGGTCCACTCCAGGCCATCAGAACTCACGTCCCACTCGGCGGCGAGATCCGGCTTCAATGACAGGTCGTCCGCGAACTGGGTCAGGTTGTTGTAGTAGGACCGACCGCGAATGTAGTCCATGCCGCCCGTGAACAGCGGCGGATCCAGCGTATCGGCAGGTCCGTGCAAGGTTCCCGCTGCTTTCAAGCGGCCACCTTTTTTCGGGGTCATGGCCTTGACATCGCGTGAGCCCGTCAATACCGCAGATGCAGTGGTGAACGTCAGGCCTGTTGCGATCAGCCCCTGCATGAAGTCGCGTCTCGAGAGTCTCCCGGTCTCGAATGCTTCCTTCATTCGCAGTACTTCCTGGTCAGTGTATCTTTGCTTTTGGCTCATTTCTCCTCCGAGAAAAATGTTTTCGAATAATCGTCATTGGACTCGAGGCCCAATTTGACGTTGGCATGACAACTGTCCGCACCGGCAATATGGTCGGACCGGATCCCATGTGTCAAATGGCGCAATCACTGCGTCGATGGGCAACCTGAAACCAGGTAGGACTGCTTGCTTGGACGGCTGAGGAGCGTATTGGCCGGTCTTACACAGTGGTTGCATCGCTTCGGATCACGACTTTGAGATTTTGCTTCGACATCATGCTGCGCAGTGCCTGCTCGACCTGCTCGATGGGAGCCTCGTCACTCAAGAGCTGCTTGGCCGGAAAGTCGTCCGCCGATAGCAGCTCAAGCGCCGCCCTGACGGTTGCCGGTCGGTGGTGATAGACGCCCTTCAGCGTCAGCTCGTTGTAGTGCACCTGATGGGTGTCGAGCTCGATGTGGGTATCCGGTGCGCAACCGCCGAAGAAATTCACCAAACCGCCCGGTCTGACCGAGCCGATGACGTCACTCCAGACTTCGGGCACACCGGTGCAGTCGATGGCAACGAACACGCCTTCGCCTCCCTCAGTCAACGCCCGTATGCGCTTGGCCTGACCACCACCCCGCTCAACGGCCAGGGTGTTCACCGCGCCAAGCACGTGCCCGACCTCGAGTCGTGATGGGTTCGGATCGGCGAGTAGCACCCGAAAACCTCGGCGTGCGAGTGCGGCGACGAACAGCAGCCCGATGGGACCGGCACCGAAAATCACGATCTCACTGTCGCTGGGAAAACGTTCCAGCTCGCAGGCATCAATGCCATGCAGCGCGCAGGCGAGTGGCTCGGTCAATGCGGCAAGCGCGAAGTCCAGTCCGGCAGGTATCGGATGCGTGTTGCCGGTCACAAATCGTTCTGGCACCAGCAGATATTCCGCAAATGCTCCATTGATGTAGTGGAGATCCTGGCATAGATTCTCGCGCTCCATCCGGCAGTAGATGCACTGTCCACAGGGTGCGGAGTTGGCCACCGCGACCGCGTCGCCGACACCAAACTGGGTTACGCCTTCACCAATTTCGGCGACGGTGCCCGCCATCTCATGACCAAACAAGGTTGGCACTTCGAGCATGCGCGGATGACCACCACGTTTGAAGACCTTCACATCGGTGCCACACGTGGTCGCCGCGCGAATGGCAAGCAATAGCTCGCCGGGTCCCGGCCGTGGCACAGGCAGCTCACGGATCTCGATATGCTCCGGTCCCAACAGCATCGCGCCGCGCATGGTGCTGTGCCGATCCATCATGATGTGCCGGCACCCGTGTCGGCGGCGAACACTACCTTTAATGCCTCTCGGTCGCGCGCGAGGCGTACGCCTTCATCAAACTGTGTAAGCGACAGTCGATGAGTAATCAGCGGGCTCGGATCCAACACGCCACTGACCAGCAGCTCGAACACCCGGGCTTGTTCTTCGAGACCGCCGGAGTAGGTTCCCAAGACTCGTCTTTCATTCTTGAACAAACTGTTAAGGTCGAATGCCGCGACATCGCCGTCGGGCGCGTGGGCAAACAGCACCACCGTGCCGCCAAAGCGAGTCAGTGCCAGACCCTGCTCCAGCAGAGTCGCGCCGCCGACCGTATCAAATACCGCATCGGCACCTTCACTGAAGCCGAGACTGGCACAAGGCTCCGCGGCAGCCTGCGCTGAGCCAACGGCCGCATCGGCGCCAAGCGACAATGCCGTGTTCTGTCGCTCGGCGACGGGGTCGACACACACCACGGCAAGGCCAGGCATCGCCGCCTTTAGCACCAGCAAATGCAGCAGTCCCATGCTGCCCACCCCCAGAATGACGGCCAAGCCGTCTGCACTGATGGTTGAACGGTCGATCCCCCTGAGCACACACGCCGCGGGCTCCATGAACACTGCCGCCTCATCGCTGAGCGTGTCCGGAAGACGTCTGGCAGCACTCTCCACCGCACGCCGGCGCACCAGGATGTGTTCTGCAAAGCCGCCTGGCTCGAGCAAGTTCTCCTTGAATGTTTCACACATGGTGTCGGCGCCACGCTGAC
>MDTE01056441.1_pt1 | contig 13230 bp, 8 predicted proteins | sample 811231 | NCBI WGS metagenome assembly MDTE01 (sample SAMN05326651, study PRJNA326480) | marine metagenome | isolation source: seawater | place: Indian Ocean: Red Sea | collected 2010
ATGTGAATCTCCATCCCATCGTTCCCGCTCCCAAGATAGTCTCCCACCGATCCATATACGTCAATCCTAATTCCTGATGAGTCTGGTCCGAAACCGTTCCCGATGAATCTGTGACCACGGCAGTTTGTGATGACAAAGTTCCTCCACCCAGCATTCTTCAGAGCCACTAGTTCTAGGGCCAGAGACTCCGTTCCCTCGGGAGGGAAGGGTCGAGCGTCTACAACTATTCTCTGGAGATCGGAAGAAGGAACGGGTATGACTCCTGGGGCACTTTGGCCTTGGAATCCCTCGCACGGAGAGTGAGTTGAAGATTGGAGGGTCCTTACAAGAGCCGCCTCTACGAGATCCAACCAGAGGCTCCTCCTTGTGCTCCCGATATCGTACCTTCTGTCTAGGAGCATAGATAGTAACTGAACTGCCCATTCTCTGCCATCTATTGTTCGGTTCTGCTCGATTGAGTCGATAGTTGCTGAGGCGTCATTTGGATCCATGTGGGGCAGGGCCTCCACTATGGAAAGGAAGGCCGAATTGTAGTCCATTCCAGAAACATCTAGTGGTTCTCCATCAGACGTTCTTGATAGTTGGAAATCCCCCTCGGGCCATGTATCCACTAAGTCCCCGAATTTGTTGGTCATCACAAGTTCCTTCCCCCCTGATTTCTTTGGCCTGATGTCGAAAAGGAATGCGCCCCCGTCAGTATATGACCCTCCTCTGGCATTCCAGTATTCGTCGGCCCTTCTCCAGAACCTCTTGTCCTCCGAAGAGAGACTCTCCAGAACAGCGTCGATAACTTGCTTCTCTGATCCGCAGAATGCGATGGCTGCCTCTCCTCTCTGGTATGCAAACACCTGGGGGCGTAGCATGCTGGTGTCCGTGATTCCTATGAGCCTGTGCACTGTGTCCTCGGACTGAGCGATGATGAAGAACCACGGCCCATCGGGGCTCCCATGAATGTGGGTCCTCTGGATTGCCGAGTAAACATCTTGCTTCTCCTCCGGGAGCATGACAAAGTCTAGTTCGCTGGTTGGGGCTAGGCTCTCAATTACGTGTTCCATGGTGTACCCGTAGACCCTTCTGTGGAGATCGAATGCAAGTGCACCAACCTCGGTGTCAGTAAAGAATAGTGGCTCCATACCCCTCTGAGCAAGGTAGTCCTTCACGGACACGTAGTTGGAGAAATCCCCGTTATGGACTAGGGCACAATCTATCCCTTGGCCGAATGGATGGGCCCCTCCTGGATGAGTCACCCTGCCCCTGGTAGGGTACCTGTGGTGACCAATCCAAACGTGAGCTGTGATGTCCTCCAAGCAGTAGTACCTAATTACATCCTCAGCGAACCCGACTATCTTCAGAATCAGCATATCTCTTCCGTGACTGAGGACGAAAGCATCCGTCCTCCCGTCCTTTGCATAGAACTCGACGTTAAGGGAGTGGGTAGTCTGGAAAACGAATTCCTGTGTGGCAGCCTCCCTGTCGTTGGGATCCACAACGTCGCCCAATCCCTCGTCTATGAATCGGTCTACTGCGGATTCCTTTGGCCGCAAGAAATAGCAAACTACCTCGGGCGGCTTGGTTTCTAGTGATTTCAGGTCATCCTCCCATGACTCCAAGGTCGGCATCTCGTGAACATGCTCGACATGGAAGTTGGGACGGATCACTGACTCCTCGACTGAGTCTCTGAATGTTGTATCTAAGTAGGCCACAGCATACAGGTAGCACTCGGAAATAGTATCCCGGTCAACCCCGAACTGACTTGGGTCAAGACCTACGAGAGCTACGCCTCCCCCCTTTCCGTTACCTCTGTTCCTCATCTGCTCTAGTGAGTCGAAAAGATGACGTCCGGCTACAGGGACTTCGCTAGCCAAACCAACGACCCCACAACCTCCCTCGGCTGCATCCTCCTCCTTCCTATCGAATCTAGGGTTCCTGAGGTTCATCTTCCTTCTCGAGTCGAGAATCTTTTCTGGTGTTATCAATCGGATCCCTCCGTAAGATATCTGAGTAAGTCCGTCCTTCCACGTAGATCGCGTACGCTAGGTAGTCCTAGTTTCCTGAGTATGTCCCTTACCCTCCATTGCATGGCCTTGTACAGGTTGTCAAGCCTCATTGATCCCCAGTCTTGGTCTACCCACTCCTGGAGCTCCACGTCTGTAGTGGTTAGTCCCCAGGGACACCCCCTTCCAGAGGGTCCGCCTTCACAGTTAGCGCACCTAGTGCACCCCATCGCTACCAGATCGGTTGTCCCCAGTACACACCCATCCGCGCCAAGGGCTATTGCCTTGGCCACGTCGTCTGCAGTCCTAACCCCCCCACTAGCAATGAGCGTGACTTGATCTCTTACTCCCTCAGCCAGGAGGAACTTGTGGACTTTAGGTATGGCCAACTCAATTGGCATGGCGATGTTCTTCTTGGCTATCTCTGGGGCGGCTCCAGTACCTCCGTAACTTCCGTCCAGGTGTATGATGTGGGCTCCCGCGTAGAATGAGCCTACAGCCACCATGTCGACATCGTGAGGGGTACTTACCTTCACGGAAAGAAGGGCCTTCGGATTTACAGTCTCTATCCAGTCGAGGTGTTTGGAATGGTCCTCGACAGAGTATGTTGAGTGGAATGGGAATGGGCTGAACAGGCTTACGAAGGGTACTGAACCCCTCAGTTTTGCCACCTCCTCTCCTGCCTTGGCTGCCAGTAAATGACCCCCCAGTCCTGGTTTGGCACCCTGGGCATACTTGAATTCGACAATCGGGGTAGCTTGGATGGTCTTCTCCTCGACACCAAAGTAACCTGTTGCAACCTGGGTGATGACGGAGTCACTGTACTCGTAGAGCTCGGGAGGATATCCCCCCTCGCCCGTAGACATGTAGGACCCCCATTTCTTTGCGTTCTTTGCTCTGGACATCATCACGTTAACTGAAACAGAGCCATAGGACATCCCTCCCCCGTACCAAGGGATGCGGATCGAAAGGTCGTTCTTTCCATCTCCTCGCCTGTTCAGGGGCAAGCTTGTGTCAATTTCCTCTGAGTGAGGTAGCCATTCGTGCTCTTTCAGAAAGTCAAAACCAAGCTTGTCAAAGCCCCCTCCACTCTTCCCAGTCTGGTAGTTCAGATTATCGGGGACCTGTCCAGTTTCCGCCATATACCAGGTGGACAGGATTAGCTCATCTGTCCATCTTGCGTCGCCCAATGCCTCGGGGAATTCGTATTCCCCTTGTGCTCTGGCATTCATCCCATCCCTCATCAAATGGGTAGTCTTGTGGATTAGCGTTTCACTAGGTTTCTTGACCTTTCCAGTTAGAGCGTCTACTATGTCCAGCATTATTGCCATTAATTATCAGCCCCCGGGTATCCCGATATCCCCTCGAAAGCCTCATCCTCGAGGTGCTTGACTATCATGGAACGTCCAAACTCCCCCCTCAACCTCCTTACCTCCCTAATCCCCATTGCTCCTAGAATCTCTAGAAGTTGGTCCCTCCATGAGCCACAGAGGTTCTTCAGCCTCTGAACAGCCCAATCTTGGCGCATCTTCCTTGGGAGGGAGCCCTTGACCTGCGGGCGCTTTTTTAGGGAGCCATTTGATCTTCCCTGAACTGCGAAAAGTACCGGGATGTCCAAAGAGACCGCGTCCATTCCAGAGATTATGGACTTGGGGACATGATCAGCGCCGACAATGCCCCCTCCACCGATAAGTGTCACAGCGTCTCTGCGACCTTGCTTGATTAGCATCATATGGGCCTCCTTGAATAGATCCGACACGAATGAGTCGTCCGCCCCTCTTCCGTGAAGGTCCGCTAGGAGGTGAATTACTGTAGCCCCGGATTCGACTGCATCTGTCAGATCGTCTTGCCAGCCTTCGTCGAAGTTTATTCTAACCCCTACTAGGGAATGAGTGTGGGAAGAGGCGGTTTCAAAGGCCTGGCTATCCCATGATCCGATCTCGATTAGCCTTGAATTTGGGAATTCTCTGGACTTTGATGCTTCGGAAGGAGCGATGACAGGAACAACGCTGGGCCCATCAATTCCCAAACGGGTTACAGTCTCCGCGTCAAGGAATGCGAGTGTGCCTATTTCCCCGCTGGTTTGCTCGAGGACCTTGGCCATTAAGTCCGTACCAAGATTTCCCGGGGGCAAATCGAACACGAACGGTACCTGGATTGAGAACATGTCTGGTTGTGATCCAGAGAGCCTACCCTCAGAGTCAAAAGACAGGTGCATTGGTTTTCCGCCTACATCCACAGACGTCCCTATCAACTCCCTCCCGTGGATTCCATCCCTGCTTGGCCGAACTATCTCGGACATATCTGTGAGCATGCCGTCAAACCCGGGTCCACCGAATCTCCCCCTGTAGCCCTGACCGCGGACGGGTACCATGCCCTTCTTCGCCTCCTCATCAATTGCTGCAATGTGTCCGTGAGTAGTGTACGGGTCCCCCATTGCTAACCTGTCTGGGTTAGGTAGAACGTCAACGAATTCTGGGTGCTGAACGGTGCATCGGAGGCACCCTACGCATAGTTCTGGACGAGGAGAGAAACCACCTACTGGCCCTGAGAATACTCCGTAGGTGCATGGCCTGGAAAGGATAACATCGAACTTTGGAAAATAGGTAATGACCTCCTTCAACAGGAGCTTTGCTAGACCGAATTTTCCGACTTTGACATCAAATCTATATGGTAGAGGATCGATGTCTTCGACCTCCTCAACATGAATGTGGTATCTCTCGTAGCTGTCTGCAATCTCCCTACCTATTCTGGCTGATTCGGAGCCGAATTGTTCCAATGAGAGTCGTTGTGATGGAGAGTCGAATTGTACTTCCTGACTTGTACCCATCATCCTGAGACACCCGTATGCAAGCAGTTGTGAGAATGAATACTATAATTGTTAGGTCGAATGCACATCGTAAAGAAGAAAAATTGGGTAAATCTTCACTATGAACTAAATATTTTGAACAAATGAAGAAAATATTAAGAAATTATTGAAATAATGATTATATATTTAATATGGATTCTCTCCGATACTCTCAATCGAACATAGTGAGGGTTATTGGGCAGTCCTAAGAGACTAAGTCTCGGCGCATATTGGGCTAAAGGATAGCGAACATGAGTATGAAGGAAGCCTGGGCAATCGTCGAGTTTCGTCGGCTGGTTATTGGGAATTTCGTGAACATGCTTGGGGGTGCGATCTTCATCATCGGCATGGGGTGGACCGTCGCCCAGATAGGAGGGCCCAAGGCATACGGACTGATATTCACGGCGTATTTTCTTGGGCACTTGCCTCTCCTTCTGTACGGTGGGATGGTTGTGGATAGGATGCCTAGGAGGACTGTGGCGCTAGCAGCCGATATTGCCCAAGCGGTCCTTGTAACTCTGGCAGTATTGTTCTTAATTGCGGGATTTGGGAAGTTTCAGACCCTGTTGGTCGTGACGTTCCTGACGGGGGGTGCGGGGGCCTTTTCTATCCCCGCAGTTAGTGCTCTTGTCCCGGATCTGGTGGAAGAGGAGCTCCTTACAGAGGCCAATTCGATAAGAGGAGTGGCGATGACTGGGGCGTGGATGTTAGGTCCTCTGATTGGTGGTTTTACTGTAGCAGAATTCGGCATTGAGGCTTGTCTGTTCATTGATGCCCTGACGTTCGTTTTCAGTGGAGTAATTCTCTGGACGATTTCAGAAGTTCCCGTAGAACGGGAAGAAGAGGGCGACCTACGTGAGGAAATATCCGAAGCATGGGCATTCGTGAGGACACAGCCATGGCTTTTTGCGGGAATTGTGATGTTCATGATCTGGCATATTGGTGACTCGGCAATAGAGATTGGGATTCCTTTCATCGTTGAGAACAAGGGGCTAGGGGCTAAAGAATTCGGAATATTCGGTGCCGTAGGTGCCGGGGGGGCCATGATTGGGTCTGCTCTTGGCGGGTTTTTTCCAGTTTCAAAGGAGAGGAGGGGTCTTGTGTTCTACATGTTCATCGGGGGAATTGGTTGGTGCATGCTGATGTGGGCATTGCCCATCCCGTTCTGGATAATCCTATTTTTCGTACTAATAGAGGGAGTATTGGGTGGTCAGCTCAGGGTTATTTGGATGACTACGATGTCAGATAGCGTAGACCAGTACCTCAGGGGCAGGGTGAATTCTCTAGATGCCATTGGATCACTAATTTTCATACCACTATCTCCCATGATTGGAGGTTGGATGATCGAGGAGACAAATGTCCTGACCACCTACTCGGTGGCAGTATCGTTAATGGTCGTGACAACCATGGCAGGACTGGTGGTGCCGTCCTTCAGGAGGTTCGAGAGGGTAGATTCTCGGCTGTTCCCCCTTAGCGACTTTCAAATGAAACCTGACTGATGTCTACGGAGAAAATGTTGTCGTAGCTTCTCATCTGAAGTTTGATGGCCAAGTAAAGTGCAGTAACGTAAGCCATCCAAGCCCATGGTTCCCGATTACCTAAGCGAACAATCTCAAGCATCACCGGTCCGTCGAAGAGAACACAACCGGAAATGTACAGTGGCCTCCCAATGGTAGTCCAAACCGATTCGCCCTCTTGGGCCAAGACTCTCTTTACCCTGTCATCCCTCCACTTGTCCAATGACTTCTTAAGTCTCCAGAATGATGCCTCTGACTCTTTCTTCTTGTCTAGGAAATCCGGCTTTTCAGAGGTGTCTGACCCCATCACAAACCCTCAGTGCAGCACGGGCAAGGCTGTACCCAATGGCCGGGGGAAATCTCCTTTAGAGATAGGTCTGACTTCGTGCTTTGCTCCCATTTGGGATGGCTTAGTCTATGGCCAAATGCACAACCAGGAGGAGGGTCTATTGGAGATGGGACATCGCCTTCCAATGGGTCCTTGTTCCTGTCTACATTCGGATCCGGACTTGGTATGGCAGAGATCAGAGCCTTTGTGTATGCGTGAGCCGGATTGTTGTATATCTCATCGGCATCCGCCATCTCTAATATCTTGCCCAAGTACATTACAGCTACTCTGTCCGAAACGTGGCGGACCACGGCCAAGTCATGAGCAATGAATACGAACGTTAGATCCCTCTGTTTCTGGATGTCAATAAGGAGATTGAGAACTTGTGCCTGCACTGATACGTCCAAGGCGCTGGTTGGTTCGTCTAGGAGTATGAATTCAGGGTCAAGTGACAGAGCCCGGGCTAGGGCGATTCGCTGCTTCTGCCCTCCTGAGAATTCGTGAGGGAACCTGTTCATGTGTTCTTCCTTCAAACCGACGGAGCTGAGCAACTCTCCGACCTTCTTCGTCAATTCGGCGCCATCGGAAAGCCCATTCACGATTAGAGGCTCTCCAACTATAGAACGAACAGACATCCTAGGATTCATTGATCCTCCTGGGTCTTGGAAAACGATCTGCATTTTCCTCCTTAGTTCTCTGTTGTTTATTTCTCTGATATCCTTGTCGCAGAATTTTACAGAGCCCGAAGAAATAGGAATAAGCCCCAATATCACCCTCCCTAGTGTGGTCTTACCACAACCAGATTCCCCCACAATTCCGAAGACCTCGCCTTTGAGAATGGAGAAATCGACCCCGTCTACTGCCTTAACGTGCGATCGTACGCTGGAGAACATTCCTGACTTTACTGGGAAATGCTTCCTGAGTTTGGTTACTTCTATGAGAGTATCATTCGACTCATTGGAATTTGCTCCGCCGTCTTCTGATTCGCCTATAATCACTATATCACTCCCAATTGTCCTTTTCCTCGTCCGTGCATATTGGGCACATGTCGACCCAATGCCCGGGGCTGATCTCCCTTATATCCGGAGGGGAGGTAAGAGTACTGCCCGTCCTTCCCATCCTCTGGCAGAACCTGCAACCTTCCACAAAGTCGGATGGATTCGCAACCTGCCCGGGTATGGCAGGCAATATTGATTTTCTAGTCGAGGAAAGACTGGGTGTGCATGAAATCAAACCCCGAGTGTAGGCGTGTTTAGGGTTCGAGAAGAGATCCAAAATTGGTGCTCTCTCAACAACCCTTCCCGCATACATAACAGTCACCGATTCGCACATCTCGGCAATCACTCCAAGATCGTGGGTTATGAGCATGATCGAGGTGCCCTCCCTATCCCTTAAATCCTTCATAAGCTGGAGTATCTGGGCTTGAATTGTTACATCGAGCGCAGTAGTTGGCTCGTCTGCAATCAATAGCTTTGGTTCGCATGACATCATCATTGCAATCATTACCCGTTGCCTCATCCCCCCAGACAGTTCGTGAGGATACATCTTTGCAACTGTCTCTGGGTTGGGAATCCTCACCTCTTCCAATATTCCGACTACTTGCTCCCTATGAGCGGGGTCCAGTTCGAAATAGTTTGAAGCTTGGAGAGGGGGGATTGCTAGTATTCCACAGACTATGGCTGCACCGACCAGCGCACTAAAGGGCATCCAGAGAAGCAAGAAGAGAATGATCGGTGCTGCAACTGCTAGTGGGAGTGACGAGAGAGCGGCTTGTTTGGCGGTGGAATGGGAAGATTGGTTGCCTATTTCTCCAGTTTCATGAGTTCCAGGTGTGGAGAGCGAAGTCGTCCAAGGGAGGTTGTGGAATGCGTAAGCCAGCGATGGTATGGCGGGAAATAGTAGGAATGGGTACAGGAAGAATCTCGAAGCCAGGTCAGTTAGATGCAAGTAAACAATGGTGACAACTGACAGAGCAAAGAGGGATGAGTTGAGGGGGCTTGTCCTAGATGTCAAGTAAAGCAAAGTAAACGGGTGGGCCAAGGCTTCAACCAGCCTCCTCCAGCGGCTCTTTTCGTTTTCAGCCGCTTTTCCGTGCTCCTTCATGACCTCGGAAATCTGTTTCTCAACCGTGTAAAGAGGGTTTAGTGCAGTCATTGGTTCTTGGAATATCATGCTTATTCGGTTTCCCCTTATCGATCTGAGGAATGACTCGTGCAAGCGTTTTTGCCTTTCCATGGACCAGGTGAATGCTGTTGTAAGGAAGAGCAATGCGAGTATGACTAGGGTGACTTGGAGGCCAGTAATTGGCTCGAAGAGGGTCCAGAAAAATCCAGCCACCGCTGCCATCAAGAGGATGGATGAGGCCCTTTTCGATGTGGCAATTTTGCGCTCCACGGTTTCAGGGGTTCTCTGCAGAAGCTCATTCCCTTCGAAAATAATACTTCCAGAGTCGACCTCGCAAGATGCTAAACCTATGGTTACCAGAGAAGTGACCGATTTCCCACAACCCGACTCGCCCACAACTCCCATGATTTCCCCTTCCTGAACCGAGAAAGAGACTGAGTTTAGGGCCTCGATGGGACCATCAAGAGTATCGAAGTGCACCCTCAAACCTTCAATTTCTAGTAGATTCGCCAATTCATCACCTCCTGTTCTTTGGATCAACGACATCCCTAATTCCGTCCCCTAACAAGTTGAACCCCAGGGTAGTAACTGCTATTGCAAGACCCGGGAAAAGGACCAACCACCAGGCTTGAGGGAAATAAGTTCGGCCATCCGATACGAGCCTGCCCCATTCAGCAGAAAGGGGAGGGGCCCCGAGTCCAATGAATGAAAGGCCGCTGGCGGACAGGATGGTGCCACCGATGTCTAGAGTGAAGGCCACTAGTAATGGGGCCCATGCGTTAGGCAGTATGTGACGGAACATGATTCTGCCAGGGGGCGCCCCAACGCTTCGGGCCGCCTCTACGAAAGTCATCTCCTTCACGTAGAGGACCTGGCCCCTGATCAGACGAGCATATCCGGGCCAACCAGTAAAAACTAGTGCTACTTGGATCTTCCAGAGCCTGTCGAATTCCTTGATGACCGTAATTTCCCCGTCCGCGTCACCCGACCATCTGTGGATAATCACTGCAGCGACGAAAATCATGACTGTCCTGAGAGTCAGGTAACGGTATGGATTCCTCCAGTCGAAAATATCTGATGCCCTGTTACGGAAACCTTCGAATGAGGTCCTGTCTATCATGGCCCTATCTAGTATCACAAGAGATGCTAGAAGTAGTATTGCAGATACCGATGCTGAGACCCTCCAGAGCCAAGATTCGGACACCTCGAATGCCCCTTGCCAAAACCCCCCTATCACGAACACCGCCAATAATAATACAATCGTGGAGGATAGGAGATTGAGAGTATCCAATGGCGAATTGGTGTTAACTTGTTTTTCCTTGCCCGAATCCGTAGGGGGAAGAATAGATTCAGAGATCACAGACCTAGCGGCGAATGCTAGGAAGAAGATTGGAATCAGGATCCCGAACCAGAGGGGGATAGTGAAGCTCTCTACGGCTTGCAAGGCGGCAACGAAGGCCATTGCCAATATTAGCCCAGGAACTGCAAAGAAGACGTCTGTGATCCTCATGATCACCTCGTCGACCCTGCCCCCATAGTACCCGCTAATACTGCCGACTACGGTTCCGATGATCACCGTCAAGGTCGCTACTGTGAAACCGATCTTCAGGGAGACTCGTGAGCCATACAGGACCTTGCTAAACAGGTCATTTCCCTCTTTATTCGTTCCGAAGATACACACGTCGTAGCCATCCGGGAGCCACCAGTGGTGCATATCCCCATTGTCGAAAACATAGACCAGTTTCACTGTGTTCAAGGAGCTATTTTCCATCAACTCGTCTGACAACCAAATTAGGGAAGAGTTGTCCGCATCCAGAGTAACGAGGTCTAGTGGCAGGGGATAACCCAGTCGGTCTCCGAGGGAAATAAGCTCGATAACCTCCAAGGTTTCCCTGTATAGCGTCCTGTCATCTGGGTTGACCTTCTCATGGCTTAGCGCTTCGGTCCAGTTGTAGTCCCATCTTCTGAGAGTGGTAAGTGAAATGGTCTGTTCGTGCCAGTCGCATTCCTCTGAGAATGGGGCCTTAAGCTCGGGCTCATAGTCCAAGTTCCAGGTATCTCTCGAGTCCTGAAGGTCCCGACCGGGGTGCTCGACTGCTATATCATCTGCGAAAATCGAAATGACCGAAACTGAAACCACCATTGCGAGTCCTGTTACTGCTAGTATTGACTTTCTGAAGACCTTCCAACTCCTAGATGCGTCGGTTCGTAATTGTGTAATTCTAGCGCTAAATCCCCTTAGGCTCTCGGCTCTTTCCTCTTCGCCATCTTTCCAGCTCATTCTAGCCTCACCCTTGGATCAACTATGGCGTACAATATGTCCACAACTAGGTTTGAGAGCAGAAAGATTACCGCAGTAATCAGAGTGACTCCCATGATAATTGAGAAGTCTGGAACTAAGACGCCCTGAATTGCCACCCTCCCCATCCCATAGAAGTTGAATATCGACTCTGTGAGGACTGCCCCCCCTATCGCCCCCCCTATCGAGAATCCTAAGATTGTCAAGATTGGGATGAGGGCGTTGCGGCAAGCATGAACTAGTATCGCCCTGGATTCTGAGACTCCCTTGGCCCTTGCAGTCCTGACGTAGTCCTCGTTCAGAACCTCAAGTAGGCTTGCCCTCATGTACCTAAGTAGGGATCCTGCCGAGGCAATTCCCAGGGTGAAAGAGGGGAGGATTAAATGGGATAGGCTGTCATTGAATAGGGCCCTGTTAGTGGAATAATCTGGGTGCAGGGTGGATAGTGCCTGATCGGTGACGAACCAGCTGTCCACGAGATGGAATCCCGTTCCTCCTGATGGGTAATACCAGGGGTAGCAGGATATCTGAACGCAAGTCAGAGATGTGTAATCAGGATATGTGAGAGCCACGTCGTGCCTTCCGTATAGTGGCAGGCAACCACCCTCAGTTCCGAAGATTGGGTCGCAAATACCCCCTACGTCGGGGCCTGTGGAGAAAAGTAGTTGCAACATCATGGCGAGCCAGAAAATGGGGAGCGAGACAAAGGCTATTGCCATGAATCTGGAGATATGGTCGAAAACGCTGTCCTGCCATACTGCGCTCAATATTCCGAGAGATATGCCAATTGGGTATCCGATAAGTAAAGCGAATAAGGACATCTCAAGGGTTACCGGTGCCGCATCCTTGACTACATCCAATGTTGGGCGGCCGTAGAATAACGACTCGCCCCAGTCCCCTTGTGCTAGATTGACCAGGTATATTCTGAATTGCTCGGTTACTGGTTTGTCCAGACCCAGCCTCTCCCTCTGCATCTCGAGCAGCGTCTTTCCGGTCGTAGGGTCTACTAGGCCACACCTCTCGCCACAGAGTACAGCTGCCGGTTGAGATGGGATGATCTGGGAGATCACGAATGTGAAAACCGCCACCATCACCATTACGGGTACTAGAAGTATAATCCTCCGAATTATGAACTCGTGGGTCTTCACTCCGGTGCCTCCTTTCCATTTCCCGTAGGAACCTCACAATGTAGTAGTTTGCCGTATTGAGGCGAGTGGTTTTCCAAGGAGTCACCTGGGTCCTCTGCCAAATGCGCCCTCCGCAGAGGGTACTGTTTCCCGTGCCGAGCCAAAGTGGCCCGGCACGGGATCTTCGTAAATTCCCGAGCCCTAGCTCTATGAGCACGAGCCGACATACTGGCCGTTAACTAGAGGGAGCTTGTCCCAGTCGAACCAGTGGTCGCCTCCGATGGGGTCGTAGGCAGGTGGACAAACGTGTGTCGAACCCACTCCAACTCCAGCAGACTGGCCAAGGAAAGCCATGTTCGGGTCCTGGACCCAAAGGGCAAATGCGTCAACGTAAAGCTGGCGTCTTACGTCCTCGTCAAGCTCCTTCCTTGCATCAAGAAGGATGTCGTCCAGAGCATCGTTATGGTAGTGGGTGTGATATGCGTCCCCTCCAATGTCGGTGCTTCCAGCGAATGGGGACCAGTAGTTGTCTGGGTCCAGATAGTCAGGGCCCCAGCCGATGATCCAGAGGTCCCATGCTCCTGTGAAATAGTTGTCAAGGACCCGGGCCCATGGCTTGTCAGCTGCATCATTCACGATTCCGATTGCCTCAAGGGATGTTCCTAGTATCTGTGCCGAGGCGATCCTTGGGTCGTTTCCGGTGTTCGAAAGGATCCTCATGGTATTGGGAAGCCTGCACTCGGAGCCGTCCCTAGCACTCGCATCAACTACTGTGGGGGTCCCTGTCAGTGTAATAGATGAGCAATCGTACTGCCTCACGAATCCAGCTGCGTCAAGGACCGACTCTGCATAAGCGAGGTCGTAAGTGAACGTCTCCTGTGCTGTGTCATCGTACGGGAATCCCTGTGGGATTGGCCCGTATGCGGGGCTTAGCTCGTTGTCGTACGCCTCACTTCGTATCTTCTCGTAGTCGAAGGTGTAGCTGATGGCCTC
>MDTE01203009.1_pt1 | contig 13229 bp, 7 predicted proteins | sample 811231 | NCBI WGS metagenome assembly MDTE01 (sample SAMN05326651, study PRJNA326480) | marine metagenome | isolation source: seawater | place: Indian Ocean: Red Sea | collected 2010
CAGGGCAGGGCCCTCGAGCACGTGCTGAATCTGCCCCTTGCCCGACCGGGTATCTGCCGCGACTTGGTACTGGGCCTGCCGGATGCTCTCCTGCAATTGCTGACGTGGTCGACATTGGCCATGGAGATACTCTTCCTGCCGCTGTGCCTGCATGCCAAAACGCGCCTGTTCGCCTGGACGGGACTGGTCTCTATGCACCTTGGAATCATGCTGATGATTTCATTTGCCGACCTTTCGATCGGCATGCTGATGTTGCACTTGTTTACCTTTGATCCAAACTGGTTCGCCGCAGCGCGCCCGCAAACGGGCTCTTGCCTCGTGCTCTACGACGGCGTCTGCGGACTTTGCGACCGCTCGGTGCAGTTCCTGCTGGCTGAAGACCGCCGGCAGCGCTTGCTCTACGCCCCGCTCCAGGGCCAAACGGCAGCCACAATCCGGCCGCGGCATCCCGCCCTGACAGAGGATTTGACCAGTATTGTTCTGGTGCGAAATTTCGGCAGTGCAGAGGAAAAAATCTACGTGAAAACGGCAGCGGTATTACGGATTCTGGACGAAATTGGCGGCTTTTGGCGGCCCCTCTCCTGGCTGCGCGCATTGCCGCGCGCCCCGCGAGACGCCGTCTACGACTGGATTGCCCGCAAGCGCTACCAGTGGTTTGGGCAATTCGATGCCTGCCGCATGCCCGAACCAGAACACAAAGCCCTGTTTCTGCCCTAGTCGATGGTCAGCGGCATAGCCGCGCTGCCCTACACCTCCCTTTGCGAGGCATGCACTACTCGTCTGCAGACGAGGATCTGGCGGCGTGGCAGGCCCATCGCTTGCCACAGCCGATACAGGTGGGTAGGAAGTGGAGCGGCGCTGAATTTTCCGCATCCGGATCGTGGACATCGCGCCCGGCGAGTATGTCTTCGAAACGGTCCTCGCGCCAATCGTCAAAGCCGCATTCACCGCTGAAGCGATGCGGATTTTTGAAAGTCCCGAAGGCCATGTCGATCAGCGGCAGGTCGGCGTAATTGTCGGAGTGATGCGCCTTCTGATGATGGACCTTGTGCGACTCCGGACGCTGTATGATATAGCCCAACCAGCGCGGCGTAGCGAAGTTCCAGTGATAGAAAAATTCCGCCAGCCCGGCAAAAAACGAGTACCAGGCTGCAGCCTCAATGCTGCAGCCCAGCACCAGATAGGCGATGGAAGAACTGATCAGCGAATTGATGAACAGTTCGACCGGATGCTTGTAGAATGCGGTGACGACTTCCAGGCGGCGCGGCGAGTGGTGCAATTGATGACACAACAACCAGAACAACTTCGAGTCATGACGCAGCCGATGCCACCAGTAATATGCGAAGGAAGCGACGAGGTAGGTGACCCCTCCCGCGCATGGAGCGGACAAATGCTGCGAAAGCGACAGGATAGATGCGCGCGCCAGCCAGATATCCCAGCTGTAGCCGGCCACTACGACCATCCCGAACTGCAGCAGATTGGTCAGGATGACCCGCGGCCACCAGGCTCTTACCTTGGGCAATTCCATGGCCGGCCAGAGGCGTTCGACCAGAACGAAGCCCAGCCCAAGCGCAACCAGTATATAAAGCATTTCTGTTTACCCCCGAATAGTCTGCAAGAGGGCAGCGACATCTCACTGCGGACGCCAGCGGATGGCGTACAAATCCGTGTCGTCTCTGACCTCTTCCCACGATGCTCCCCTGCTCGAAGCGCAAATCGACAGAATGGTATCGTCGTCCAGCACCACGCTGGCACTGTAGCTGCCGGTAAAGGCGGTGGCGTCCATGTAGTAGACCTCGTCCTCCCAGGTCCGCCCCTCGTCGCGGCTGATCAGGGCCCGCGCACCGGGCGGCCCAGGACCGTAGCGAGTATCGTGGATGACTGCCACAGTGCCATCGCTTTGCGCCGCTGGATACCCGAAGGTCTGACCGTATGCGGTGCACAACATGCGCGGCGGCGTCCAGGATAACCCGCGGTCCTCCGATTCCATGACGAATAGATTCTTGAAGCCCTGTGGGGTTTGTCCGAAGCGGCGCGCGAACGTTTCGAGGTATTCATCATTGCCGGCGAGCGGCTCGTACATCGCCCCGGTGTCGGAGGGCAGAGGCGCGCGCTGATAGCGCAGGGTGGCAAAAACGCGACCCGAGGGCAACAAGGTCGCCCCGCCCTCCGAGCCCCAATCGGCCAGCAGGATCGGCCCCCGCCAGGTGTGGCCGCCGTCGCGCGATTGAAAACAGTAGCAGCCATGATCGGCGGGGAGTCCATCGGCGGTTACCGGTGCATCGCGCACATCCACGAACCACAGCAGGGTATCGTCGGAAAGCCGCTCCAGCCCCCTGTGGGTATAGCGCTCGCTGTAGGACCCGCCTTTGGGCAGATTCATCTCGACGGCAATCTCGGCGCGCCGGCTCCACGTCCACCCCGCATCGCTGGAGACCCACACCACCGCCGGTTCGCGCGCGCCTTCTCCGGTGCTGCACTCGACGCTGATAAACGTGCCGTCGGCCAGCAGCTTCCAGCGAAAGTCCGGATCTTTCTCGATGCCCGCCAGCGCCCGGGCCGTCCAGCTGCGTCCTCCATCCGTGGACGTGCACAGCACCTCGGGTTGGCGCACGTACACCAGGCCACCGGCGCCGCGCTCCACCTGCACTGCCTGCGGACTGGTATTGTTGCTGTGCGGCAGCAAAACTTTTTCGACGGCGACCTGGATCAGCCGCCCTCCCACGGCGCGCAGGATGTACTGTCCGGCATGCATCTCCTCGAGTACTGCGGCCGCCGGGATGTCGACGCCGCCCAGCCGGGATGTGTGCCTGTGCGGCGCTATGATCAATTCCACAGATATCCTTTCATCGCCAGTGATTCGGACTGCGCTCCCTTTCGAGCTCATGCCGCATAGAAGCCTGGATTGCGCCGCCGGTCGATCCAGACCTGAGGTCTGACGCTGCCCCCGCGGTTTTTGACCCACTCGGGCCGTAACGCCCGCAGTCTGCTACCTGCCGTTCGGCGCCATGATCAATTTCGTTCCCTGTCCCTCAATCTTCTTGGGCCAGGACGAGGCGCTAAACTAGCCCGGGCATGGCTATTGCCGCCGCGGATCCAGGTCGGCTCGCTACCCCAATTAGAGCTCGTTTTCCACCGCGCAGCGCCGACTATAGAATGGCAAAAAATCGGCCCCAGATCAACCCTTTTTCAGGCCGCCGTGTAGCGCGCCATTTTTTTCAGCTCCTGCGCTAGCCGCGCATAGCGGTTCCGCTGGCGCCCTGACATAACCCCTCCGCATTGGCACTTTACCGCCCCGGCCAAGCGGCGGCAAAATTTCCCCTTTGCCTGCGCGCGCCGCCAGGATGACATTGCACTGCGGATTTGAGTTTTCTATACTTGTACCTGGAGTCCAGAAAAATCACCGCCACCTTCGTGTATGACGCCTTACCGCTCTCATCCTCGCCAACTGAACCGGCTTCCCGAGGAGATATCCGCAGCATGCGCAATCCCGTCCTTTCCCTGCTCTGCGCGCGCCGCTTTCTGCCGCTCTTCACAACACAGTTTCTAGGTGCCCTCAACGACAACGTTTTCAAGAATGCCCTGGTAATTCTCATCATCTACCAGTTGATCGACGACGATGCCCAGGGGCAGCTGATAGTAACGGCTGCCGCGGGCATATTTATCCTGCCTTTTTTCCTGTTTTCGGCCCTGGCAGGGCAAATCGCCGACAAGTTCGAAAAATCGGGCCTCATTCGAAAAATCAAGCTCTTCGAGATAGCCGTCATGGCCCTTGGGGGCCTTAGCCTCTACGCCGGGGAAACGGCAATGCTGCTGGCCGTGTTGTTCCTGATGGGCACGCAGTCGTCCTTCTTCGGTCCGTTGAAATATTCAATCCTGCCCATTCACCTGGACGAGGATGAACTCATGGCGGGCAACGGGCTGGTCGAGGCGGGAACCTTCGTGGCCATTCTGGTGGGCACCATGGCCGGTGGGCTGCTCATAAGGCAGGCAGATGGCGTCGCCATCATTGCAGCGGGCATCATGGCCATAGCCCTTGCCGGGTGGCTGGTCAGCTTCGGCATCCCTCGCGCCCCGGCCAGTGCGCCCGAAATTCGCATAAATCGCAATTTCCTCAGCGAGACCTGGAAAATAGTTTCACACGTCCGCTCCGAGCTATCCGTCTATCGCGCCATCCTCGGCATCTCCTGGTTCTGGCTCTTAGGCGCTACTTTTATATCCCAGTTTCCCAGCCTGGCCAAAAATGTCCTGGGAGCCGACGAGGAGGTCGTAACCCTGTTTCTCGCCTTGTTCGCCGTTGGCACGGCGATCGGTTCGCTGCTGTGCAACTGGTTGCTCAAAGGCGAAGTTTCCGCCCGCTACGTACCGCTGTCGGCCATTCTCATGACAGTCGCGATAGTCGATTTCTACCTCGCGCTAGGAGGTCGCGTCCCGGGTCCGTCCTTGCTCGACGCCTGCACCTTTATTTCACTTTCGCAGAACTGGCGGTTGATGGCAGACCTGCTGGCGCTGGCTATCGCCGGGGGGTTCTACAGTGTGCCCCTTTATGCCATCATGCAACACGACAGCACCCCGGAACGCCGCTCCCGCAACGTCGCCGCCAACAATATTCTCAATGCCCTCTTCATGGCGGTCGGTGCGGGTTTGGCGGGCTTGATGCTGAGTCGCAATTTTACGGTGCCGGAGGTGCTGCTGGCCATCGCCCTGGTCAACGCCCTCGTGGCCGGCTACATCTGCACCCTGCTGCCGCATCACCTGCTCAAGACACTCATGGCCCTGCCGCTGCGGCTGCTATTCAGGATCCGGGTCCACGGTCTGAAAAACCTCGACGATGCCGGTCCCGCCGCCGTCATCGTGGCAAACCACGTCTCCTATCTGGACGGATTGCTGCTGGCCATATTCCTACCGGGACGCCCCCTTTTCGCAATAGACACCTTTATTGCCCGCAAGTGGTGGATGCGGCCTGTGATGGCCGCTGGCAGGACCTATCCAATCGACCCGACCAATCCGCTCGCTGCCAAAGCCCTCATTCGCGAAGTCCGTCGCGGCCAGCGATTGGTGATTTTCCCCGAGGGGCGGGTGACCGTGACGGGCAGTCTCATGAAAATTTACGAGGGGCCCGGAATGATCGCGGACAAAGCGGGCGTGGATCTGGTCCCCATTCGCATTGCCGGTGCCGAGCAGACGATTTTCGCCCACCGGACCGGCGGCATTCGGCGGCGTCTATTTCCGCGCATCGAAATCACCATTCTCAAACCGCGCTCTTTTCGCATCCCCGACGGCCTTAGCGGCCGGGCCCGCCGCCAGATCACCGGCGATCAGCTTTACGACGTCATGTCGGATCTCATCTTCGAAACCTGCAATCGCGATCGGACTCTCTTCGAAGCCTTCCTGGACGCGCGTGCCCTGCACGGATCCGGGACTCCGATCCTGGAGGATATCGAACGCCGCCCCGCCACCTTTGGCCACCTGCTCCTCGGCGCGCTCGTACTGGGCCGCCGCCTCGCCGCTGCCAGCCACAAGGGCGAACACATCGGGGTGCTCTTGCCCAGTTCCGTGGGCACGGCGGTCTGCTTCCTGGCCTTGCAGATGCGTGGCAGAGTAGCCGCCATGCTCAACTTTTCCGCCGGCAGCCAGGCCCTTGTATCGGCCTGCCGGACCGCCTCTATCACCAAGGTGTTGACCTCGCGAAAATTCGTCGAAGCAGGCAAGCTCGACGATCTGGCCAGAGCGATCGAAACCAGTGCTGAATTGATCTATCTGGAGGATTTGTGGGCCGAAATCGGCGCTTTTTCGCGGCTGCTGGGCCTGCTGTCGCGTCCCTTTGCCCGCCTGCTCCACCACCGCGCAAAAGTGCGCGCCCAGGACCCATCGGTAATTTTATTTACCTCGGGCTCCGAAGGTACTCCCAAAGGCGTGGTCCTCAGCCATGCCAATCTGCTGGCCAACCGCTACCAGCTGGGGGCAAGGATCGATTTCAACGCTGCCGACACCGCCTTCAACGCGCTGCCCCTATTCCATTCCTTCGGGCTCACGAGCGGCCTGATCCTGCCCCTTTTGTCCGGCGTCCGCACTTTTCTCTATCCCTCGCCGCTCCATTACCGCGTCGTGCCGGCGCTGGCCTACGACACCAACGCGACCATGCTCTTCGGCACCGATACCTTTCTCAACGGCTATGCCCTGCACGGCCACGCTTATGATTTCTTCAACGTCCGCTACGTTTTTGCCGGCGCCGAAAAGGTGCGCGACGAAACCCGCCGCTTGTGGGCCGACAAGTTCGGCTTGAGAATAATGGAAGGCTACGGGACAACCGAGACAGCGCCGGTAATAGCCGTCAGCACTCCCATGCATTTCCGCGCCGGTACCGTGGGGCGTCTCATGCCGGGCATGAGTCTGCGCCTGGAACCACTGCCTGGACTGGAACGCGGTGCCCGGCTCCACGTGCGCGGTCCCAACCTCATGCTCGGCTATCTCATGCCCGATGCCCCCGGCATCCTGAATCCACCGCCGGACGGCGAGTACGACACGGGCGATATTGTCGAAGTGGACGAAGATGGCTACATACGCATCATCGGCCGCGTCCGCCGTTTCGCCAGAATTGCCGGTGAGATGGTCTCTCTAGGTGCGGTGGAAGAGCTCGCTGCCAGGGCCTGGCCCGCCCATGCCCACGGCGGCATCGCCCTGCCCAACGAGGGCCACGGCGAGCAGGTAGTGCTGGCCACCGACAATCCAGATGCCGACCGCCAGACCCTTCGAGAAGAAGCCCGGCGATCCGGGATCAGCGAACTTATAGTACCGCACAAGGTGGTCATTGTCGCCGCCATTCCCTTGCTCGGCAGCGGCAAAACCGATTATACCCGTCTCGACGAGATGGTCGCTGCTGCCCCGAACGCAACGACAGCGCCGACGGAAGATTTATAGGAAACTCAAAGCCCTCTTCCCATACTTAATGTATTCCCACATACCGCATTATTACTGGGATCCAGGATTGCTCGAGCGAGTCTCGTCGCAGGCACAGGTTCATCTTAGCCGGTTTATTCAACTTCAGAAACGTGTGATCAACACGGTTGTATTGCTGTTTCGGGCACTCGTCAATCGGCATCTGGTCGACGAATGTCTTGCCGATGCCGAAATTGAGTCGCTATGGGAACGCTTCGCGCCGCTCGACGAGAAGCTCAGAACGGACGCAGATCAGTTTACGGCCGGCTTTCAGTCGCGGCCCATGAAATATCATTTCGAAGCAATGCCCGAGAATTGCGGCGTAGATGAATTTTTCGCTACTTGGCCAGTCTGAAGAAGCCGTTGGTGAGGTGCCCCCGGCTCACGAAAGATAATACATCGAAGATGGACTAAAGATCGGTGCCAACGAAAAAGGAGCGCCGGAGGGATTTGCCTTGATTATGGGGATCTTCCTGCAACCGGTACGATACCCTGATCCCAAAACTCAGGGGCAACAAGTTGAATACTGTATTGTCAGAGATTATTTCCAATCCAATCGACTGTAAGTCTTTTGTCCTTCCGAGTGACTCGAAGGAGGAATGGTTGTTGTCATAAAAAATGTTCGCTCTTACCCGCATAAAATAAGTCAGACCGGCAAATCCCCAATCTGGATACACTAGGGGTAGGCCATAATCGATTGAGAACTGCCAGGTCCTATCGTTTATGGGTGCGTCATATCCCCTTGCATATTCGAACGCGTCCTCGTATTGAAAGGATTGGCTCAACAGCTTTTTTTGATAGGCGAACCTTAGCTTGGTTTGATGGTTGATCGTCAAACCGGGCATGTAGAGAGAGTGGGTGGTGAATACTTTCTCATTACCGCGCCTCGACCAATCTCTCCGGTAAACGACCTTCGAGGATAAGCCTAATTGCGGTCCGATATTCTGCAATGCTGTTCTACGCAAGGAGGAAAAATCGGCTTGAATCAGAAGCGCCTGCAGATTTTTTTTCGGCGCTTTGCCGTCCGCTAGGGTGCTGTTTGCGATTTTCCGATGGCTAATCCCAGTGGTGACATTCAAGTTCGTAAAATAGTTGCCCCGTACCCACTGATGAGGTAGGGTCATATGGATGCCGAATGCCGTTTGGTCGAATGTGGCCGTCTCAGAGTCATTCGATTCATTCAGGTAAGTGGTTGACCGCTTGTTCCGGCTGGCCGTGAGTGTCACTACAGGATACCATCGCCCCACGATAAGTTGTGTGTTGTAGAAACTGCGTTCTTCGTTGCGGTTAAATCCACCTCCCACCGTTACGCCGACATCGTTAAGGTAATTTCTGGCCTGCAGGTTTATAGATGGCACGGACACCGAAGAGGGAATGGACCAACTGTGTAGTTTCATGTCTTTAAACAGACCGCGATAAGGCTCAACCGGATAATGCCTTCCCGTAGTGACCTCGCCGAGGATATTCCCACCTTCGGCTACGTGCGCAACTTCGTCAAACCAGTCCATATCGACTGGCTCGGCAAGTGAAATCCGTCCGAGTGGCTGAGTGCTAGAGATATCCATGCTGGCGACGGCACGTCCGTCTACGGTTACTTCGGTGAATATCAGTCTCGTATTATCAGGGTTGACTGCGGGTTCGTAAGCCCCGACCGGTACAGAAGTCATTTGATCGACAGATAGGGAACCGTCGAGGGGTGATCGGTAGATGTTGTCTAGTCCGCTGAACGAAGCCGAGTAATATACATGGTCGCCCGCGACCCGCGGTGCGTCGATTACGTGTGCCGTTCGGGGTGTTAGTTTCCGGGTTTCCCGCGATCGGAAGTCATATAAGTACAATCCCAGCTTTTGATCACGTTTTAGGTTGTAAACGACTGCATCTCCATCCGTGACGCTCAATCTGCTAACAAACTCATCGTCGGCGAATGCGGTCTTCGCCTGAATAACCCCGGTTGCGATGTCCAATCTGTGAATTTCGCACCGCTGGATTTCGCTGATATGGATGGCGAAAATGGAGTGGCTGTCCGCCGACAGCACGGGGGAAAAATACTTCCCTTTGTGTGTAATTTTCTTCTTTTTACCGGTTTTGACATCATAAGAATAAATGTCCGAGTAGGTGACATTCACTCTACGGGGATGTTGACTGTATTCGGTCCATAGAATTTTGTGGTCTGCGTAGTGGAAATAAGCGCCCAAATTTACTCCGATGGAGACGATTTTCTCGCGACGCCCATTTGCTATTCGATATACGGCATCGGTCTCCTGGAAGGAGTTTCGCAAAACGACAATACCGCCCTCGCCGTCGAATTGCGGAAAATAGTGATTCGTCGGCGATCCTTCGTTAGCTGCGGCGATGCGGGTCGAAGGAGTTATTGCAACGTTCGCTGCCTTCTCGTCCCAATGATTCCGAGCCGCCTGCCACCCAGCTTCGTACAAGGTGTGCGGCCGATAGTTGGTGTGCCTCTTGAGGGCACGACTGAAGGGGTAGAAAAAGAAAAGGGGGCCTTCCGCGTCAGTTACCACATTTTTGATTACGTCGTTGCCTTTTTCGTTTCTGAGATGGGTCAACATCAGATAGCCCAGGGAATAGTGGTCGGGGACTACATCCTTGAAAGAGCCATTGCGCGCTTTCATATAGCTGTAATCGATTCCCGCCAGGCTCAATGCCCTTTGTTGAGCGGTGAAAGAAGGGGTCCTACCCCGACCGGCACTGGTTAGGGCTGTTTCGGTAATTACGGCATCCCCCTCGAAGTACCAATTGGGAACCGTTAAATACGACCCAAACAACCAGCCAATCTCACCGCCGAGAAGGTAGAATAGTTTCGTTATCCTCTTTCTGGTATTTATGAGTTGCTGAACGTGCCGGTATTCGTGTATAGCCAGAGCGTCGAGCCATTTCATCGATCCCAGGAGGCTGGTGTTTTCCAAGGGGGTGGCGTAAAATTCGCTCACCAGAGGCGCCAATCCCACATACCCGTTAGGCACGACCGTCTGGTTTTGCAATACGATGTTAATGAGCACTGATTTTTCGCCTACAGATCGACGGTTGTTGCGGTTGATGTGGTCAATGATGCGGCAAATTCTAGTAGCCTGACGTTCCATGCCTTGTGGGAAGATCACATTAGCTGCAGGGGACCGCATGATCTGCCAGTTTAGGCCATGTGGGTGGTGCCCATAAGAAGTTTGTGCGGCAAGCTGAGCCGCGGCAAACGCGACGATTAGAAGGGCCGGAATTGTGAAATATTTTTGGGGCAGGTGGCTTCGACTTCGCAAGTTGGACAAATTTTTCAATTCAAGAGTAATTAACTCAGATGACTTATACATTTATTGTAATACTAAACAGATGGAGCAAATCAGGTAGGTCATCAAATGCGCCTTACCAATATACTGCTCTGCGGGGTAAGCAGTACTAATCCTTTTCATCAATAGCTTAGTAGACGAGACCTAAATCGAGTTGCAGTGCAGTCCAGAAGACGTCACGAGTTAACCTTCAACATCCTGGAGCTGCACCGTGGAGAATATCAATATACTAAAACAGAGTTTTGAGCAACAAAAAATTTCCCTGTCTCGCTATGGCATCGACCTGTTGTGCCGCCTCATCCTGGCGCTCATCCAGCACCGGTGTGTCAATCTGAAGAAAGTGGCCGTGGCCTTATACGGGCCCGCCCAGGTAGACAGTCATTATCGAAGATTGCAGCGATTTTCTGCGCAACAGATCTCCCCGGATATTTTCGCCACGCTCATTCTGGCAACAATCGCCCAGGAAGGCCAACACCTGTACCTGAGCCTGGATCGGACCCACTGGAAGCTGGGTAAAACCCATCAAAATATCTTACTCACTCGTAAAACCAACCGGGCTGGATACGGGCGACGTGCAGGCCGTCCAGGGCGTGGTAGCTCACGAGAGCGAGGTCGTCCAGATGGAGGATGCTGGGGTAGCCAAAATCTCCGTAAGGATCGCCGGCAATGATGCGCTCGTTTTCCCACGTTTCTCCCTCATCGCGGCTGATGACGGAAGTGAGCGGCGTGCGGATATAGTGCTTGTTTCCAGTTCCCCTGTTGTAGACGCGGGGCATCTCCCCGGCCTCCCGCCCGCCGTTGCCGGTAGAACGCACCAGGAGTAGATCACCGGTCGAGGGGATGCGACTGAGGTGGAGGGCGGAACTGTTCATGGGTAGTTTTAATTCCTCTATAATCTCGCCTTTAGACCAGGTCTGGCCCCAATCCTCTGAGTCGGCCCGCCCGACGTGCCCGCTGTAAGTGCGGAATAGCATCATCACGCGCCCGTCTCTCAATTCGACGAAGTGGGGCTCCTGGGATTCTATACCTTGCTCCAGCATGTTGACGTCGTTGTGACTCCGATGCCAAGTGTGGCCATCATCATCGGAATACCAGGCCATACTGACGAATCCGCGATGATCGTTGTCGAGCCCGATATCGACCCTTAACTCGGCCGCAGCGAGGATGCGAGCGCTGGAAAGGCGCAGCAGCTTGTCGTTGTGGGACTGGCAGATTCGCTCTTTGCTGGGCGTCAGCACTTTGGGATCGCTCCAGGTCTCGCCTTCATCGTCCGAGAACCGGTAATAGGAATGCCCCCAGGGATCGCCACCACCGACCCTCCAGATATATGCCATCATGAGTTGGCCGTTCTTTCGTCGCAAGAAGCTGGGCACCCCCACCGATTCGCCGGCGGGAGATAAAAATCGCGCATCGGGTCCTGGAAGTAGCAGCTGTGGCCCGCTCCAGGTCTGCCCGCGGTCGCTGGAAGAACAAGCATAGATGCCGGATTGCCCGTCGGGTAGATCGGCAAAGGCATACAATAGCCGCCCGTCCCGAAGCTCGGCGATATCACCGTTCATCCCCCTGGTGAATATTGGCGGCTCGATTTTATATACGTGGATATCACGGAACATAATAGTCGTTAACCTCCCGTCGCGGAGTTCGGCGATATCACCGTTCATCCCTCTGGTTAATTATCGGCGGCTCGATTTTATACACGTGGATATCGCGAAAAATGATAGTCGGCAACGCATAGGGCCCGAGGGAGTCTCCGATCCAGTTGCGGACCTTTGAAGCCCACTCCCGGCACTGCCAACCGCTCCAGCGGTTTCGCTTGCGCCCCAATTCCCACCGGCGCGCGTCAAGAGCCGCTGGTCGTCAGCATAACTTGGAAAATGCTTTTAAATTTCCCGTACTCCCATAATCTAAAACACTACGGACACATTTAACAATGTTCATCCATTTCCGCTCCATCGACCAAATTGATCATCAGCAGGCCTATTTGCCATAAAAACGTGATAGTCCGTACGCAGACGCGGGAATATTTGACGCGCAGCTCCACCTTTTCGATTTTAATATTAGTCCTTGCTGTTGCAGGTCTATTCTTTAACCCGATGCCAAAGATGTTGCATCTGCACCTTGGTACCACTAATTAGTTATCGCTCCACGCAACACTTCCATGTACACTATCAAGGGCTCTAGCTGCTGATAGAAATGGCCAACCTCTTTTTTTTTCGATATCCAGTGTCATCTGCCATAGGCCGGCGCGCGTTGGGCGAGCGATACCGACCTGAGACCCCATATCGAAACGGCTCCAATTCTACTATTTTCAAGCAGCTGAGGCTAAAAAAACAACTCACGATCCCATTAAAGGAAAATCTATGAGCACTGAGACTATCCGCATCGGCATCGTCGGCGCTGGCGCCATTGCCCCTTCCCATGCCTTCGCCATAGACCAAACGGCCGCCACTGAATTAACCGCCGTGTGCAGTCGGCAGGCCAAGCAAGCAGCTGCACTCGCCGATCAATATGGAGCGACCCACTACACCCGTATCGACGAGATGCTGGACCACGTCGATGCAGTAGCTCTGTGTACGCCCAGCGGCGCTCATCTCGAAACGGCACTGGAAATCATCGCGGCAGGCAAGCATCTGCTCGGAGAAAAACCGTTGGAGATCACTACCGATCGAATCGATCAGATCACTGCAGCGGCGGCCGCCAAAGGCGTCGTGCTGGCCGGGGTTTTCCAGGCGCGTTTTGCCCCTATCGCCCGCCGGCTCAAAGAACTGGTCGACGGAGGTCTGCTTGGCGAAATTTATTCGGGCAGTGCCTATATCAAGCGCTATCGGCCCCAATCCTATTACGACTCGGGCGGCTGGCGTGGCACCTGGGAGCTGGACGGAGGCGGCTGCCTGATGAACCAAGGCATCCACCTGATCGACCTCTTACTCTGGTTTGTCGGTGAGGCCGAAGAGGTTGTCGCAATGGCCGAAACCCGAGGCCGCACGGTCG
>MDTE01144152.1_pt1 | contig 13228 bp, 12 predicted proteins | sample 811231 | NCBI WGS metagenome assembly MDTE01 (sample SAMN05326651, study PRJNA326480) | marine metagenome | isolation source: seawater | place: Indian Ocean: Red Sea | collected 2010
GGTAGCAATTGTACCATTTGCTTTTGCGAAGAGGGCGCCAACGTTAGTATTAATTGTAGTCATTGTTTTTTTCTCCTATGGATAACCACTAAGTAAGATTATGAACGGCATAGAAAAAAAAGTTTTAATAAAAATTTAATTTTTTTTTATTTTGGCATGAATTTTGCCTTAGTAAAAGAATTGATTATTTATTATCCCCAAAAAAAAGAGGGAGAATATTCCCCCTCTTTTTTTATCCATAATTCCAGGTTTCTTTACTGGATTAATTGCAGGACGGATTGTTTAGACTGATTAGCCTGGGCAAGCATGGCAGTAGCAGCTTGTCCAAGTATTTGCTGTTTTGATAATTCACTTGTCTCAACAGCAAAGTCAGCATCGATGATTCTACCTAATGCCTGTTCAGTATACATTGCAGCATTAGTTAAATTTGTAATAGTATGTTCAAACCTATTTTGCAACGCACCAAGTTCTGCTTGAAATCCAGCGAGTGCGGACAACGCGCCGTCTAATTGCGTAACAGAACTGGCAGCGTTAGTTAACGTTGCAAGTGTTATTGAACTGATAGATAATGCAGTTGGAAGAATGCTATCTATTGTAACTGCAATTGTTTGTGTATTTGTATCTCCTGCTCTAATTGTTGTGTCTACACCACCTGACAATAGTGATACTCCATTAAACGCTGTATAGGTAGCAATCTTTGTAATCTCATTTCTAAGAGCATTAAATTCGGATGAAGCATTTGCTCGATCTGCAGCCGAATAAATACCATTATTCATTTGTACAGAAATCTCTCTCATACGAAGTACAATATTGGAAACAGTGTTCATTCCAGATTCTGCTGTTTGTACCATTCCTGTGGCATCAGCTGAATTTCGGATTGACATATTTGTTCCAAGAATTTGAGATTTCATTTTTACTGCAACAGCGTTTCCAGCAGCATCATCCGCAGCACCGTTGATCCTTAAACCACTGGATAATCTTAACATTGATTTTTCCATTTTCATAGTTGCAATAGAACCATTAGCTTTAGCGAACAATGCGCCAACATTAGTATTAATTTTCATTTTTTTCTCCTTGTGAATAGCCGTAATATAATTTGCCGTCCTGGCATAAAATACAACGACAGAAAAAAAATTATTTTAATAAAAATTTAAAAAAAAATTCAATAAAATCAATATCTTAATAAAAATAATGAGGGAAAAATCCCTCATTATTAAATAAGCAAATTTAATATGAAAAAATGATAAATTTAGTTTAAAAATTACAAAAATAATTTTTAAAAATTAAATTATTGAATAAGGTTTAATATCGATAATTGATTTTCATTTGCTTGTGCTAACATTGCAGTTGCAGCACTTCTAAGTATTTGTTGTTTTGTTAAATTAATTGATTCAATTGCAAAATCAGCATCAACAATTCTTCCTCTAGCTTCCTCTGTTCTCATAACATAATTAGTTGAATGAGAAATGTTATGGGCAAATCTATTTTGCATAGCACCGAGGTTTGATTGAGCGTTTGTAACTTTTTCTATAGCAGTTTCAATTGTAGAATATGCAGTTTTTGCACCTGTTTGAACGGTATCAACATTAAGTGTTATTGCATTTCCTCCAACTGAAGCCCCTGCTAAAGTCAGAGTGTCATTTTTCTTATAATTTTTACCAAAGTTTGTAGCAACTACACTAGTTATTGAACCTCCAGAAATAATTACTTTAAATTTCGCTCCTGTTCCGCTTCCACCTGATGCAGACACATCAAAATAAACACCATCACTACCTGGCGAACCTGATGCAGTAACATCAACGATATTTCCTTTTGACTCCATTTCAAAATCATAGTTCATAATAGCTGATGTTCTTACATCTGTGATAGCCATTTTTACACCATCTTTATGGTTTGGGCCAGCATGGATGTCCTTATTATAAGATCCATCCAATAAATTTACAGAATTAAAATTTGTATTATTAGCAATTTTGTCAATTTCTGCCATTAACTGTGTGACTTCAATATTTGCATCTGCTAAATCTGCATCTGTATAAATACCATTATCCATTTGCACAGAAAGTTCCTTTAATCTTAATAAAATATTTGATATTTCTCTTATTCCACTCTCTGCAACTAATGCTGCGCTAGTTCCATCATTTAAATTTGCGATTGCTTTGTTATTACCTCTAATAATTTTTGTCATTTTATTTGAAAGAAAGAGACCAGCTGCATCATCTGATGGATTATTTATTCTTTTACCAGATGATAATCTTTCAATTGTTTTATTAGAAAAATGTTCAGATTTATTTATAATATGTCTTGTTTTTAAAGCACTAATATATGATAAAGAAGGTGACATTTGCCCGTCCTTGAATAATTTTAAAAAGTGAATAGCCGAAAACACTAACGACATATAAAAAAAATTGTTAATAATTTTTTCTAAGAATGGTATAATATTAATGTGTTTTTCAATATCGTATTGAAATGTTTATGTTTTTTGTTGTTTAGGAAGATTCTTTTGTCTTATTATTGCCCAAATTGGATATTTGATGTGTTAACTGGAGCAGTTGCAAGTGAATATTTAGAAAAAGAAATACCACTATTGTCTATTAGTAAAAAGTATACAAATGGAATTTCAAAAATTTATAAAAATGTTGAGCCAGTTGAATTGTACGCTGTTGCTGAAGATATGTTACAATTGCTTCATAATTTAAATGCTGCAGAAGAAGCCAATGATTTTATAAAGGGATATTGTTTTTATAAGTTAAGGTTTGTAGGTCCAAATTCTCCAAGAAAGATAAAAACGTTCTTTATTGATGCCTTACAGGGTGATAAAGAAAAAAAATACTCTTACGATAAATCAAAAAAATCTTTTAAATCATACATTTTTTCTCTTAGATCTGGTTTATTAAATTTAGCAGACCCTGGATGGGAATTGTTTTTAGATGAAAGTGTTCCTTTTTTAAGTGAAATCGCGAGAAAACCAGTTGAAATCTCAGATTTAGTTTAAATTTAATTTTTATCTGCTGTCATTGCATCCATAAAATTAGTGAGTAAGTTTCCAGTTTTTTTAAAACTACTTACAGCACTTTCCATAGCTGTAAATCTTTCTACATAATTTTCTCTAATTTCAGCCATTCTTTCGTCTAATCTTGTCTTTTGTTCGTTGTATGTCGTAATATCTGAATTGAAATTCTTTATTTTAGTCTCAACATCTAAATCAGTTGTATCACTTGAAGATAAAATATTAGACAGATATGTTTTAATAGTTGAAACTAAACTTCTTCCCATAAATAAATTTGCATTTGATATTGATGATAAGGTTGTACCTAAAACAATACCTGCCGCATCACCACTATCTTTATAAAATTCATTATTATCTGTGTCGTTTGAAAGTGTAATGGTAGTCCCTTCATCTGAAAAGTTTCCATCTTGATCACTATCAAGTTTTAAGGTTGCAGTTCCACCTGATAAATTAAATTGATAAGCACCAGGTGTAAAGTTTTCTAAATTAAAAGCACTTATTTTTGAAGTTACAGCATCATTATCAATTGTAGCAATAGTAGAGGTTAATGCAGCAAATTGTTCTGGGTTAGCTTTGAAAAAGGTATCAAATTTTGTTTTATCAATACCTATTGTTCCATCTAAGTTTGTCATTACGCCAAAGAAAGATAAATATGTTGGTGTTGAAGCATATCCAGGAAGTGCTTTTGTTGTGACAGAATCCAAATAAGTCTTGAGACTCCTTATAAAAGGATCTCCATTTAAGGAACCTTTTGTACCTCCATTAAGACCAGAGTCTGTCTCTTTTTTAATAAAATTTCGAAGAAAATTAAGTTCATTTACGAAAGTTGTAAGTGTGTTATGTGCAGCCGTAGAATCATAATTTCCTTTAATTGTTTCTGTTTTTGAAGTAACATCTTTCAATTCAATTGAAACTGCATCTACTAAGTCTTCTATTTTATTTGTATTTCTTACAATTGAAATCCCATCTATTTGTAGGTTGGCGTCTACTCCAACACTTACTCTATGATCAGTTATATCTGCTGAATATAAAGCAGGATTATATCCTAAACTTTGATTTGCAGTAATTGTTAAAGTTAAATCGTTTGCATTTGTTGATCCTCCAAGTGCTGTTCCTGGTATAACAATTGTATCTCCAGTTTTATAACCAGTGCCAGAACTTGCTACAGTTGCGCTATATGTTCCATTGGCATTTTTAGTTATGTTAAACGTCATTCCAGATCCAGAAGCACCTGCACTTGCGTTGTATGTTCCTACGCTGCTTGTTACATTTAAAGTTAAATTGTTAGCAGATGTTCCGCCTAATGCAGTCCCAGGAATTGTAATTGTATCTCCAGATGTGTATGAATTACCAGGATTTGTAATAGTAACTGTAGAATAATCACCACTTCCATTTGTCCCAACAGTAAAAATAGCTCCTGAACCACTGCCAGTTGTAGATGATTGTGTTTTACTCGTGTAAGTTGTATTTGCATTAATTGAATCAATATTTATTGTTATATTATTTCCAGGTGCAGAACCATTATTGAGTGCAGAACCAAGGATTGTTAAATCCTCCTCATCTATGTAACCAGCTCCAGGATTATTTATAGTAAAACTTGATATGGACCCACCTGAAATGGTAAAATTAAAAGTTGCTCCAGAACCTGATCCACCAGATGCTGGTATATTTGTATATGACCCATCCATAGTGTTATCAACTGTTCCACTAGTTACAGAGGCTGAAGTTATTAATCTACTAGTGCCAGAAGCAATACTTACTCCAGTTAGAGCTTCTATACCAACACTTGTATAAGTTCCTGTCCCATTTGCAGTCCCAGAAGTAGAAGCAGAGTCACCACCGGCAGTTGAAGATACTTGAAGTTGTCTGTCAGATCCAGTAGGTGCTTTGATTTCAAGGGTGTAGGCACCCGAGCTAACTTGCAAAACATTAGCTGTCACACCAATATTCATATTGTTTATTTGACTTGCAAGTTGAGAAATTGTTGTTCCTGATGCTACAGTTGTTGATAAAGTGGAGTATTTTGCATTTTCAGTGGCATTTGCCGTAAATGTGGTTCCAGCAGAATTGTAAGAACCAAAACTAAATGTAAGTGTTTGCGCAGTCACAGTATCACTTGCAGATGAAAATCCCTCGAATTTTAACACTTGACTTGTAGCAAGTTGAGACACAGTTATACTATGATTAAATTCATTTAAGGTCTTTCCTGAAATAGAGGATAATACTATGTCTGTGTCTGTTGAATCGAATGTAATACCTTGATCATTTTCAATCGTAGAAATATTTGTATTAAAAGCATTTACTTCTTTTTTTAATTCACCTAACGCAGAAATTTTCAAGTTAGCGTTTTCAATATTTTTCTTTATTTGCTCTTCTTCTGGCGCTTTTCGAGCATTTACAATTGAGTCAATAATTTGAGTATTATTCAAACCACTTCCTGCGTTCAATGCACTTAGATAGTCGACTGACATTTAAAAAAAACCATTTATATTATAAAAATGTGAATAATAATGCAAAAAATATGCCGTTGTATATTTATTCTCTATAGTTTACGTTTGGATTACTAGTTTGTTTAACAAAAGGTAAAACTATGTTTTTAAATATTTCATTAAATTTCTTGGTTTACTTGGTAAATAAAGATGTTTCAAGTTGACAACTTAAAAAACATTAAGTCCAGTTTTGCTCTTATTTTAACAGCTGTGATAATTGGATTTATTGTGTCAATTATCGCACAATTTTTTATTTTCTCTGCCCAAGAAATGTTTTCATTAGTTTATGGAAAAAGTTTTCTAAATCTAAATTATCATTTTTTTGGACTAAATCTAAATTTATCATCATTAATAATATGCCTTTCAGCTTCTTTAATAGTTTGCATCTTTGCAAAAATTATAAAAATAGATAGGTGGCACGGCCCAGCAGATACAATTTTAGCAGCACATCATATGGGCGGAACACTTGATGTTAAAAAAGGTTTTTATTCAACTATAACTTCTTTTATTTCAATAAGTGGTGGCGCATCTGTTGGTATTTATGGACCTTTAGTTCATTTTGGTGGAACACTAGCAGCTTTCATAAGAAGAAGAGATTTTATGCCAAATATTCCTCATGATATAATCATAGGAAGTGGAGTTGCAGCTGCTATTTCTGCTGCTTTTGCATCTCCTTTTGCGGGCATAATTTTTGCTCATGAAGTTGTACTTAGGCATTTTTCAATGAGAGCAATTACTGCAATAGCATTATCTTCCGTAACTGCAAACTTTACTGCTTCAGAAATTGGTATTGTTTCAGCTCCTCTAAATTTTGAAGATGTTTCTTTCAATCTTATAGATGCATTACCAGGACTTACAATAATTGGACCTGTTTCAGCATGTGTTGCTTATTTATTTATGAAAGGACTTTTTATTTCTCTAAGTCTAGCAAAAAAATCTCAAATTAAAATATATTTAACTCCAATTTTTCCTGGATTATTTTGTGGTCTTATAGGAATGTTTTATCCAGAAGTTTTAGGGTTAGGTGCAGAAACAATCTTAAGTGTTATAACTCAGCCTGAAACGATTGTTTTTTTGATAGTTTTGCTTTTTTTGAAGATGTTTTTAACATGTTTTTGTATTGGATTTGGACTTTTTGGCGGTGTTTTTTCTCCAGCACTTTTTCTAGGCACTATGACAGGTGCAATTATTTTCCAACTTCCATTTTTTGGTGTAGACGAAAATTTATTATCAATTTTTGCAGTATCTGCTATGGCATGTGTAGCAAGTTCAGTCATTGGTGCGCCAATTACAGCGTCTATTTTGATTTTAGAATTAACGGGATCATATAAATATGCTATTGCTTCGGTCTTTCCTATAGCAATTTGTACATTTCTAACCTACTTATCCTTTGGATCAAGTTTTTTTGATAAACAACTTTTCCAAAGAGGAATAGTAATAAGTCGTGGTAGAGAGACTTTACTAATGAATCAAACTATAATTAAAAGTTATATTCAGAAGGATTTTTTAAAATTTCCTGTGGATATAAGCATAAAAAATGCTGTTGGTTTGTTTAATAAAAATAAAACTACAGAAGCTTATTTTGTTAAAGAAGATTCATATTTTGGCAAGGTAAGACTTGTTGATTTAATAGATAAAAAAAATGGATTAGCTTTTGATTATAAACAAAAAAACCATGTTAAACTTTATGAAAATAACTCACTTTCAGAAAGTATGAAAAGTTTGTTAAACTTTGTTGGTGAGAGTGTACCAGTATTATCAAAATCGAAAAATAAAATTTTAGGGGTAGTATCAGAAAATGATATTTTAAAAGGATTTTTGGAAGTAAGAGAAAAGATTTTTACAGTAGAAAAAGGGTAATTTATGCAAATAAATTAATTGAAGATTGATATTTAGGTGCTTCTTTTTGATAATTAGATATCATCAGAGACCTAGTTTGAGCTTCATTATATACATACATAGGTTTACTAAGGAATTTTGCCTCTAAAAATGCCTCTGTAGAAATATTAGATGGTGCTTGTTTAGGATTATAAATTAATTTTTTTGATATATTGTTATTACTTGAGTAAGACTTAACTAAACCATTTACAGCATTTTTAGTTATATTTATGTTTGGCATATAATTTGCTGATACTTCTCCATCAGTTGATGAATGAAAATTGTTAGTTGTTTTGATATCTTGTATCTTTTGTATATTAGGTTGATCAATAATCATACAAACACTTTATTAACTTTTAAATTTAAAGCAAGTTTTTTTTAGGGTTAAATATGAATCATACAAAAATTGCAAAATCATATGTAGAGGTGGAACGTCAAAACTTAAAGGAGATAGATGATCCACATTTAATAATCTTGAAGTTATTTGACTCTCTTATAAATGCGATGAATAATTTTGTAGAATGCTCCAAAACTAATGAGAAAATGGAATTTAGATCAGAGCAATTTTCTAGATCGTTATCTATTTTATATGCATTACAGTCAAGTTTAGATTTTGAAAAAGGCGGAGAAATTGCAAATAATTTATTTACCTTATACGAGTTTACAAGACAGAAATTAATTGAAGATTTTAGAAAAAAATCTGTTACTGGAACAGTAAAAGCAAGTGAACTTTTATCTGGAATAAGAGAAGCATGGGTACAAATTGGTAAAAAAAATGCAAAGTCTGAATGAATTTAAAAAGCAATTTAAATCTATTAACAATCAAATATTACAAGCAATTTCTAATGAAGATTACACACGAGCAAAAACATTAGATTTGGCTAGACAGGATATAATAAAGGATTTGTCCTCTTTAAAAGAGGATCATTTAGATAGTTCTTTTTTTGAATTTTTAGAAGATTGTGTAAAAGAAAATTCAGATATTATAAATGATGTACAATTAAAAATATTAAATAACACCAAAATACAGAGTAATTTTGTAAAAGCTTTAAACAGCTACAAAAAAATTTAGATTATTCAATTCCCAACTTTTTCATTTTTTCAATTAAAGTTGTTCTTCTTAATTTTAATAAATCTGCTGCTTTGGATATTTTTTTTTCAGAATGAATTAAAGCAGCATTTATTAGTTCGATCTCAATATCCTGTAACTGTCTTCTAAGATCAACAACATCAAAAAAAGAAAACCAATCTTTATAATGTGAAGGATGAGGAAGAGAAGGGGAAGGATCAGCAAAATTACTTTCATTTGAATTAACTATTTCATTTGATGCATTCCAAATTTCAATGCTTTCTTCTATTGGATCAGGAACTTTTATTCTTAACAAATTATTTTTAACATCATCAGCTTCAATTTTCCTTCCTGGAAATAATAGGCATGCCCTCTCAATTACATTTCTTAATTCCCTGACATTACCTGGCCAAGTATATTTCATTAATTCATTTAAGGCAGAATCACTAAAATTAGGCAAATTTACAGAGTTATCATCATTTTTAATTTTCATACATAAATTTTTTAAAAGATCAGGAATATCAACTTTTCTTGAAGCAAGTGGAGGAATATTAATAGGGAAAACATTTATTCTGTAATACAAATCAGAACGAAATTTGCCAGTGCTAATATCAGCTTCAATATTTTGATGAGTAGCGCAAATTAGTCTAAAATTTACTGGTATTTCATCACTGCTTCCAACTCTTTGTATAGTTTTTTCTTCGAGCGCTCTTAAAAGTTTTGATTGTAAATCAATTTGCATATCTCCAATTTCATCTAAAAATAACGTACCATTTGAAGCTAATTCAAATTTACCTGCTTTTGATTTCTCTGCTCCAGTAAATGCACCTTTATTATGACCAAATAACTCACTTTCTAGTAATTCAGAAGGAATAGCAGAGCAATTTATAGAAATTAATTTCCCTTTTCTTTTAGAGGACAAATGAATTGCTTTAGCAACAACTTCTTTTCCGGCACCTGTTTCACCTTGTATTAATACGGTTGATCCAGATGGTGAAACAAGCTCTACTTGTTTTTTTATTTCTTTCATTGGTGCTGAATTACCAATTAAAATGTCATGTATATTACTCATAAACTAACAATTCAAAATTAAATAAATGTCAATATATTGCCAATATATTATCAAAGTTTTCGAAAATTTGTCAAAAAAATGAAAAAAAAAATTAAAAATAAAATTGTTTTAAAACAATAAGTTAATAAAAAAATTAAATAAATTTATATTTTGGCTTATTTTTTGCCTTTACTGAATTATCATAATTTAGGAGTTAGGTGTGTCAATTATTTCAATACAAAAATATAATTTTCCTGCTGCAAAGCAATTAGCAAAGTTTGTAAAGATTAGAATGTCTGACTTTGTATGGCATGAAGAAAAAACATCAACAGTAGAAAATTTACCTTCAAATAACCCAATTGATTGCTTCGTATGTAGTGAAGATTTCTTAAAATACAAAGGTGGAATAAATAATATAGTAAACATTGCAAGAGAAATAAAAGCAAAAAAAATAATGATAATTTCATCAGGAAAAAACGAGGTTTTTAAAGTTAAGACTGAAATGAAAGGAAATCTAATATATCTATCCTTCGCGTCAGAGGATTTGAGTGAGACGAAATTAAATGAAAAAGTATCTCAAAATTACTCATTACAGATGGCAGTTACATTGCTACTTGATCAAGATCATGTAGCAGTTTCAGATAAAAGAAGTATTGAGTTAATGTCTTTATCCAAAAAAGTTGGTAAAAGCGATGTAACGGTTTTGATCAACGGTCCTACAGGAACTGGTAAAGAAGTTTTAGCAAAATTTATTCATAATAAGTCATCACGGGTCCATGCTCCATTTGTTGCTGTAAATTGCGCAGCAATTCCTGAAAATATGCTTGAAGCTATATTATTTGGTCATGAAAAAGGTTCTTTTACTGGAGCATCAACAGCAAACAAAGGTATATTTCGTGCAGCAGAAGATGGAACATTATTATTGGATGAAATTTCAGAAATGCCATTGAGTTTACAATCAAAATTGTTAAGAGCATTACAAGAGAAAAAAGTTACTCCACTTGGTAGCCAGAGAGAAATTGATGTTAATGTAAGAGTGGTTGCTACAACAAATCGTCAAATGCTTCAAGAAGTAAAAGCTGGTAGATTTAGGGAAGACTTATTTTATAGATTAAATGTTTTTCCTCTTCATACTCATAATTTGAGTGACAGACCTGAAGATATTGTATCTATCAGTACTTCTTTGCTAAATAGACATTCATTAACAAAAGAAAATATTCCTTATTTACAGTCTGATGCAGTTGATCTTTTATTGTCCTACAATTGGCCAGGAAATGTAAGAGAATTAGAAAATGTTTTACAAAGAGCTTTGGTTCTTTGTTCTGACAACAAAATAACTTCAGCTGATATTGTAGTAGATAGTGTGATAGAAGAGAGATTATCTAACAATAGTATTTTTAATCAAACTTCAACAGAATCAAATGTTTTGTAGGTTTAAGAAATGATAGATAAATTAAATACGGTCTCAAGTAGTTTGGGAACAATGATCGATAAAAATCAGTTAAATACTTTTTCATCAGAAAATATATCTTTAAGAAAAAAATTACTAGAAGATGTACAGTCTAAATTTGTAAAATCAAATGATGTCACAAGTTTTCCAAAAAGAATGACAAATGCATTGAATTCTGTTGCAAAAGCACAAAATGAAGCAGCAAGCAAAACTAGAAATTTTGAACTAGGACTAGAAAATGATTTAACTAATGTTATGTTAAACCAACAAGTTTCTTCTCTTGGATTTCAGTTGACTTTAAATATTCGAAACAAAGTCTTAAGTGCTTACAAAGACATAATGAACATGCCAGTATAATAATGAGAAATTGGAGAAATAAATGGCTGAAAATATCGTAAAATCTACCCAAGAGTTAGCTCCAGGAAGTCTAGGAATACTTCCAAAGGCAGGGCAATTAATTCAACAATTGCAAGAAATTGTAGAAAGCCCAGCTTTTCAAAGATCTTTGCCTGTTCTTGTCGCTGTAGCAGTTTGTATAATTGGTTTAGTTGCTTTTTTCTGGATGCAAAAACCTGAGAGGACCACTCTTTATGCATCTTTACCAGAGCAAGAAAAGTCAAGGGTAATTGATGCATTAAAAAACTCAGGTGTTGATGTTGCCGTAGACCCAACAACTGGTGATATATTAGTGCCGACTACTGATTATCATAGTTCAAAAATAACACTTGCTGCTCAAGGATTACCAACAGTAGTTCCAACTGGATACGAGAAAATAGATTCTATACAAATGGGTTCAAGTCGATCTGTTGAAGCTATGTTGTTAAAACAAGCTCAAGAATTAGAGTTAGCAAGATCAATAACAGAGATAGAAGATGTAGTAACTGCTAGGGTTCATTTAGCCATTCCAGAGAAGGAAGTTTTTATTAGAGAAGAATCACAGCCAACAGCATCAGTTTTTGTTCAGCTTTCTAGGGGCAGAATTTTAGGAAGATCTCAAGTTGAAGCAATTGTTCATCTTGTGTCTTCTTCTGTACCAAAATTAGCAAAAGAAGATGTGTCAGTTATAGATCAAAATGGTTCACTTTTATCAAACAGTAATAAATCTGTTACAGGTAAAAATACAGAAGCAGAATTAGACCATAGAGTAACTATGGAGGAATTATACAGAAATAGAATTATTAATCTGTTAACTCCTATTGCAGGCCCTGGAAACATAAACGCTCAAGTTAACTTAGATATTGATTTTACAAGAAGTGAAATTACAGAAGAATTAGTAGATCCAGACGGAAATGCAATTAGAAGTGAACAAAATACTAGAGATTTAACTACTGAAGCTCCAGCAAAAGGTATTCCTGGTGCTGTCGCAAATACTGCGCCACAAGAACCAAATCTCGAGGGAGAATTAGCAGCATCAGCATCTGGTGAAAATTTAAAGCAAAGCTCATCATCAGAAGTAAAAAATTATGAGATCAGTCGAACTGTTTCCAGTACTAGAAAACCCTCTCATCGAATACAAAAGATAAATGCTGCGGTGTTAATTAGAGATCAAGTGTCCATAGATCCAGAAACTGGATTGGAAACAATTGTTCCAATGAGTGATGAAATTAAGACAAAAATTGAAAAACTTGTTACTGATGCAATTGGCATTGATATAAATCGTGGTGATAGTTTGACCGTATCAAGTTCACCATTTACAACAACACTTGAAGGAGTTGAAAAAACTTTTTATGATAGTACATGGTTTAAATCAACGATAAATCAGTTTGCAATGATTTTAATCCTAGCGATAATTATTTTAGGAATAATAAGACCATTATTATACAGAATATTAGTACCTACTACTGCGCCAATTGGAACAGCGGCTGCAGAAGATCAAGAGGTTGATTTAGATACAGTTGAGGTAGGTGAGGGTGAAAGTTTGGAGGACATTAAGGCTAAACTAAAACCAAAGAAACAAACAATTTCTGCTGATATGCTCGATACAGCTAATACTTATGATGACAAAGTAGCAGTTGTTAGAATGATTGTTGCAGATGAAGCTGCAAGAGTTTCTAATGTATTTAAGAGTATGATGCAAAAGGATATGGAAATGTTAAACTAAAAACTTTATTATTATTTATACAAAGTAAAATATCATATTTTAGGGAATTTAAATAAATGGCTGAAGCAGTAGAAAATATAAATGAAGAAGAAATATCAATCTTTGAGAGATTAACTGGAACTCAAAAATCTGCAATTTTAATGATGTTGCTTGGCGAAGATGAAGCTTCTGAAATAATAAGAA
>MDTE01196996.1_pt1 | contig 13228 bp, 5 predicted proteins | sample 811231 | NCBI WGS metagenome assembly MDTE01 (sample SAMN05326651, study PRJNA326480) | marine metagenome | isolation source: seawater | place: Indian Ocean: Red Sea | collected 2010
CGCGCTCCGCCTTCCGACGCGAAACGATGGGGAAGAAACACAAGAGAGAGGCTCCCGATCCCGGGGATCTGGCCCACGGTAACGGGACCGTCCTCCGGGTGAAGCTGACCAACTTTATGTGCCACCACAACCTCGAGGTTGAGTTCGGGCCCCGCATCAACTTCCTCGTGGGCGAGAACGGGTCCGGGAAGAGCGCCGTGCTCACCGCGCTCTCGCTCGCGCTCGGCGTCCGCGCCAGGGAGACCCGACGCACGGAGAAGGGCATCAAGGGATTCATCCGCGAGGGCGCGAACTTCGCCAAGGTCGAGGTCAGCATCCGCAACGTCGGCGAAGACGCGCTGGATCCCGACGTCTACGGCGACGTAATCACCGTGGAGCGCCACATCACCCAGAGCTCCTCGTCCTACAAGATCAAGGGCAAGGACGGCAAGGACGTGGGTTCCTCGCGCGACAAGCTCATCCGCATCACCGACCACTTTAATATCGACGTCAACAATCCCGTCGTCGTCATGTCCCAGGACTCATCGCGAGAGTTCCTTCACAGCGGAAAGGCAAAGGACAAGTACGATTTCTTCACCAAGGCTACGCTGCTGAAGGATATCACCAACAAGCTCGGCTACATCAAGGAACAGATCAATGAGATGAACAACCTCATCAAGGAGAAAGAGAAGGAACTCCCGGATGTCAGGGCGGAGCTCGATAGGCTCGAGGAGGAGAAGAACTCGTTCACCAAGCTCCAGGAGCTCAAGAACAAGGTGAAAGAGTTGCGTGAACGACTCGCGTGGGGGGCGGTGTACCATCTGGAGACCGAGCAGAGGAACATCGAGGCGGAGGTCGCGGCGAGGGAGGATGTCATGCCGAAGATCGAGGAGCTCATCGCCAAGAATAAACGGCTCGCAGAGGAGGAACGAGCTAAGGCGACTGCGGCAAACGAAGAGTTTCATCGCGAACTTGAGAAGAACAACTTAACGATCGCTGCGAGGGACGCCGCTCGCGACAGGGTCCGGACGCTCAAGCGCGAGACCAAGAGCAAGGAGACGACCAAGATCTCGAAGGCCAACGCAATCAAGTTAAAGCAGCAGGATGTGGAGGCTCTTGAGACTCAGATCCAGGACGCTCAGATGACCATCGCGGCGGCCTCGCAGGCGCAGGATGCGCGGCTGCAACAGGCGGTGGACAAGGCGCAGGACAGGCTCGACCGGGCCCTCCGGGCAAAGGCCGACGCCGAAGAAGCGGAGCGGCGTAACGACCGCGACAAGCAGGACGCGATTGGCAAAGAGCAGCATGTTGAATACCGCATCAGGAACGTTCGGGACGACATCGTCAGACTGGAGAATAGGCTGAAAACCGCTCAGCTCAAGGGCGACCAGGTTCTCGCCAAGTTCGGTCACAAGATGCCCGAGCTTGCCAAGTACCTCAAGGGGGTCCCCGCGGGCACGTTCAGTGTCCCACCCATAGGGCCGGTCGGCGCGTTCCTCAAGCTCAAGGATCAGAAGTGGGCGCGAGCCGTGGAGGAGAAGATTGGCGGGAACCTCGGCACGTACCTGGTGAGCAACATGCAGGACCGCGCCAAGCTCGACGAGATCATGCGGCACAGGATCAAGATGCCCGCAATGATATCTGTCGTGAACCTCTCCGCGCCCGCGTACGCCCCAGGCGAGAACCAGCTCCCGCCTTCCGCGTACCTGAAAATGACGGATGTTCTCGAGTTTACGCACCCAGCGGTTTACAACTTTCTTGTGGACTCCACCGGTTTGGAGCGCTCCGTCCTCGTCGCCAACCAAGAGGAGGGGGCCAGAGTCATGTTCACGGAGCGCGCGCGGAACGTCAACGGGGCGTACACCGAGCATCGCGTCCTCGAGCGCAGGGGTCAGGCCCAGATTGACTATCCCATGAAGTCAATGAACAACGCTCGGCTGGTCGCGAACGAGGCGGACCTCGCCAAGTCTATCAACGTCGAGCTCAGGGAGAAGAACAACGAGCTGAAGCAGCTCAACGCCGATAGAAAGGCGGCCTCGGAGGCCAAGCACAAGATCCAAAAGGCGGCGGGCGACCTGACGAACAAGAGGCACGCGGCGGGGGCTGAGGTCAGCCGAGCGAAAGTGGATCTCTCTGATGCCAGGCAGCAGCAGCAGGAGAGCATCGGTCCCACGCAGTATAACGTCGACGAGCTCGAGCGCATGCTCGCGGACGCGAAGGATGATGTCGCGCCGCTCGAGGAGGAAATGTGCAAGGCTGAGGAGGCGCTGGAGACCGCGCAAGAGGCAGAGAGGCTTGGCGAGGAGGAGTTAAAGAGACTCGACGAAATGTGCGCCGACGGCAACTTCATGGCCAGGCAGACAGAGCTCCAGAGGGATTTCGAGGCGTACACGCAGGGCGCGGCCACCGCCCAGAACTCCGCCAACACGTGCGAGAAGCGGCTCATTGAAGTGCGCGATGAAAGCGCGGGGCTCGCGCAGCAACTGGACCATAAAGCCGTCCAGTTAACGAGGGCCATCGAGGATGCTAAGAAAATCTGCGACAGGGACACCGCAATGAGACACCTCGGCGAGGACCACAAGGAGAGGCCCGTGTCGGAGCTCGAGCGCGAGCACGAAAGGGCGATGAGACGGGTCGAGAAGGAGAAGGCTGCGTACAAGCGCCCGGAGACGGAGGTGATTCGGAACTGGCAGGACGCCAAGCGAAAATACGACAGGCTCGAGCAGACAATCAAGACGTCGCGAGGCCCTTGCAACCGCCTCAACGCGGGGCGCAAGAAGCGCGTGCGCATGCTCAAGGAAACATCACAGGCCGTGGAGAAGATGGTGAGCCACCGCTTCAACATACACATGGCCAAGAAGGGACACGCGGGGCAGGTCAAGGTTGACTTCATTAACGCCGAGCTCCACCTCGACGTGAAGATGAACGGCGCGGGTCAGACGGTGAAGGATACCCGGTCCATGTCCGGCGGCGAGCGCTCTTACGCGACGCTGGCGCTCACGCTGGCGCTCGGCGAGAACGTGGAGAGCCCCTTCAGGGCCATGGACGAGTTCGACGTCTTCATGGATGCGGTCAACCGCAAGATCTCCATGGACGCGCTGATCGAATTCGCCAGGGATCCGAACAACTGCGACAAGCAGTACCTGTTCATCACCCCGCAGGACATCAGCGCCGTGGACGCGGGTGCGAGCGACATCGTGGTGCAGAGGATGAAGGCCGCGAGACCCCAGTGAGACTGCGCGCGGAGGGCGATTTGGATCGATTTGGACGACGCGCGACGATTGAAATGATGCGCGACATTCACGCACAAGCCCCGCGTTCCAAACTACCTTCCCATTCCCAACCCTGGCTGCCGCCCCCGGCGTAACTCGGATCCACCTCAGTCCTCTTTCCTTCCGCCCTTTTGGACAAACTCGTAGTCTTCGTCCGCATCGCTCCCGGACTCGTCGTCCTCATCGACGGTCACGCCCACCGGGTCGGATCCATGCCCCCGTCTCAGTTCTCTGGACTCCCTGTACCACGCGAACACGCCCCGCAACTGCTTGAACAGCCAGAAGCCCATGTACGCGAAGAGGATCCCGAAGATGGCTTCCTCCGTTTCGATCTTCAGGTAATCTCCCTCGACTGGGAACGTGGGCGTGATGACACGTCGCGTAAACTTGTAGTGCGACGCCTCATGGAGCCCGGTCGACTCGTCGCTCATGGTCCCCGCCCCGACCGCGTTGCCGAGAGTGGGGCCCGGAGAAAATTCGCCCCGTGTCAAACAGGTCGTTGTTACGCGTACCTTCTACAGTTAGCTGGGCTGTTGCCAGTGGCACAGGCGCTCAACAACGGGCAAAGTCGCCATGGCCAGCAACGCCATGGCCAGCAAGAGGGCACGAATCGATGAGGACAAGACCCCGGTGAGCGGTGAGATCGACTATCGCGTCGTTTTCTCCGCCGCGCAGGTCCCCGCCGGCCGCGCGGGCTTCGGCATCGGCGAGGAGGACGTCGCGATCGAGTTCGGCGCCTCGTTCAATCGCGTCGCGCATCCCAGCGACGGCGAGATCGACCTCGCGTGGCAGGCGAAGCTCCGCGAGAGCCCAAAGATGTGGGACGCACTCAAGTTTCGCCTCGCGTCCCTCGAGGCGCACAAGACTGCGGACGGACCCGCGGTGACGATCAGGGTGGGCGTGACGAGCTACAAGGATTACGTCGGCACCAACGCCGACGGCGTGCCCGCCGCGCGCCTCGCCGCGCTCAGAGCCGACGGGCGATCCAACCACGACGACGCGCACGCGCACGAGAGCCGCGCGCTCGGCGTGGAGACCGTGCTCGAAACCTCCGACGGCAAGCTCGTCCTCCTCCGAAGAAGCGAAGGGGTCGCGACGTTCCGCGGCGTCTTCAACGGACCCAGCGGCCACCCCGAACCCGCGGACGCGGGGGTGAAAGCCGACCTCGCGAACCTGGACGGGATCGAACCCGCGGCTGTGCGACGGGAGATGTTCGACGCCGTGGTGAAGGAGTGCGTCGAGGAGACGGGGATACCCGCGGCGGCGCTGTCGAGGCCGAGGTTGATCGGCGCCATGACGGACTCGTTCGGCAAGCCGGACCTGCTGTTCCACACGCGCACGTCGCTCACCGCGGAGCAGGTGGGGACGTGTCTGACGAACGCGAGCGAGGCGTGGGAGTCCAGTGCGGCGGACGTCGTCGACGCGACCCCGCCCGAGGACGTCGAGTCCAGGGCGGGCGCGGATGTCCGGAAGGGACCGGGCGAGGAGGAACAGTTTCGCTGCCTCCGCCCCGGCGAACCCGCGCCTTTCGCGTTCGGCGCCAGCGTCCTGCGGAACCCACCGACTAGGAACGATCAAGCGTCGGGCGCGAGCGCGATGTCGCGGGCGTTCTGGGCGAGGGACCCGCGGTTCATCTCCCCGGTGACGCGAGCCGCGGTGGATTGCGTGTACATGCTCGAGTCGCTGCGAGCGGAGCGCGGCACAGCTGGCGGAATACGGGAAGAGCGTGTGATGGATAACGCGCTCGACGCGGCGATGGACCACGAGCTCTTCGACGTGGCGAGGGCGATAGAGAGGCGGATGCTGACGCGCGCGGGATTCGCGTGACGAGTCGGTTGGGGACGAGCTTAACGAACGGTTTTGAATTCACCTCTCGCTCCATCAAATTTACCTGGCCGCCGCCGCCGTCGGGTTAGGCGCCGCCCCATTCCCGCCGCCGCCGTTGCTCGCGCTCGACGAGTCACCCAGCAGCTCCTTAATGAGCCTGGCGGTGACGCGCGTGCCCACTCCGGTGATGACCGCCTCGATGAAACTCCTCGCCGCGGGCTGCTGCAGCGCCTGCGTGAGCGGCTCCATCGCGGACGGGTCGAAGCCCTTGGACGACGATAGCATCTCCGATACCCTCAGCACCTGCGCCCTGAGCGCCATGAGCTCCTCCTCCTCGGTGTCGCTGCCCACGCGCATGGGCGGCAGACGCTTGAGCTGCTCGGGCAGGAGCGCCACGAGCGGCGCGAGCTGCTCGCTTCGCGCTGTCTCGACAGTCTGCCCCAGCAGGAGCGCCTCCACAACCTTCACCGCCTCCGCCACCACCAGCGGCCGGAGCGTGTTCACCTCCCCGGGCTTGTCCTCCCCGACGATGAGCTCCACGAGCGGCGGGATCACCGCCTTGGCGTCGTAATCGTCGCTCTTGGCTCCCTCCCGCAGCAAGTTCTCCAGCCGGTTCCATCGGAATTGGCCATCCTTGAAAAGCAGCTCCGCAAACGCGTCTCGCAGCTGGGGCCTGGGATCCGTCAGCAGCCTGCGCGCCATGTACGGATAAGCCTTGCCCAGCACCTTGAACTTCGGGTCCGTGGTCAGCGCGAGACCCTCGAGCACGGTCAACGAACGGAGGATCAGGGCGTAGTAACCCGGGACGTTGAACGGGTACTGGTAGAGGACGCCGCCGAGCCCGTCCGTGATGGTCTTGAAGTTGAGCTGGTCCACGCTAGCCTCCAGGACGTCGTCGAAAAAGTCCGCCAGAGCCGGGACGATCGGTGCGACGTCGACGGACTCGTCGAGGAACTCCAGGGCGTAGTAATCCTGCGCCATGGCCTGGTAGTCCCTGTTCACGAGGTGCACCACATGGTTGATGATGGCGTACCGCGCCGTCTCCGGAGTTTCGCTCATCATTCCAAAGTCCAGGAACGCGAGCTTTCCCTCGGGGGTGGCCAGCAGGTTACCCGGGTGGGGATCCGCGTGGAAATACCCAAACTCCAGCAGCTGACGCAGCGAGCATTGGATGCCGGTGTCCACCAGCTGCAGCACGTCCAGCCCCTGCGCCCTGAGTGAATCCTGCTCGCTGAGCTTTGTTCCCTGCACCCACTCCATGGTGATCACTCGCGGGGACGTGTACTCCCACTCAATCCCCGGAACCACGACGTCCGGCCTGTCCCCGTACAGACGAGCGAATCGCTCGGCGTTGAGACCCTCCTGGACGTAGTTCAACTCCTGGAACACCCGCGCCGCGAACTCGTCCACCAAGTCGACGATTGACGTGTTCAGCGAATCCACGAAGCGATCGGCAAACGCGGCGCCCATGCGGATGAGGTGAAAATCCAGCTCCAAACCCTTCGGGATGTTCGGCCGCTGCACCTTGAGCGCCACCTCCCTCCCGCTGCCGATGAGCGTCGCGCGGTACACCTGACCCAGCGAAGCTGCCGCGATGGGGCTCGGCGTGATGGTCGCGAACATCGCATCCAGCGGCCGGCCAAGCTCTCGCTCCACCGTCTCGAAGGCATCCGCGTCCGAGAACGTGGGCAGAGCGTCCTGCAGGGACGTGAGCTCGTCGAGGTACTGCGCCGGAAGCAGGTCCGGGCGGGTGCTGAGCGCCTGGCCGACCTTGACAAACGCGGGCCCGAGCTCGGTGAGCTTGCGCCTGAGCTGATCGGCGCGTTTGGGCGCGTTCTTCTCGAACTCTCCGCGCTGGTTGTCGATGAGGACGTCCAGGATGAACCCGCCGAGGGAGGTTCCGATCTGCGCGACGCGCACGGCGACCTCGCCCGGTCGCTTGCGGTACTTGGTCGCCGCGCGCTGCGGTGAGTACTCCTTGGGGGGCTCCGAGCGTGCCAGTGCCTTTCTCTGCTCCTCGGTCATCGGGACCACGCCGTCGCCCACTCCCATGGAGGACTGCCGCCCGAACTTCTTGTCGTCGTCTCCGGACGTGGAAGTAGGGGATGGGGGCGCCGTGGTGGCCACCCTCGCGGCGACCCGAGCGCCCCTGCCCGCGCCCTTCGCCCGCGGACCGCCGGGGGAGATGCGTGACGTCGAGCACCCATGGCCGTGGGCATCGGCGACGCGACCCGAGGGGGACGCGGCGCGATGCCACGGCGCCGGCGTCGCGCCGGCGCGCACGCCCGAGACCACAAACACGCTCGCCATCTCCAGGTGAGACGCCTAAACTACTGCCACGACCGCGGCTCGCTCGCGCGTCGTCAGGTTTGCGATAACGCGGGTCGTAATCCCGAGAGGTCGACGTCACCCTCCACCAGCCGAGTCCCACCTTCTCAACCAATCAGATGCGCGAGAAAAGGGCGGCCTATCGGTGTGGCAGTCTACAATTCGACTCGTCAATAAAAAGTTCTCGTCTATCAGTCCGACGCCGCAGCCTGCTTCTCCAGCCCCGCGGTGGCCTCCTCCCAGGTAGCCCGCAGGTTGCACAGCTTCTTGATCAGCGGCAGCACATCGCCGACGGCGACACGCACCTGATCGCAGCTGTCGCGCTCGCGGACCGTCACCGTGTTGTCCTGCAGCGACCTGTGATCGACGGTGACGGCGAATGGCACGCCGAGCTCATCCGTCCTCGCGTACCTCTTGCCGACGGACACCGCGGTGGTGTCCAGCTTGGAGGAGATGCCCTCAGTGGCCAGAACGCGGGAGATGGTACCCGCGAGATCGTTCATGCCCGCGTCGTTGACGAGGGGGAAGATGGTGCACTTGATGGGCGCGATGATGGGCGAGAACCGGAACACCGTCTTCTGCTCATCCTCCGGTCGGATGAAGAAGGAGTGCTCGAACATGCAGTACATGATGCGACCGATACCGAAGGAGGGCTCGATGACGGACGGGGTGAAGTTACGGCCCGAGACCTTCTGCGTCTCCATGGCGATCTTGACCATCCCGGGGAGGATCTCCACGGAGCCACCCTCGATTTTGAGCTCGGCCTTCCCATCCGCCTCGACCTTGGCGGCGAGCGCGAGCGCATCCTCCTGGCACAGCGCCATGAGCGCGTCGGTCACCGCCTTGGCGTCTTTTTTGAACGCCTTGCCCATGTCCTTCTTGTTGGGCTCCACCACGAGGGTCTCCACCATCTTCGGCTCCGCGAACCTCTCGTACGCGGTGAGCTCAACCTTGCTCTTGTCCGAGTGAGCCTTGAGGTCAAACGCGGAGCGATCCGCGAGGCCGACGCACTCTATCCAGCCGTAAGAGCACTCGATCTCGGCGTCCCAGCAGTCCTCGGCGTAATGCGCCATCTCGTGCTGCAGGTGCTGGCGGAACCGAAGCCGCTCTGGGTTGACCCCAATCTTCTCGAGGAAGGTTTGCGTGCGCGCGATGAAGTATCCGAGCGTCTGATTGGCGACGATGCCCTTCTCCACAGCCTCACCGATGGTCATGGGGAAGGGTTTCTTCACCGCGCCGAGCTGCGCGTCGCGGCTGAAGAGCGACAGCATCACGTCGGCCACCTCACCGAAGCGCGAGTGGTCCTTCTGCTCGGGGTGCACGAAGTGCTCAATCTCAGCCTGCGTAAACTCTCGCACGCGGAGGAGACCGGCGCGCGGAGCGATCTCGTTTCGGAAGGACTGGCCGATCTGCGCGGCGGCGAAAGGGAGTTTGCCGCCGTTGTAGTAGAGGAGATCGCGGAAGTTGACGAAGATGCCCTGCGCAGTCTCCGGTCGGAGGTACCCCTGCAGCGCGCCGGATGGGCCAATCTGCGTGGGAAACATGAGGTTGAAGGGGTAGGGGGCGGTGAGGTCGTTCTTGGTCTCCGGGGCCTTGATGGCGAGCTTGGTGATGGCATCGCCCATCTCCTCCGGGGTGAACTCCTCGAGCCTCGCGAGCATGTCCTCGAGCTCCTTGCGCTTGTCCGCGGAGATCATGGGGTCGGCGAGCATCCTCTCCAAGTTTTCCTCCACCAGGTGGTCCGCCCTGAAGCAGTCCTTGGTGACGACGTCGTTGACCATGAGGTCGGTGAACTTCTCTACGTGGCCGGAAGCCTTGAGCACCACCTCCGGAGTCACGGAAGGGCACTCCACCTCGAGCATGGCCTCGTTGAGGACGAAGTGCTGGCGCCAGAACGCCTGGAGGTTGGACTTGACGGCGCATCCGGGCGGGCCGTAGTCGTAGAGGCCCGCGACGCCGCCGTAGATCTTGAACGAGGGGATGTAGAACAGCCTCTGCTCGAGCGCGCCGTTCATCTTGGAGCGGAACTGCTCTTTCGCCGCGGCCGCCTCGTCGCCCGCCGCCATGGCAGCCTTGATCTCGGTGTCGAGTTCGAGCTTGAGCTCCTTGAGCTTAGCGATCGCGGCATCGATCTCAGCCTTGTCCTTCTTCTCGGCCTTCAGCGCGCGGACGTTGTTGCCGGCGTCCGTCACGGCATCCTGCATGGCCTGAAGGCGCGCGGCGTTGTCGGACATGGTGCGTGGTTGAGGTCGGTCGAGGGTTGGGTGGGTCCCGATCGACGCTCCGACTGACGCGTGAAACTAATCCCGGCGGCTCGAAATCACATTTTTCGGACTTTTCCGAGGTCTCCGAAAGCGACGGTTCGACGCTAGTTTTCCCGCACAAAAGATCTTTGGGCAAAAAGCGCATTTCGCTTTCAGGCGAAATTTTCCAGGTTCAATCTGCCGGTGAAACTTCACTGCCTGCTGAGTCAGTTTACCGTTAGGATCCGCGAAATTTCATTTGGACCGCATAAACTCGGAAACGACCGTTTGTACCCGCCGATTCACAGCTGGCACAGGGGCGACTCGTTCAAAATATTTTGAACTTTGAGAAGATGTCGACGACCGGCGCGGACCTCACACCGCTCCTGCGCGCGTATCGGCAGGAAGCGTCCGGCGCTAAAAGCTCAACCCGACGTCGAACACAGGCAGTGTTCGGGAGTCACACACCGCTCGAGGGCAGATATGGCGTCTCTCTCGGCGTCTGCCGCCTTCACGGGCAAGACGAGCGCGCTGAGGCACCAGCAGCCCTTCGCCCTCAAGGGCGTCGCCCCTCTGCGAACGCCCGGGCTGGGTAACCGCAGGCGCATCAACGTGGGCCCGGTGCGCGCGGCGTACGGCGGACGCTCCTCGCCCTACACCGCTCCCGGCGGGCGCGATATGCCCGTCGAGCGCGATCTGTACGAGGGGACGACCGGAGTCGACGTGCTCGCCATGCAAAAAGATCTGGTCGCCGAGGGCTACCTCTCCCCGGCGAACGCCACCGGGTGCGTCTCCAAACCCGCCCGCGTCTTCCGTTTTCCCCGTCGTTCCACCGAAATTGTCACGCCGCGCGCTCGAAGAGCTTCTGAGATCCCACGCGATCGCGCGTTCCGCGCGATCCGCGCCCGGCGACGCGCGATCCCGCCCCGGTCCCCGTCCCCAACGTTCTTCAAAATTACCCGAGGAAAACAAACGTTTTTTTGACGCAACATCCCAAACGATCACCACCCGCGCAGTGTGTTCGGTCCCGCCACGCGCGCGTCCGTTCAGAGGATGCAGCAGCAGTTCGGCCTTCCCGTCAACGGCGTCTGGGGACACCTCGAGCGCCAGCTGTTCGACAACGCCCGCGTGCGAACCGCGCCGTCGTCCTCCGCGCAGGCGCTCATGCCCCCCGATTACAACCGCACCCGCGCAGCCGGGTCCAACCGCAGGCAGTACAGGTCCGTGCAGGGTGGCAATGACTACGCCGCGCAACCCGTGCCGAAGTCCCTCCGGGCCTCCGCCGTCCCCTTCAGCGGTGACTTGACCGGCGTCCTGGGGTGGGCCGGCGCGGGGCTCTTCACCGCCGCGGTCGTCGTCAAGGCTGACGCCAAGCGCAGGGGCCGCGAGGTGCGCATCTACAAGGAGGGCGGCACCGAGGCGGGTTTGAAAAATCTGTGGGGCAAGCTGACTGGCAAAAATTCAAACGAGGGCGCGCCCGCGCCGGCCGCCGACCAGCCCCTCGCCTACGACTCCCCCGACCCGGGCTTCTACGACTCCCAGGGGTACTTCCACCAGGAGCCCCCCGGCGTTCCGACCCGGCCGCGGTCCGTGGACGTCCCCGACGCGCGCGCCGAGCAGCAGCTCAAGAAGGGGGGCTACTACGACGACTCCGGCCGCTGGTGGGACATCACCGCCACCAAGGACTCCTTCGATCCCTTCCCGGGCGGCTATCCCGTGCCCCGAGACGGCGCGGACTCCTTCGCGGCGTCCGCGCCGGTCAGGCCCGGCGATCGAAGGCGCGAGCAGATGGCCAAGGAGCCGCAGTACCCGCCCGCGCACTACCACCCGGCTTTCGCCCCCGGGGGATCCGCGTTTAACCCCGACGCGCCCGACGTCGGAACCGTCCCGCCGCGCGTGCCCCCGCCGAGGGCCACGCCCCCGCCGGTGCGAGGTAACTCCGCGGAGTGGGGCACCCCGGGGTACCACCAGGGGGCGGGCTCCACCGGGGGGATCGATCGCAACGCGGTCATCTCGCTCGACGACGTCCGCGACGCGAAGGATCACCCCAACCCGGGCCCGCTCTCGGGGAAGCAGCAGGCGCGCAGGGGCATCGGCGGGCCCGCCCGCGGCGGCGGCGGTGGCGGCGGCGGCGGGTCGTCCCCCTCTTTGGGCGGCGGCGGACGCGTCGCGCCGCCGGCGGGTGGCGGCGTTCCCCCCGGGATGGACGCCAGGCCCTCGAGTCGGAGCACCAACACGGTTCCGCCGTTTGGCGACTGGGGCGCGGGAGGCGCGCCCGGCGGCGACATCGCGGCGTACGCCAGGAATAACGTCGTCGGCGGTGGGCCCGTGGCGGCGGCGGCCGGGCGCCGGGCCTCGGGTCCCGCGGCCGTTCCCGAGTTTGGCGGCGCGGATAGCGTCCGGGGTTTGACACCCGGAGGCGGTTTTACCGACCTCGGCGGGCCGGGCGGTTTGGGCGCGGGTGTCCAGCCGCAGGGCCCGATGGCGATGGTCCGCGGCGCGAACGGCGCGGTGGCGACGCTCCAGACCCCGCAGAAGGTCCAGGTGCAGTCCAAGGGCGTGCTCGGCGTCGTCGGCGATGGACTCAGGTTCATCACCGGAGTGGCGCCCGCCTTTGGACCCGAGCAGAAAACCTCCGAGTTTACCGCGCGCGCGCAGAGGGAGCGCGAGCTGCTCGCCCAGGTCAACGAGGCGCAGGAGTTCGCCAGGATGGAACAGAAGAAGCGACAGCAGCTCGAGGCGGCGTACCAGTCCACGCGCAACGCGCTCAGGGAGGCTGAGAAGGCGCGCACCGCCATCAAGGATACCTCCGTCGCCGACCAGATGAAGGGTCAGATTCAGTCGTTGGAGAAGGCGCTCAACGCGCGAGACGTCACCGGCGCGGTCGGCCAGGTGTTCACCCCCGACGCGCCCACCGGCACCGGCACTGGTACCGGCACCGCGAGCCCCACCGGCACCGCCGACCAGAAGGCTCTCAACGACAGGATGGCTGCCCTCGAGACTGCGCTCGCGTCCGCGGCTGCCTCGGCGGGTTCCGACGTCGGCAGCGTCGCGGCGCTGGCCGCCATGAACCACCTCCAGGAGAAGGTTAAGGGCCTCGAGCAGGCGTTCAACGCCACCAACCAGACCTCTGCGGGCACCACGGCGGCCATGCAGAAGATCGACGCCATCCTGAAGCAGGTGCAGGACGAGGCCAAGGCTGTTCCCGAGCTGCGCCAACAGATGGAGCAGCTCCGCGCGGCGCTTCAGCAAAACCCCGCGGGCGCGCTCGCCGCGGGCGGCAGCAAGGCTGTCGAAGAGAACCTCAAGACCATGTCCGACAGGCTCGCCAAGCTCGAGGCGATCCTGGCGAACAAGGAGGCCAATCCTCTTTCCCTCGACGTCCTCTACGCGAAGGTTGGAGCCATCGAGGAGGGACTCGCGTCGGCGGCTAACGGCAGCGCGAGCATGCTCCGCAACCTCGAGGAGAGGATGCAGAAGCTCGAGGGCGGCAAACCGATGGGTGGAATTGCCACCCCGGTCCAAGCGCCGGGCGCGAACAACGTCCTCCCCGCGTTCAAGCCCCCGACGCCGCCCCCC
>MDTE01004117.1_pt1 | contig 13226 bp, 7 predicted proteins | sample 811231 | NCBI WGS metagenome assembly MDTE01 (sample SAMN05326651, study PRJNA326480) | marine metagenome | isolation source: seawater | place: Indian Ocean: Red Sea | collected 2010
CACTGGTCGTGGGCGAGACCATCATCGCGCCGACGCGGGTGCGGCCGATGCTGGCGCTCCAGGCGGGCGGCCGGGGCGACATCACCACCTCGCACCTGCTCTGGTCGTTCGACAGCGGACCTGACGTGCCGACCCCGGTGTCGGACGGCGAGCTGCTCTACGTGGTGCAGGACAACGGGGTGGCGCACGCCCTCGACATCGCCACCGGCGAGACGGTCTACACCGAGCAACGCCTCGAGCCGGGCACCTACAGCGCGTCGCCGATCCTGGCCGACGGGAAGCTGTATGCCACCAGCGAAGACGGGGTGACGACGGTCTACCGGGCGGGACGCGAGTTCGAGATCATCGCGAAGAACTCGTTGCCGGGCTACACGCTGAGCACGCCGTCGATCTCGGACGGCCACCTCTACATCCGCGCCGGCGGCATGCTCTACGCGATCGGGAATTGAAGCTCTGCGCCTCTGCAGGGCGGGGCTTCAGCCCCGCCATTCGGTTCGTCGGGACTGAAGTCCCGCCCTACAGGTTCATTCGGAAAGCGCGAACAACTCGGTCACGGTGTTGATGTAGAGCACACCGTTGGCGGCAATGGGGGCCCCGTAGATGGGGCTCCCCAGACTGTTCTCGGCCAGCACCTCCAGCTCGCGGCCGGCGCGCAGCACCACCACGTCGCCGTCCTCATCACCCAGGTATACCTTCCCATCGGCCACCAGGGGCGATCCCCAGATGGCGGCAAAGGTGTCGTGTACCCACAGCTCTTCCCCGGTCTCGGCATCCAGACACCGTAGATACCCACTGAAGTCGGCCACATAGAGCAGACCGTCGGCGATCGCGACCGTGGTCAGTGACCGCCGGATCTCATCGAACTGCCAGACGCCGCCCGTCTCGCTGATGTCGCCACGCATGGTGGCGTCGATGGCGTGCAGCCGCCCCTCCCCTTCGCCGTTCTCGGGGTCCTGCCCGTTGGCCACGTAGACGCGGTCGTTCCAGATGACCGGGGTCGCGATGACGTTGTTCCGCGTGGTCGGCCACTCAGCCTCGACCGGGTTCGTGTCGAACTCCCACAGCAAGTTGCCGTCTTCGACGGCATAGCCGCGCACCCAGCCGTCGCCCTGGCCGATCACCACCTGCGCCACGCCGTCAATCTCGGCCACGGCCGGCGACGACCACTGTCCGTGCAGAATCCAGTCACCCACCGGCGCCGCCTGCCAGACCAGCGCTCCCGTCGACCGGTCGAGGGCGATCAGGTCGGGCGCCTCGGGCGCCATCACGTAGCCCTCCTCGTTGGTGCCGTTGGACGTGTTGACGATCACGAGATCGCCATGCACGCTCGGGGCGCTGCTGGTCATGTTGTGAGGAAAGACCCCCAGCTCGCCGATCATGTCGTAGCGCCACACCACGTCGGCGTCAGTCTCAGTGGAGCGGGCCTCGTCGGTCACCGCCCCATCGTTCTCGCCATCGAGGAAGCCTTCGGTGTCGAGGGCCACCACCTCCCCCTGGTTACTGACGTAGTAGAGCCGGTCGCCAACCGCGGTGGGCGATGAACAGACACCCTGGTAGGGCCAGTCGTTCTCCTCGCCGGTGGCCAGCTTGTCGTGCACCATCTGCCACAGGAAGACGCCGTCGGACTCGCGGAACGCCATGACGATGCCACGGTCCCCATCCACGGCCGGGTCGCGCGGCACGTCGTTGTTGGTCCCGACGAAGATCTTGCCGTCGGCCACCACCGGGTTGCCGTAACTCGACGAACCGAGCGCCGACGTCCACTTCACGCCCAAACCGTCGCCGGTGTCCCACGCTTCCGGCAGCCCCACCTCGGCCGAGGTCATGTTCCGGTCGGGCGTCCCGCCCCACATCGGCCAGTCGTCGGCCGACACCAACACTCCGTGGCCAAGAATGACCAAGGCCAACGCCGCCGCACCTGTTCTCCTCACACGCACCTCAGTGATTCCAAGACGACGCAGTCGCCAATCTGCTTATAGCACTCGACGCCTATAATGCCGTCCATGACTCCACCCCTGCCGCTGTCACCCGCCCGCCGCCGCGAGTTCCTGAAGACCCTGGGCGCCGTCACGGCCGCCGCCGCCCTCCCCCGATCGCTGGGTGCCGCGCAGCCCGACACCAGCCGACCGAACGTCGTCTTCGTGCTGGCCGACGACATGGGCGTGGGCGATCTCTCCTATCTCAACCCGGACTCGCAGATTTCCACCCCGAATCTCGACCGCATCGGGCGCGAGGGCACCTACTTCACCGATGCCCACTCGCCATCGGCGCTGTGCACGCCCACCCGCTACGGCATCCTCACGGGCCGCTACTGCTGGCGCACCCGGGTGACGCGCGGTGTGCTGTGGGGCTACAGCCGGCACCTGATCGAGCCGGAGCGCATGACGGTGGCCTCACTGCTCCAGGGCCACGGCTACAACACCGCCCACATTGGCAAGTGGCATCTGGGGATGGACATGCCGACCAGGGACGGCCAGAGCACTCCGTTGCCCCACTCGGTGGCCGACCAGCGCGCCTACACCGGCGACATCGACTGGACCGGCCGCATCCAGAACGGCCCCACCGCCATCGGGTTCGACCACTTCTACGGCATCTCGGCGTCGCTCGACATGCATCCCTACATCTACATCGACGACGACCGCTTCGTCGGCGAGTGCACGACCGAGCAGGATCTGCTGTTCATCACACGCGACTACCGGCCAGAGCGCTACGCCGACAACACCGGACCGGCGCACGCGGACTTCGTGGCCGAAGAGGTGCTGCCCGTCATCCGGGAACGGAGCGTCGACTACGTGCGCCGGCAGTCAGCCGACAACCCGTTCTTCCTCTGCATGTCACTGACCGCGCCCCACATCCCGATCGTGCCGTCGGCGCCCTACGTGGGCCGCAGCCGGCTGGGCGCCTACGGCGACTTCTGCATCGAGGTGGACGAAGCGGTCGGATCGGTCCTCGACGCGCTGGACGAGCAGGGGCTCAGCGAAAACACGCTCGTCATCTTCGCGGCCGACAACGGCTGCGCGCCCTACATCGGGGTGGAGGAGATGAACGAGCTGGGTCACTTCCCCAGCCACATCTATCGCGGCTACAAGTCCGACATCTGGGAAGGCGGCCACCGGATTCCGTTCCTGGCGCGCTGGCCCGCCCGGATCGCGCCAGGCTCCAGTTCGAGCGAAACGGTCTGTCTGACGGATCTGCTGGCCACGCTGGCGTCCATCGTGGGCGAGGAGCTCCCGGCCGATGCGGGCGAGGACAGCTACGACATCCTGCCGGCGCTGGTGGGCGCGCCCTACGACCGCCCGGTACGGCAGGCCACCGTGCATCACGCCGGCAACGGCGCGTTCTCGATCCGGCAGGGGCCATGGAAGCTGGAGCTGACGCCGAGCTCGGGCGGCTACGGCAACATCGACGACGAGGAGGCGCGGCGGCGGAACATGCCGCCCATCCAGCTCTACGACCTGTCGGCCGACATCGGCGAAACGCGGAACATCTACGACCAGCAGCCGGACGTGGTCGAACGTATGACGGCGCTGCTCGAGCGGTATCAGGAAGGAAACGGCAGCCGGCCCGGCACGACCGGCTACGACCGGTAGCCCGGAAACCCGGGCTACCGGTCAGATTCTGTAGGGCTGGGCTTCAGCCCCGCCATTCCGGGTCGGCGGGACTGAAGTTCCGCCCTACCTCACTATTTGCCCTCGGCCATGTCCTCGACGCGACCGCCGGCGAGGATACCGATCATGCCTTCGTTGCCTTCGTGGCAGGCATACTCGTACATCAGGTCGTCCATCCGGTTGAACGGATAGGCCACCGTCCACGAGCGGGTGTACATCTGCGGGTCGAACACCTCGACCTCGTACTCGAGCGAGTCAGGCCCCGTCCGGGTGAACCGCTCGATCAGTGTCATCTCCGAGCCTGACCCTTCCTTCGAGTTGAAGATCGACCAGGGCTGCAGCGCGCTGACATTCGGGTGAATGTTCGAGGTCACCACCACGAGGGTGTCGCCCTCGAAGTGACCGGTCGATAGGCCATTCCAGCCATAGACCTTGTCCGAGGGGTGCTCACGCCCGTCGAGCGCCACCACGCGCACCTCGTGGACCTGCTCGATGAGCATCACCACGTGGTCCTCGGTCTGGAACACCTGCATGTTGTTGTTGTACGACCGCGGGAACATCGCGTTGGGCATCCCACCGCGCGTCACGCACCGCTCCCAGATGTGGCGGTCTTCCCAGGTGTCGTCGTTCTCCATCCCACCCGGGGCCTTCTCGCCCGTGGCGCGGCGAAGCTCACCGGCCGGGGTCAACGCCGGCAGCCGACCGTTGGGCGGATCGACGACCATCGAGGTGCGGTCGGTCCGCGCGCCGCGATCCATCCAGAAGTTGTTGTAGGCGCCCACACTGCCACCGGCCGAGGTGCGCCGAGCCGCGGCGTTGAGCAACTCTTCATCACGAGCATTGGTGGCCGCCCTGATCGACGACACCTCTTCATCGGTGAGTCGCTCGCGGCCCTGCAGGTCCTCCGGACGCTCGAAGGGCGTGGCCCCCGAGGAGGTCCAGATGCCTTGCAGGTCAGGGTGTCCCCACGGGGTCTTGGGCGCCGACTGGGCGTCAGCCGACGTCGGCAGCAGCACCGGTACAACAAGAGCAAACGCGACAAGCGCGCAGAAAAATGACGAACGGAAACGCATTGCCTAGCCTCCTTCACTCCCCATCGAGGTCCGATGAGGATCTTAGCGCATGACACCGTCGCACAGGCGGTTGCCGACGTCAAGAGACAGCGCGGATCTGACCGCTCGTCGGGCTCCGAGTAATCTTGTACGATCAGTGGCCAACCCGGCGGCGTAGCGATGGCAGCAAAGCGTAAGCGAGCTCGATCACCCCAGTCCCAGCCGACGTCCGTCCCGGCGGCGGCTCCAGAGACCGCCGTGGTTCCCGCGGGCTCGCGCTCGGTGCTATGGCTCCCCGCCGGTCTCGGCCTGGGTATTCTGGGGCTCTCCTTCTTGCCCCGGGTGCAACAGCACCCCACCCTGATCTGGTCGTTCTGGCTCTCGTCGCTCTTCGTCCTCGTCTGGACCTGGATGCTCTCCCAGCGCCTCCGGGCGTCCGGAGCCGGGCGCGGCTTCGACGTCGCCCTGCGGAAGCAGCACTGGATCCAGGCGATTCTGCACACGTCGGTCTTCATCTACTGGGGCTCGTACTGGTCACCGGTGGTCGACCACTTCTGGCTACTGGTGGGGCAGCTGCTCTTCTGCTACGCGTTCGACATGCTGCTGTCGTGGTCACGCCGCGACCGCTACACGCTCGGATTCGGGCCGTTTCCAATTCTGTTCAGCACCAACCTCTTCCTCTGGTTCATCGACGACTTCTTCTATCTGCAGTTCCTGATGCTCGGGGTGGGCTTCCTGGGCAAGGAGTTCGTGCGCTGGGAACGGGACGGGCGTCGGGTCCACATCTTCAACCCGTCGGCCTTCTCGCTCGGTCTGTTCTCGCTGGTGCTGATCTTCACCGGCACCACCAACATCACCTGGGGCGACCAGATCGCCACCACGCTGAACCTGGCGCCGCAGCCCTATCTGTTCCTGTTCGCCATCGGGATGGTGGCGATGTACTTCTTCAACATCACGCTGGTCTCGGCGTTCGCGGCGGCCACGCTGTTCGGCCTCAGCGCGCTCTACACCCAGATTGTCGGGGTGCCGTTCTTCATCGACTCCGAGATTCCGATCGCGGTGTTCCTAGGGCTGCACCTGCTGGTGACCGACCCGTCGACATCGCCCCGCACGGCGCCCGGCAAACTGATCTTCGGCCTGCTCTACGGAGCCACCGTGTTCGGTCTCTATGAGCTGCTCGGGCAGTTCCAGCAGCCGACCTTCTACGACAAGCTGCTCTGCGTGCCGCTGCTCAACCTCAGCGTGCAGTGGATCGACCGGGTGGCGGCCAGGCTGCCGCAACGGCTCCTCGTGGGCGAGATCCAGGGCATCGCCATTCCGCGGCGAGCCAACCTGTTTCACATGGCCGTGTGGGCCGTGTTCTTTCTCGGGATCTCCACCATTGGCGCGGCCGACGGCCGGCATCGCGGTGACAGCATCCTGTTCTGGGAGCAGGCCTGCGAGAACGACCTGCGGAAGGGATGCGCCACCCTGGCGCTGCTGCATTTCCTCGACTGCAGCGACGGCTCGGGCTGGTCGTGCAACGAGCTGGGCGCGCACTACGCCGAGGGCGCCATCGTCGCCCCCGACGCCGAGGTCGCCGCCGCGCTCTTCAACCAGGCCTGCGAACAAGGGTTCGAACCCGGCTGCCTGAACACGGCCAACCCCGGCACCCCAGCGAGAGGAGATCCCACCGTGAACGACCTTCGGACCCTGTTGCGCCAGGGGCGCCCCACCCTGAACGACTGGCCAGAGGCCGAGCTGAACGCCCGGGCCTGCGAGCACGGCTGGACGTTCGCGTGTGAGGCGCCTTGACCAAACGCTCGTTCTCCCCGTCCTCTGGTCCCACACGCCGGCGTTTCCTCAAGGGCACGCTCGTCGGCGCCGGCGCGGGACTGTTCGCCGGCTGCGCGCCGCCATCCGATCCCGCAGCCAGACCTGAGACCTCGGCGTCACCCGGCGCGTTCGACTTCACCCGCTCGTCGCCGGTGCTCGGAGCCGACGCCACGACCCGCAGCGCCTGTCAGTTCTGCAACTCCAACTGCGGCCTCGACGTGGAAACACGCGGGGGACGCGTCATCTCGATCGAGGGAATGAAGGACGATCCGGTGCAGGCGGGCCAGCTCTGCGTCAAAGCCGATCTGATGGGCCAGCTGGTGCACAACCGGCACCGGCTGACCACACCGCTCCTCCGGACCGGCGGCGCCAAGGGCAACGTCGAGGGCTCGCGGTTTCGCGAGGCCACCTGGGATGAGGCGCTCGACACCATCGCCGCCAAGTTCCTGGAGCTCCGAGACGCCGGCGACGCGCGCACCATCGCCAACCGGACGACCGGACGCATGCTTCGTGGCGCTGGCTCGGTGATCGGCCGGGTCTTCGACCTGCTGGGGAGCCCGAACGCGACCGACGTCGGACCGGTCTGCAACGACGCCGGCGGCAACGCCCTGGCGTGGACGCTCGGCCTCGGCAACTTTACCAACGGCTACGGTGTCGACGGCGCCACCGGACAGGACGACCTCGGGTCGTCCGGATTCTTCCTGTTTCTGGGGACCAATCAGGCCGAGACGCACCCGGTCACCTTCGAATACCTCCTGCGGGAGCGGGAACGCACCGGAGCGCCGCTGGTGGTGGTAGACCCGCGCCAGACCCCGACAGCCGCGCATGCCGATCGATGGCTGGCGCCAAAGCCGCATACCGATCTGGCGCTGGTGCTGGCGCTGCTGCACGAAGTCATCGAGCAGGATCTCTACGACCGAGACGCCGTCGAGAACTGGGTGCTCGGTTTCGACGAGCTTGCCGCGCATCTTCGAGAGCACGCCTACACGCCCGAGTGGGCGGCCGAGATCTGCGACCTCCCGGCGTCTGACATCCGCCGGCTGGGCCGGGACTACGCCTCGGCGCCCACCGCCGCCATCTTCTGCAACGCCGGCATCTCCCACCAGCTTGGCGCCTTCGACACCTACCGAACGCTGGCGTTTCTCGCAGCCATCACCGGCAACATCGGCGTGCCCGGCGGCGGCTGCAACTTCATGCACAACACCTGGCCCGGGGGGCTCAATCTGCCTCCCCTGGAGGCAAAGGTTGCCGAGAAGGACCAGGCGCTGCCGGTCGGCCCCGACTCGTTTGCCGAGTCGATCCTCACCGGACGACCATATCGGCTGCGCGCGGTGGCCACCGAAGGGAACCCGCTGCTGGCCTCGGCCAACACGACGCGCGTCCGCGAGGCGTTCGCGGCGCTCGAGTTCTACGTCTACACCGGGCTCTTCATGGAAGAGGCCGCCTACTACGCCGACGTCATCCTCCCTGTCTGCAGCGGGCTCGAGACCGATGGCGTCTACATGCGTCGCGACGACCGCGCCATCCGGTGGCAGAACGCGGCGGTGCCCCGCGTGGGCGAAAGCCGCACCGACATCGAGATCTGGATCGACCTGGCGCACGCGCTGGGCAGACTCGATGGCACGCGTCCGGCCAGCGAGTGGACCGAGGCGCTTCCCCTGGCCTGGCGTGACTACGACACGCTCTGGTCGGAGTTCGTTGCGCGCACGCCGGGCGTCGCCGGTCTGACCCGCGAGCGGCTGGAAGCCAGAGCGGAGCCGATGCGCTGGCCCTGCCCCACCACCGATCACCCCGGCGTCAGCACGATGTATCTGGACCACCCGTCCTGGTATGAGGCAGCCGCCAGTCTCGGCGGAGCCCCCGACCAGCGGTTCCTGACGCCGAGCGGTCGGATCGAGATCTACACACCGGAACTGGACGCACGGCTCCAGGAGGCGGGCCACACGGCGCTCCCGACCTTCTATACCCATCCGGAAGTCACGGGCGGACACCCGTCGATCGCGTACGAGGATCAGTTGGTCAGCAACCCGATCAATCCACACGCGGCCACCCCGATGGTGCGCCTCGGGGATCCGGCGTCCGGGGCGGTCCACGGCGACTTTCCGCTCATGGGCATGATCGGCCGTTCGAGCGTGGTGCACTTCGCTGGCGTGACCCACTGGACTCACGGTGGTAAACAGCTGGACGGCGTACGCCTGATCCAGCTGCACCCCGATGCGGCCGCGGCCGCCGGCATCACCGATGGCGACGACATCGCCGTCGAAAGCCCGCGCGGGCGTGTGCTCGGCACGGCCGTAGTGTGGGAGGCGATGCGTCCCGACACCGTGTTCGTGCCCAACGGGTTCGGCTTCGCGCAGACGGCCGAGCTGGCCGGAGCCCCCACCTACGCCGACCCGGCCAACACCCTGGTCGACGATCGCTATTTCGACAATCTCTCGGGCCAGCAGGCCTACAAGTGCTTCGCCTGCCGCGTGCTGCGCGCCTGACCGGAGGTATCCCTATGCAGTCGACTCGCTGGACGTCGGCGGTCGTGCTCATCGCCGGGCTCCTGACCGCACCTCACCACGCCGGAGCCCAGCCAGCGACCACCGCTGAGTCGATGGTCGAGGCGCTGGCCAACTTCCGGTTCGCTCAGCTCGGGCATCCGCAGATCCAGAGCGACTCGATCCAGCCGGCGCTGGCGCCCGTGGACCGGCCGCACCGACTGCTGATCCTGCCGGTCCGGTTCTCGAACATCGGCTACGACCGCTTCGCCAGCGACACCGACCAGGACGAGAAGAACCGCGCCTACTTCCAGGACCTGCTCTTTGCCGGCAGCCCGGACGCCCCCGAGTCAGGCACCCTGTCGCACTACTACCGCCATCAGTCGCGCGGCCGCTACAACGTCACCGGCGACATCTTTCCGGTAGTGGAGCTGGCCCAACCGCTGAGCCACTACGGACGCCCACAGCAGGTCTCGGACGGCTCATGGCGAAACGACGCGCGGGCCACCGACCTGGTGGTGGACGCGCTGCGGGCCGCGTACGCGGCCGAGCCCGACTTCCCGTGGGCCGACTACGACTTGTGGGACCCGACCGACTTCGATGGCGACGGCAACCGGGACGAACCGGACGGCTACCTCGACCACTTCATCCTGGTCGTGGCGGGCAAAGGCCAGTCGTCGTGCCACGGGCTGTACAAGATGGGCGAGAAGCTCACGACCAACGCCTCGGCCGACGTGTTCGACACGCTGACCGCCGACGAACAAGCGTGCGGCGACCGAATTTGGCCGCACCGCTTTGCGCTCAGTTTGAATCTGGACAGCGGTCCGAAAATCGACGGCCGGATGAATGTCCGTGGCGGCGTCAACATCGGCAACGGCCTGTGGGTGCTCGACTACAACATGCAGTCGGAGTACACCGAGCCGTCCACCTTCATCCACGAATTCGGCCACTCGCTCGGACTGCCCGACATCTACGCGAGAGCGACGAACAACTCGACCGCCTCGTGGGAAGCGATGTCGAGCACCGTCTCGCCCGAACCGCAGGAGTTGAGCGCCTGGTCACGCACCGTATTGGGCTGGCTCGATCCGTGTGTGGTCCGCCCATCCGACCTCGGCGGCGCGGGCTCCGGCTCACTCCATCTGAAGACGATGAACGACTGGAGCGGGGTGGACGGCTACCGGACGCCAGAGGGTGTGTGCGACGCCGTGATGGTGATCCTGCCTCCGACGATGCGCGACATCCAGATGGGGCCGCTCGGGCCGGACCAGGGACGTCAGGTGATCTACTCGGGCCAAGGCAACGACATGAACCGGACGCTGAGCCGGACATTCGACCTCAGTGGCGTCGGCTCCGACCAGGCAGTCGAGATGAGCCTCGACGCCTGGTTTGTCATCGAAGCCGAGTGGGACTACTTGTATGTGGAGGCGGCGCGGCCCGGCGAACCGTTCCGGCGCCTCCTGCCGACCGACAAGGACGCTGTCGGCGACGCCGAGAGCGTGATGCCGTCCGGCAAGGGACACGAGGGCGAGGGCTCGCTCCCCGGGTTCACCGGCCGCAGCGGCGACCTGAATGGGGACGGCAAGGTCGAGACGGCCGCGGGGTGTGACCCGAACGCCGAACGCGCATCAGCGGAAGACCGTGTTGGCGGCGCTGCCGCGGCGGACCCGTGCGAGGCCTCGCAATGGATCAACGCCTCGTTCGACCTCGGGGAGTTCCGGGGCGGCGAGGTGACGGTGCGGTTCACCTACTTCACCGACATGGCGGCGGTCGAGGACGGCGGCCTGCTGGATAACATCGAGATTGCGGCCATCGGATTCCGGGAGGACTTCGAAGGCGCCACCCTCGAGGGCTGGGATGCGCGCGGCTTCACGCTGTCCGGCGGCGAGCACAACCTCCCGGTGCCGCACTTCTACCTGCTCGAGTATCGCGACCCGTATCAGACCTTCGCCAGCGTCAAGAACTACGACGAGGCGTTGTCTTTTCCGGGCTTCACCTTCTTCCCCGACCGAGACGGCGAGATGTCGGCGCTAAACGTGAACTACAGGCCGGGCGTGGTGATGTGGTACTACAACGGCGAGTATCTCTGGAGCCAGAACGAGCCCGCCGAGTCAGGTCCTGGCCGGGGCTTTCTCCTGGTGGTTGACGCCACTCCGCAGGAGTATCAGCTACCGGCCCTGCCCGAGCGCTACTTCCAGACTGAGGACGGCTGGAGCGCCTGGGCGCTCGACGAGTCGGCGCAGCCGCTCCTGCGCGACGGCTTCGTCGACACCATGTGCTTCCAGCGGCCGCCCGGCTACTACTCCACCGACGTCGCGCCAGAGGACGTAGCGCGCTGCGAGGAGATGCTCGTCGACGGCCGCCCACCGATCGAGCAGCTCAGCTGGAACGACCGCACGCTGACCTACAACTACACGATCATCAACGAGTTCCTGCCGGGTCCCGAACGACGAGCCAGAAAGTCCGGCGGCACCCTGTTCGACCTGCGGATCCGGGACGGCGAGACCGAATACCGGCTCTACGACCGGCTCCTCCGCAACATGCACTCGGCTGACGCGCCGTTCTCGGTGGAACCGTTCGCCGACGGCGTCGAGTTGTGGCAGGCCGAGGACGGGGTGATGACCCGCGAGACCGACTTCCCGTTCGCCCCGGTCAGCGAGTTCACCGACGCCCGGCCCAACCGCTACCAGAACCCCCGCCTTCCCTTCGGCGGCGCCGACATCCCGGAGGCCGGATTCGGCTACACACTGCATGCCCCAGCCACCGACGCCCCGGCCGGCAGCGTCGTGCGGATAGACTTCCGGTGGCGCTAGCCTGGCGCCGGAGACCCGGGTCGTGCTCAACTGACCCGGGGATTTGAAACACTCGTGCCTCTGCCATGACTCGCATCGCCATCACCGGAGCCAACAGCGCCGTCGGCAACGCCCTGCTCACCGAGTTGGCCGGCCAGACCGACACGTCGGCCGTGGCCATCGTGCGGCGTGACGGCGCCCTCGACGGATTGCCGTCGGCGCCCTCCATCACCACCGCCGTAGCGCGCTACGAAGATGGTGATGCCCTCCGTGCCGCGCTCGACGGGGTGAGCTGCGTCGTGCACCTCGCCGGCATCCTGTTCGAGAGCAAGACCACGACCTACCAGAGCGCGAACGTGGAGACCACGCGGGCGCTGGTGGAAGCGGCGACCGACGCCGGCGGGCGGCACCTGATCTTCATCAGCTCGATCGGCGCCGACCCGGCCTCGCCGAACGGTTACTTCCAGTCGAAGGGCAAAGCCGAGGCGCTGGTCACCGGCGCCTCATTCGCGGGCACCGTCATCCGGACGCCGCTACTGCTCGGACCGGAGATGGCGGGCGGCAAGGCGCTGGTCCGCACGGCGTCACAGGGCTCGGTGAAGACGCTCGGTGGCGGAGCCCACACCCTGCGCCCGCTCGACGTCGATGACCTCTCGGCGGCCATTCTCGCGGCCGCGGCCCAGGACGAGCCGGCCGACGCGGCGGTGCACGATCTGGTCGGCCCGGCCGGTGTGACCTATCGCGCCCTGATCGAGCAGATGGCGGGACTGCTGGGCAAAGAGGTCGCGGTCGGCTCGACGCCGATCTGGCTCGCCAAGCTGGGCGCAGGCGCAGCCGGGCTGTTCCGCCAGGGCGGGATGACGCCGGACGTCATCGACGTGATCACGTCGAGTGAGGACGTCCCCCACAATGCCGACGGCGACCTGGCCATCACGCTCACCCCGCTGACCGTTACCCTGCAGAAGCTCGTGTAGGGCCCGCCTGAATGGAGTAGCCTCTGTGGGGCAGGGCTTCAGCCCTGCCATCGCAGGCCTGAAGGCCTGCCCCACAGACCCACAGTTCATGACGACATCCGAAAACGACACCACGCAGCCACCGCCAGAAGGCGCCCCCGAGAAGGGCAAAGGTCCAGGACGCATCGTCTTCCTGCTGCTCAGCCTGGCCTGCTTCGCCTATCTGTATTTCCGGCTGAACGGGGCCGCGGCCCGCGAGGGGCTGTCGCTGGTCGACTACATGGTGCAGGTGTTCACCGGGGTCCAGTGGGGCAGCTGGATCCTCCTGATGGTCGCCTATTCCGGCTTCTACTTCCTCATCGACACCCTGGTGGCCACCAAGGCGATCACCTGGTTCGTGACGCCGATCAAGTACGCCGACATCCTGCCGATCCGCGCCAGCGCCTACATCATCTCGATCTTCAACGAGCAGATCGGCAAGGGCGCCATGGCCTACTACCTGAACAAGCGGCACCAGGTGCCCGGG
>MDTE01068905.1_pt1 | contig 13226 bp, 10 predicted proteins | sample 811231 | NCBI WGS metagenome assembly MDTE01 (sample SAMN05326651, study PRJNA326480) | marine metagenome | isolation source: seawater | place: Indian Ocean: Red Sea | collected 2010
AAGTTCCTCCTATTTCTGAATGGAATAAGAAAACTAGTTCCGTTAAGCCTGTTCAAATCGGTGAAACCTTAACTGGACTTTCAGGTAGTCCTGGTGAAATAACCGGTAGAGCAAAAATAGTAACTGATCCGGGAGATCCTCGCGGATTGGAACAAGGTGAAATTCTGGTAGCTCCAATTACAGATCCAGCTTGGACGCCACTTTTCATTCCTGCTGCTGGAGTTGTAGTCGATGTGGGGGCTCCTATGAGTCATTCGGTAATAGTCAGTAGAGAATTTGGAATTCCTTGTGTGGTTAGCGTGCATCAAGCTGCTGAAAGGATACCTGACGGAGCTTTGATTCAAGTAGATGGCAATAGTGGAACTGTGACAATTATTGAACTTCCTTAAGCCTCAATCTTTACTGATAAATTCAAAAAAAGGGCCTGTAAAAGTAACCGTTCATTTGGATTTCTCATTAACTCTGATGCCGCTCCAGTAATTACTCCAACAGCATCTAAACCACCAGATTTTTTATTTTCAATACCTAAATCTCTATACCTTCTGCTAAGTGTGGCTAAGCCGAATCGCAGTTCATCATCACGTAAACGACGAATTTCGCGTCTGTGACGTTCAATAACTTCTTGTCGTCCCGAACCGCGACTTCCAAAAACCTCTTCTTGTTCAACAAGATGTTCTAATTCTTTATTATGACGGTCAGTAAGCGGAGATTGAGCATCATCAATCATTTTCTGCAATTCTTCAACAGCAATAGATACCGCAGCTCCGCTTCCGTCTAAACGATCCGGCAAAGTTCTCCATGCTTCTTGTCTAATAGTAAATGAAGCATCCTCTTGCAGTAAACGCGCTCTGCCGAGATTACCTGCAGAAGCTTCTGATAAAATAACTGCTTCTTCTGTTGGAATCCCTTCATTTTTCAATAGATCAGCAAGTGCTTCAACTGTCATAGCAGGCACATCAACCCTGACACATCTAGAAGAAATTGTGATATGTGAATCTGGGATAGTCTCTGCTAAAAGTATAAAAATTGTGGTTGGTGATGGTTCTTCTATAGTTTTTAGCAAGCTCGCGACTGCTTCAGGTTCAGCAGTATCAAAGCGATTTACAATCAAAATTTTCTTTTGAGATTCAACTGGAGAGCGTGAACTTTCAGTAATTATTCTCTGTGCATCAGAAACTCTTAAACCTCGGCCTTCAGGTTCAATTATTGACAAATCAGGATGAATACCTCTCCAAGCCAAATCTTTACATCTATCAAGATTGTTGCCTTCTTCGTATTCAGCAAAAATATAACCTGAAAAAACTCTTGCTATTTCCTCTCTACCTGCACCTTCCGGACCAACAAAAAGATAGGCATGTACAGGTGCATTTACAGCTTTTTTTAAAAAATCGACAGCTTGTCTCTGTCCTTTTACAAAAGTCCAAAGATCAGTCTCTTGCATGCTTTCCTAGTCGTGATTCAACTCCAGCTATAACTTTTCTAGATACTTCATTAACTGTCCCTGAACCATCGATTACTACCCAACGCCCCGGATCATCAGAAGCCATCATTCTGTATGCATCCATAACACGAGAATGGAAATCGTCACCAGCTTTTTCAATACGATCTAAATTTTTACCGCGCCTATTTGCCGCAAGTGGAGCATCAATATCAATTAAAACAATTAAATCTGCCTGCAAGTTTTTTGTCGCGAATAATGAAATCTCTAAAATTTTTTCTGGACCTAATCCACGGCCATAACCCTGATAAGCAACTGAAGATTCGATAAACCTATCACTTACGACATTTTTGTCTTGTTCTATTGCCGGTATCACAACTTCTTCAACATGTTGAGCTCTTGCAGCTGCAATCATTAAAGCTTCAGCATGATCTGAAAGCGCTTCGCTGTTAGGGTCTAGCACCATGTTCCGAAGTTTTTCTCCAAGTTTGGTTCCGCCTGGTTCTCTTGTGTATATAGCACCAAGATGTTCCGCTAGAAGACGAGCCTGAGTTGATTTTCCTGAACCATCAGGACCTTCTACTGTGATGAAATGTCCCGGCACTAATTCCTCTCCCCATTAATTTCAGGCAAACTCTTTGTCTCACCAGCTCTTAATGAAACCTTAGATAAAACTCCAGCAGAAAAGACAATTAAGGCTGCGAGCCACAAACTTATTCTCACACCGGGCAAAGCTATTTCCAATCCGGCTACCTCGATATTACGATCCCATAGAACACTTGAGAGTCTGTCTAAACCATCTTCTATTAGTGGACCGACTACTAGTGCCAACAAAACACATGCTCGAACAAGTAAATAAAAAGTTGCGAAAATACGTCCACGCATATTGTCTTCAACATTTTCATGCAAGAGAGTAAATCCGACAACATAAACCACGCCGAGACAGATGCCTCCGATAAATAACATTGTCATCGCAAAATGGATTTGACCAGTAGAAACAGTTGCAAATAAAGAAATTCCTGCTCCGAAAAGAACTCGCGTGAATGTTCTTTCTTTGTCTATATTTTTTCTGAAAAAGAAAACAAGAAGAACACCCGCGCCAACACCAAAACCCAAAGCGGTCAATAAAACACCGAAACCTGATTTACCTGCGCCCAGTAATTCATCAGCGTAGATAACCCCTAAAGGAATAACCATTCCAGCTCCTAGCATGGCTGTGGCTAATCCTGCATTAACGGTTCTGACAACAGGATTTATAAAAGCGAATTGCCAACCATGCTTTAATTCATTAATTGGATCAGCCAAATATTTTTTCACTCCTTGACTGTCTGTCTTTTCCACATTCCGATTTTTTGGTAGATCAAGTGTCGAAATAAGTAGAGCTGTCAACAAAAATGAAACTGCGTTAGCGTAAAACGCCAAACCCATATCATCAAGTCTTATGTTGTCTGCCCAACTCGAATCAAATAACGCAGTTGAAAGACGACCAAATAAGGCCATTAGACCTGCCCCCAAAGGGAATGTTCCATAAGCTGCGACAAGCGATAAAGAGTTTGCACTTGTTAGAAATTTTTCAGAAACCAAATTTGGGACAGAAGCTTCTTTCGCTGGAGACCACAACATAGTTAAAGCTTCAAGTATTAAAGAAGCGATAAAAAGTCCTATTAAATTGTTAACAAATGGAAGAATCATCATCACTATCGCTCTTCCAATATCACAAAAAATCATGACCCTCTTACGATCCCACCGATCAACAAAAACACCTGCTAAAGGACCGAAGAAAAAACCTGGTGCAATCCGAGCCCCTAATACGAGACTTAAAGCTGCTCCTTCATTCCCAGAGCCAACCCTTATAGCCAAAATACTTATGGCTAATAGACCAAGCCAATCGCCTGTCGCTGATACAACCTGAGCAATCCAAAGTCTGAAAAAACTCGGTGAGTCAAATGCTTTATTTGTAAAATGAGCAACTTTGGAGGAAAAACGTTTCTCGTCATTTTCTTTATTTTCAAGACTCACAGTTGCCCCTATTTAAAACCGAAATCTAAATAATTCCTTTTCTATTGATCATCAAACTTTTGCTCTTCTCTCAGCTAACAGCTCAACGGCTCTCTCATCAGTAATTTCCTCAACTGAATCGCCTAACTGGAGGCTCGCATTGGTTGAACCGTCGGTCACATAAGGTCCCCATTGGCCATCCTTCAAAAGAATAGGTTTTTCTGAAACTGGATCTACGCCCAATTCCTTTAAAGGAGGTTTGGCTGCTCTTCTACCGAATTTCTTGGGTTGAGCAAGTAGATCTAAACACTGTTCTAAAGAAATTGTTAATAATTCTTCTTCAGTCGCAATATTCCTCGTCTCCGAACCTTTCTTTAAGTAAGGACCATACGGACCATTCTGAACTGTTATTTCCAAATCATCAGAGGGATCCTTTCCTACTGTTCTAGGAAGGCTGAGAAGTTGCATAGCATCCGCAAAAGTGACTCTTTCCAAAGTCATAGTGTCAAAAAGAGAGGAGGTCTTCGGTTTCGGTTGCTGTTTTAGTTCCTCAAAACGATCTACCTCTGCAACCACTTGTTCGATGGTTTCAAATTCTTTCAAAACTTCAATTAGCTCTTCAAAAACTTTCAATTGTGATTCAAAATTCTTAGCACCTAATATTTCCTTCTTATAACCAGAATCTTCAAAAATACGGATTAATAGATCGGCTGGTATAAGGGAATCTAATGTTGACAAAGATCGGCAGAAATCTGTAAAACTCTGAATACTTTTCAACACTGCGCCTTTTATTTCTAATTTCTCATTTTGCTCTAATGCATCAAAAAGACTTACCCCGTTACTTTCTGCAAATGACTTTGCTTTATCCAAAGAACTTTTGCCTATTCCTCGTTTAGGAGAATTAATGACTCGTAAAACCGAATCATCATCTTCCGGTGAAATAGAAATTTTTAAGTACGCAATAGCTACCTTCATGACCTTTAAATGGTGAGGTAATCGATACAACTTTCCTTCACGTGATGAAGCTTTGGGCCATTGCGGAAACCTTCCCAGTGACACATAAGGTCCAAATCTCCCTTGCTTTGCAACAACTGGTAATCCTGTTTCTGGGTCAATACCCAACTCTCTATCAGGAGGAGCATTGATATACTCAAGCGCTTTTTCAACTGTTAGCTGATCAAGAGGTAAATCTTCTGGAACTCCAGCAGTGTCATCTCGGTACTCAACATAAGGAGACCTTGCGTACCTTGCATAAACTACATGCCCTTCTGGTGTTTCTCCTAAAGAAACACCACAAACTGCCCTCGGGTCAATTTCATCTTCTCTTTCGACTACTTTTGTATGAAGTCCTATATCTCCGTCAAGTCCATCAAAATAAAAAGCCTTCAAATATGCAGTCTTTTCCCACATGCCGTTTGAAATATCATCGAGTGCGACTTCCATTTCTGCTGTGAATTTATAATCAACCAACTTAGGAAAATGGGCTTCCAAAAGTTGCGTTACTGCAAATCCTTTAACAGTCGGAATTAAAGCTGTGCCTTTTTTCCATGCATATCCGCGTTCAATAATTCTCCCAAGAATGGCTGCATATGTGCTTGGTCTACCAATACCTTCTTCTTCAAGTCTTTTTACTAGCGATGCTTCTGTATATCTTGCTGGAGGTTTGGTCTCATGACCCTCTGGGATTGAGTTAGTAACACTAACTATTTGCCCTACTTTTACCTCAGGCAAAACTTGCTCTTCTCCCGAAGAATTTTCTTGATCGGATTCATTTTCATCGACATCCTCAATATAAACCTGACGAAAACCCTGATGACTAATCACGGTACCTGACAAAGAAAAGACTAAAGACTTTTCCTGATCGCTTTTATCATTTTTAACTGCTCCTTCAAGTTTTACACTTACGGTTTCACCTACGGCATCTGTCATCTGTGAAGCTATTGTCCTCTGCCAAATCATTTCATAAATTAAAAACTCGTCTTTTGACAGTTCTTTTGATAATTCATCAGGCAATTTAAAAGTTTCACCCGCCGGACGAATAGCTTCGTGAGCTTCTTGAGCATTCCGGGTCTTGTTTTTATATAAACGCGCCTCGCTTGGCAGATAATTAACACCAAAAGAACTCTCTATAGTCTTACGTGCAGCAGAAATCGCTGTATCTGAAAGAGTTGTACTATCGGTTCTCATATAAGTTATGTGACCATTTTGGTAAAGACTCTGAGCTATCCCCATTGCTCGACTAGCTGAAAAACGAAGTTTTCTTCCAGCTTCTTGTTGAAAAGTAGATGTTGTAAATGGTGACGCCGGACGCCTTCTATAAGGTTTTGGCTCAACAGAAACAACTTGTAAAGTTTTTTGTTCTAATAAAGAAGACAAATCATTAGCAGCATTTTCATCAAGAACACTTACTAAGTCAGAATCCCAATTTCCTTTTTCATTAAAATCTTTACCAGTTGCTATCCGGAGACCATCTATTTCTAATAGCCGAGCTGAAAAAGACTCGCCACTATCTGTAATTGCTTCTGTTTTCAATCCCCAATAGCCAGCAGTTACATATCTCATTCGTTCACGTTCTCGTTCGATAACAAGTCTCGTAGCAGGACTCTGGACTCTTCCGGCAGATGCACCTCCACCTACTTTTTTGCGGGTTACGTTTGAAAGTTCAAATCCATAAATTCGATCCAGAATTCTACGTGTCTCTTGTGCTTCGACTAAGTCGTCACTTAAATCACGTGTATTCTCTAAAGCTTCAGTAATAGCTTCCTTAGTAATTTCATTGAAAACCATTCTTTTTACCGGTACTGACGGATTCAAAACTTCAAGCAAATGCCATGCAATAGCTTCACCTTCGCGATCTTCATCAGTTGCAAGATAAAGTTCATCTACTTTTTTAAGAGCCTTTTTTAATTGCGCCACTTGTTTTTTACTATTTGAGCTAACTGCGTAAAGAGGTTCAAAATCGTGACACACATCGATTCCCAATTTTCCAAAACATTCTTTTTTGTCATCTGGTACATCTTTAGGACTTACCAAATCACGTATATGCCCCACAGAAGAATCGACAACATAACCATCGCCCAAATACTTCTCGATGGTTTTCGCCTTCGCTGGGGATTCAACTATTACTAATGCAGTCACGACATCTACTTTGTTCACATTCAAACACCGGTTGTCAAGTAATTCCAGTTAATTGGATTGATCAACCTCTTTATTTTCCTCAAAAAAACTAGCCTCATGTTGGACGACTTTGACACTTTTCAAAAGGAATAATCCCACAATTGCAGCTAATGCTGAAGCTAAAATAATTCCTATCTTTGATTCATCTTGCAAAATAACATTGTCATAAGCAAGGGAAGTAATAAACATAGAAACAGTGAATCCAATACCCGAGATAGCTGAAATACCCAAAATATGACGAAAATTTGAACCTATAGGCAACTTTGAAACTCTAAATTTAACTGCTGCAAAAGTAAATAATGAAACACCAACTATTTTTCCAACAACTAAACCGATTAAAACTCCTCTAGTAACACCAGAGGATGCGGCGTCTGACAAAGAATCGTAGCTTATTTCAACACCCGCATTTGCTAAGGCAAAAATAGGAACTATTAAGAAACCGGTAAGTGGATGAAGTAGATTCTCGAACCGTTCTGTAATCGGTACTGACTCATTTAGATGAAAAGTGGCTTTTCTTAATCCTGAGAAATCTGACTGCTCCTGCATGGCTGGTTGAACTGCTTGAGACAAAGCATTTTTGTCACTGATTAAAGCAGTGGCTGGAGCTAAAAGTCCCATTATGACACCTGCGATCGTGGAATGAACTCCGGACTCAAAAAGCGAATACCAGAGAACAACCCCCAAAGCGATATACGCGGGTGTGTACCTGACATTCAGTTTTTTAAGAATCATGACCCCAAAAACTGATAATACAGCAACTAACAACCACTCAGCAGCAAGATCTTCGGTGTAAAAAAATGCTATTACTAATATTCCACCTATGTCGTCAACTATCGCAACAGTCAATAAGAAAACCTTCATCGCACCTGGAACCCTGTTACCTAAAAGAGAAACCACACCGATTGCAAATGCAATATCTGTTGCCATTGGGATACCCCATCCATCGGAAGCTTCTCCAGAAGAGTTAAATGAATAAAAGATAAATGCTGGTACAACCATTCCTCCCACTGCAGCGATAATTGGTAATAAAGCATCACGGAATTTTTTGAGGTGCCCTGTTACCAATTCACGCTTTATTTCAAGTCCGACGACAAAAAAGAAAAGAACCATTAATACGTCATTCACAAACTGACTTAATGTGAGAGGGTGATCATGATGTTCTAGGGAAATCGAATCCCCTAAGGAAATATTGATCTCGGTCCCCCAAAGTTGGTGATAACTATCTGACCAGGGAGAGTTAGCCCAAACAAGAGCAACGAGTGCAGCAAAAACCAAAAGGATGCCACTTGAGGCCTCGATCCCTAAGAATTTTCTAACTGGGCGTCCGATAGTTTTAGCTAAACGCCGGTCACTCCCGAGCCATGTATTTTCGGAAATGATTTTCTCATTTTTCATACTTTTTCCAATAAAACTTTGGTAATTAATGTCACAAATTCATCTTGAAAACTCTGACACGAAACTATTTTACTACAGTCTTTACGATTAAGAATTATTACCACTCTGACTATTAATAGTCATCTGAACCAACGTGCCTTCTGGCCCAGATTTAATTTCTAACCCATCTGACATCGCACGCATTATTGACAGACCTAAACCTCTTTCGTGCTCCAACCTTTCTGGACTTTCTGTAGGTGGTAAATCTGGCACTAAATCAATTTCAAACCCTTTTGCTTTATCTATGACTTTCACCTCAATTGCAGAATCAGTTAATTTACATAAAACAGTAAGTCTTTCTGAAATAGAATTCTTTTCTTGCGCACGAATCGCATTCGTTAAAGCCTCTGAAACAACAAGGCGTAAATCTGAAATGCGTGCCGCACTCAGTTCTTGGTTTGTCGTTGCTAGTGAACCAACCACCGCTCTTACTAGTTGGACATAATCAACTCTAACGGGAATGTTTAACTCGATTTCTTGAGTCACTTTAAATCCCAACTACTCCGAAAGAATCTCACGACTGAGATTCATCTTGAAAATCTGATCTAATTCGCAAAGCTTGAAAATCTTTTGTAATTCATCATCAAGACCGATTAAAACTAAATCTCCCTCATGAGAACGTGCGCGCCTTAATCCTCCAATTATTGCACCTAGGCCTGCGGAATCTAAAAAATTAATACCCGAAAAATCAAGAACTATAAAAAAGTTTCCTTTTGAAACCTCTTGCACAACTGACTGTCGAAGGATAGGTGCACCACCCATATCTAAATCTCCAATTAGATCAAGAAAAACATTTTTTCCTGTTTTAGAACGATGAATTTCAAGATTCATTTTTCTCCCAAAAAATTCTTCCTTATAACACGCTAGAGCCCATTAATCGTTTTATTTGTGTCACTCTTCAAAATTCCTTTTTAAGGATCTAAGATCATTTTGTGGAAGCTGCTTTTTTTGACTTAGATAAAACAGTTATTGCTAAGACTTCATTAATTGCCTACGCACCTACTTTGAGAAAAACGGGTTATTTAAGTTTTCCAATGGCTTTACGAACAGCATGGGGTCATTTATTGTTTAAATTTTTTGGAGCTGATGAAGAAAGTCTTGAAAAGGCAAGAAAAACAGCGCTTCGTTTAGCAACAGGTATGAACCAACAGGCGATGAAACGACTTGTGAGAGATAATTTAACTGAAGTAATCGAACCGATTGTTTACGATGATGCACTTGACCTAATCGAGGAACACAGACAAGAAGGTCGATTACTGGTACTTGTTTCAGCAAGCCCAACAGAAATCGTTGAACCCTTAGCAGAACATCTAGATATTGATGATTTTATAGCTACCACACCTGTTGTTGACTCTGAAGGTCGCTATACAGGGGAGGTAGAATTTTATGCTGAAGGGTCTCATAAAGCAGAAGCAATAATTGATTTGGCTTTAAGAAAAGATATCTCACTTGAAAATTCTTGGGCATACTCTGATTCTTCAACTGATATTCCAATGTTGGAATTAGTGGGTAACCCAGTAGCTGTAAATCCGGATCGAGAGCTTAAAAAACAAGCAGAAGAGAAAAACTGGCCGATTTTAGAATTTGTAAGACCCATTGCTTTAGGAGACCGTGTACCTCTAAACCGTAAATGGATCGCTGTCACAATTCTAACTTTTCTTTTAGGTGCAGGAATCGTTAAGACATTTAAACGTTTTCGTTCAATCAATTGATATCAAATAGAACGAACCTTACGAATCGCCACTGAAATAAGTGCCCCTAGTGCCAAAAGCATTAAAAACTTTTTCATAAATGAATGATACGTGAGTATGAAGGTTAATTACATACGCAAAGAATCAAATTGTTTTTACTATTTTTGATCAATAGATAGTATTTTGACTCTCACCGAATACGGTCATTTATGGAGGTGTCCGAGTACCTGGTGGGCTCCCCCGCCTTCAAAGCGGGCGGGACGGGCGATCCCCGTCCGGCGGGTTCGATTCCCGTCCACCTCCGCCAAATTATTTTCAAACAGCCAAAAGGTCTCGGGCGCCCGTGTCACTACTTGGATGCCGTAATTTAGACATAGCACGAGCTTCAATTTGGCGAATTCTTTCCCTGGTCAAATCAAAATGTTCTCCGACTTCTTCAAGGGTCCGTGGTTCCCCTCGATCAAGGCCGAAGCGCAACTTTAAAATTTCTCTTTCTCTTTCATCCAAAGGAGAAAGAAGACGAGAAATTTCCTCAGGTAAAAGTGCAGTAGCAGCAGTTTCAAAAGGTGATTCAGCTGAGCGGTCTTCTACTACATCGCCCAATTCAGCATCCCCATCTTCACGTAATGGTTCGCTTAGAGAGAGTGGTTCAGCAGCAAATCTAAGAGCTTCCGTAACTTTATCTTCTGGCATTTCAACCTCAACTGATAGTTCTGCCAAAGTTGCTTGTCGACCAAATTTTATTTCAAGACGTGAACGAGCCTTTTGAAGACGAGCAAGTGTATCTCCTGCGTGGACAGGCAAACGAATTGTTCGCCCTGTATTAGCGATACCTCTTGTTATTGCCTGTCTTATCCACCAAGTCGCATAGGTCGAGAATTTGAAACCTTTGCGCCAATCAAATTTCTCCACAGCATGCATTAAGCCGAGATTTCCCTCCTGGATCAAATCTAAAAGGGGTAAACCTGAAGCTTGATATTTTTTAGCTATAGAAACAACAAGTCTCAAATTAGATTGCACAAAAGTTCGCTCTGCTTTCGAACCACGTCGAATCGTAACCTTTAATTTTCTGAGTTCGGCTGGAGTCAATTTTGACCCATTAGCCTCTTTCTCAGCTTCAGCTTTAACACCTTCTTCAATTTTTTTAGCTAGTTCTACTTCGCCTTCTTTGGTTAATAATGGATACTGACCAATGTCTGTTAGATAAAGTCGAACTAAATCTTCCTCATCTCTATCGACTCTTTCTTTGGCCACGTCCAATCCCCCAAAAAATAAATGCAAGCTTGTCGCGCGTCACCTTATCGATGCTCCGGCGAACAACAAACAAAAAAATCAGATGCTTACACAAAAATTGAAAAAAATTAACCTTTGTAGCGATTTATAAGCGGTAGACGACGATCCCTGCCAAAGCCTTTTTGTGTAACTCTGACTCCAGGGGGATTCTGTCGTCTCTTATATTCGGATCGGTCAACCAGTTGAACAATCTTATCGACCATTTCAGCGTCAAATCCATCTTCTATTAATTCGGCTCTTGTTCGATCACCTTCAATGTAAGACTCCAAAAGTGGATCTAAAATCTCATAAGGAGGCAAGCTTTGATCATCACGTTGATCCGGCCGCAATTCTGCCGAAGGAGGTTTGTTAATAATTGAAATCGGAATAACTTCACTCTCTCCAGTTTCATTTCTCCAACGAGCTAACTCGTATACTTTGGTTTTGTAAACATCTTTAATAACTGCATATGCGCCAGCTGTATCCCCGTACAGAGTCGAATAACCCACTGCAGCCTCGCTTTTATTTCCCGTAGTTAGAACTAACCAGTCATGTTGATTTGCAAACGCCATCAATAAAACTCCACGAATCCTTGATTGTAAATTCTCATCCGTGATTCCAGTAATCTCATCGTCAAGATTTCGTTTCCACTGTTCTGAAAATACTGAATGAATTTGACTAATTGGAAAATTAATCGATGATATTCCAATGTTTTCAACCAATTGTTCGGCATCTATTAATGAATGGTCACTCGAATAACGTGAAGGCATCATCACAGCAGTTACATTCTCCGAACCCAAAGAATCAGAAGCAATAGCTGCTACTAAAGCTGAGTCAATGCCTCCAGAAAGGCCTAAACAAACATTTTTAAATCCACTTTTCAAAACGTAGTCTCGAGTAGCAGTAACTAAGGCCAAATAAAGTTCCTCTATATTTTCTAGGACGGGTGCAATTGAGGGTTTAAGTTCTCCTTCATGATCTCTGTTGGGAGAAACATCTATAACCGGAAAAAAATTTTCGACTTTTTTTCTTTGATCAACCAAAATATCTGACACTGCCACTGACTCATAAAAACTCGGCAACCTTGAAACTATTTCACCTGATGAATCAGTTATAAAAGAACCGCCGTCAAAAACAAGCTCATCTTGACCTCCAACTAAATTCACATATGCGATCGGGATTTCACTTTTTCGCGCGATTTCATTTACAAGAATCTCTCTTTCTTGTTGTTTTCCTTGGTGGAATGGGGAACCATTGGTAGCAACAATAAGTTGGGCGCCTCCTTCAACAAGCCTCTCAACTGGGCCATTTGGGACCCACAAATCTTCACAAATTACGAAACCAATACTCGTTCCCCCTATTGAGAAAAGATTTAACGGATCTGATCCCGGAGAAAAGTTTCTAACCTCATCAAAGACCTCAACGTTTGGAAGATTTTGTTTTCTATAACTCCCTATGATCTCACCCTGATGGCAAATCGCTATTGAGTTGTATACGTTTATGCCATCTGAATCAGCAAACCCGATAACTAATGCACAGTTGCCAGACATAGAAGCGAGAGTCTTTAGAGCACTTTGATTATCCGCAATAAACCCAGGTTTTAGAACTAAATCCTCAAGTGGATAGCCTGTTAATGACATCTCACCAAATACTGCTAGGTCGCAATGATCAACTTTGTCTATGAGATCGCCGATTAGTTCAACATTCCCTTCTAGATCACCTACAACTGGATTTATCTGTGCAAGAGCTAGCCGTATCGTGTTCATACAATCAGCGTACAGAAAGCAGATTTAATTACTTTCAGTACTTACCTCTAATGGTTGCTCAACGGTTTCTTGATTTAAACCTTCAATAATTTGAGTTAGTGCATCTCTAGCTACACGGTTAACCAATCCAGAAATCTCTTCTTCAAACCGTTCATCAAAGATTTCTTTGACCAAATCTTTGATAAGACTTACAGTTAGCTCTTCTGATTGAGAAATCACCTCTTCCGGAGATCTAGAACTAGATGGATCTAATTCGGTTATAGATCCAAGTGAATCAATAACTGAATCAAAAATCTGTTCAATTTCTTCGAATATCTCCATTTCTGTTCCGTCTAAGTTCTCACGCATCATCGGCGGCATAAAACCCTCACCCATCATCGGACCCATCATCGGACCCATCATCGGACCCATCATCGGACCCATCATCGGACCCATCATCGGACCCATCAT
>MDTE01034849.1_pt1 | contig 13225 bp, 15 predicted proteins | sample 811231 | NCBI WGS metagenome assembly MDTE01 (sample SAMN05326651, study PRJNA326480) | marine metagenome | isolation source: seawater | place: Indian Ocean: Red Sea | collected 2010
ATGGCGGAGAGACTGGGATTCGAACCCAGGAAAGAGTTGCCCCTTTGCCGGTTTTCAAGACCGGTGCTTTCAACCGCTCAGCCATCTCTCCGTGAGCATCGTTTTATAATTATAATTATTTAATTCAACTATAAAATAGTCTATTAAAACTGTAATAACTAAATACCGCGTAAAATGAATCAACAATTTAATAAAGGTCTTTTATTAACTTCTTTAGGATCTTTTTGGTGGGGATTCATAGGAGTTATATACTTTAAATATCTTGACTTTATTGGTTATGTTGAGGTTGTAATTCACCGTTGTATTTGGACGGCATTTACACTTATCCTTACAACAATTTTTTTTTCAAAGTGGAAAATTTTTTTTTCAGTAATTTCCAATAAAAAATATTTAATTGCATTGTTAATTTCTGGTTTTTTAATCTTTATTAATTGGGGAGTTTGGATTTATGCTGTTGCAACAAACAGAATAATTGATGCAAGTTTTGGATATTTTATAATGCCAATTTTAAGTGTTTTTCTAGGCTACATTTTTTTTAAAGAAAAATTAAATAATAAACGAATATTTGCAATTACATTAGTTATGATCTCTATAATGACATTAATATTTTTTAGTTTAAGATCTTTACCTTGGGTTGGACTAATTGTTGGTTTTAGTTGGGCATTTTATAATTTAATTAGAAAAAAAATTAATGTCGATACTGATATAGGTTTATTAATAGAGAGTCTTTTCATATTACCTTTTGCTTTATTTTCTTTTTACTTAGTTTATAAAAATGGATATAATGATTTTTCTATAGATAATATTGGATTGTCTTTATTCATTTTACTTGCAGGCCCTATGACAGTGATTCCATTATTTTTATATGTACGTGGAGTAGAATTAAGTGGACTAGGTCCGGCTGGAATGATCTTTTATATAACACCAACTCTTCAGTTTTTACTTGGATATTTTCATTATAATGAACCTTTTTCATTAATTAAATTTGTAAGTTTTATTTTTATTTGGATTGCTGTAATTATATATCTTAAAGATCTTTATGAAAATAATTAAGTATTTTTTGATTATCTGGATTATTAGTACATTTAATAGTTATGCTAATAATGATGAAGAATTTGATAAATGGAAATCAAAATTTAAAGAAAGAGCTTTAAAAAATAATATTTCTGAAATTACAATTGATATGGTTATGACTGATGTCAAATTTTTGCCAAAAGTAATAGAATATGATCGTTTTCAACCTGAATTTTATGAAGATACTAAAACATACATTGGAAAAAGAACATCTAAAAAAAAGTTAAAAAAGGGTGTTAATTTTTATAAAGAGAATAAAGATTTAATAAATAATGTTGAAATAGAATTTGATATAGAAAAAGAACTTTTGTTGGCATTAATGGGGATTGAAACTAATTTTGGAACTTATGTAGGAAAAATGGATATTCTATCATCACTAGCAACCCTTAGTTTTGATAAGAGGAGATCTGAATTTTTTACAAACGAGCTAATTTTGTTATTAAGATTAATTGATAACAATAAAATTGACTACAATACTTTATACGGGTCTTGGGCAGGGGCCTTTGGTTTTTTTCAATTTATGCCAAGCACTATTACTAATTATGCTATAGATCACAATAATGATAATTCTATTGATTTAAAAAATAACGAAGATGCATATCCCTCTGCTGCAAATTACTTAAGAAAAATGGGATGGAAAAAAAATGAACCATGTTTTTTTAAAATCGAACTTAATGATAAAATACCAAAAAAATATTTAAACATATCAGCAAAAAAGTTACATAATAAAAAAAAACTAAAAACATTTAAGAAATATATAAATAATTACTCTAATCTTGAATTTTTAGATAAAAACATTAACGTGGCTATAGTAACTCCTGATAAAGATATAATTCCTGATGCGGAAACTTTAAATCCCGCTTATATTGTTTTTGATAATTATGAAATAATTTTAAAATGGAATAGGTCTTTAAGATTCGCCTTAGCTGTATGTACGCTCAAAGATCAATTTAAAAATGAAATTTAAATTAACAATAACTCTATTTATTTTTTTTATCTTATCAGGTTGTCAACAATATAATACTAATAAAAAAGATCTAAATTTTAAACCTGAAAAAAAGTATAAGAATAGTGGTTTTGCTTTAGTTTATAACGAAAATTTAGATATCAAAAAAAAACTGGATAATAGATCATTACAAATTTTTCACAAAAATCTCAAGAAAAAATCTTTTGTTAAGATAACCAATCCTTTAAATGACAAATCTTTAATTGCTGAAGTAAAATCAAATAAAGTTGAATTTTCAAATTTTTATAATTCGATTATAACCAACAGAATAGCTGATACATTAGAATTGAGTCTTGAGGAACCATATGTAGAAATTGTTTTAATTTCCAAAGATACTACATTTATTGCAAAAAAGTCCAAAATTTTTGAAGAAGAAAAAAAAGTAGCTGAAAAAGCCCCAATAGATGGTATTAAGATAATTAGTCTTAATAATGAAATTAGCAAAGATACCAAAATATTGTCTAATGAAAATTTTTCTTATTCAATAAAAATTGCAGATTTTTATTATAAAAAATCAGCTCAATTGATGATCAAAAGAATAAGATCTGAAACTTCATTATCAAACATAAAACTGATTGAATTATCTAAAACAAATTTTAGGGTACTATTAGGTCCTTTTAATGATATAAATTCTTTAAAAGAATCTTTTGAAAAAATAGATTCTCTTTATTTTGAAAATTTAGAAATATTAAAAAATGTTTAAAAAATTTTTTGTTTTTTTATTTATTAATCTTTTTTTTTTAAATTCATCATTCGCTAATTTAGAAATCAAAGCAAGAACTGCTATTTTACAAGATTTTCATTCAGGTGAAATTTTATATGAAAAAGAACCAGATAGATCAATTTATCCTGCCTCAATGACAAAAATTATGACATCAATAATAGCATTCGACTTAATAAAATCAGGAGATCTTTCATTAGAAGATAAATTCATTGTCTCTGAAAGAGCATGGAGATTATCCACCTCTGGATATTCATCTATGTTTATTATGGTGGGTGATGAAGTTTCAGTTGAAAACTTATTAAGAGGTATAATTATTGCATCTGGTAATGATGCTTGTATTGCACTTGCAGAAGGCATTGCAGGTACTGAAGAAGAATTTGCAATTTTGATGACAACTAAAGCAAAAGAATTAGGAATGGAAAATACAAATTTTGCTAATTCATCTGGTATTAATGATCCTGATAATTATTCCACTGTTGAGGATATTTTAAAAATGTCACATTATTTAATTAAAGAGCATCCAGAATTTTATAAATGGTTTGCAATAAAAGAATTTACTTGGGATCGGACCGGTGGAGACCCAATTACCCAAGGAAACAGAAATCCCTTACTGTATAAAAACTCAGGTGCAGACGGCATCAAAACAGGTTACTTGGCTGTTGAAAAATATTCTTTAGCTTCTTCTATTAATAGAAAAGGAAGAAGATTAATTGCAGTCGCAAGTGGTTTTGAGACAAAAAGTTCTAGATCTAGAGAAAGTTCTAAATTACTAACATATGGTTTAACTAATTTTGATTTAGTTGAAATAAACAAATCAAATGAAACAATTGAGAAAATTGACGTTTGGTTAGGAAAAGAGAGCCAAGTCGCTGTTTATGTTAATCAAGATATTTATAAAACAATTAAAAAAGCAAAAAAAAAATTACTTAAAGTTGCAATTAAATTTGAAGGTCCTTTAGAAGCTCCAATAAAAAAAGATGATATAGTAGGAAAACTTAGAGTTATTTATAATGAAGAATTAATAGGTGAATATGATTTATTAGCTGCTACCAACGTAGATAAAGTTAATATTTTTACTAGATTGATTAAGTCATTGAACTATTTAATCTGGGGTGATGTCTAAAAAACCCGTTATAGTTTTTGAGGGGATAGAATGTAGTGGCAAAACATATCATATTAATTATATTTCAAAATACCTAAAAAAGAAAAAAATTGAACATATTAAAATTCGTGAGCCTGGTGGAAGTTTAAATTCAGAAAAAATCAGAAAATTAATATTGAGTCCAAAATCAAATTTTAATAGAAACACTGATCTTTTATTGTATCTAGCTGCACGTAGTGAAAATTTAGATTTACTTAAAAAATATTATAAAAAAAAGATAATTCTTATTGATAGATTTGTAGACTCCACATTAGCATATCAACATTATGGTTTTGGAGTAAATTTAAAAATGATAAATTGTATTAATAAAATTCTATTAAACAATTTTTCTATTGATTTTACATTTCTAAACATTGTTAATAATAAAAATTTAGTTGAAAGATTAAAATATAGAAAGTCTTTAAACAGATATGATAAATTTTCTAATAAATTTTATACAAAAATTCAAAAAGGCTTTCTGAAGTTAGCAAATAAAAAAAAAAAATTACAAGATTATTGATTCAAATTTAAATATTAATGATAATAGAAAAACAATTATTAATATAATAAAAAAATTGATATGATTAATTTTGAACCAATAAATCAAACAAAACTATATGGTCTCGAAAAATATTTTCTAGAGTTGGTCTCAATTTATGAAAGAAATAATTTTCCAAGTAAAATTATATTTAATGGATTAAAAGGTATAGGTAAATCAACTTTAGCTTACCATTTTATAAATTATGTCTTATCAAAAGACGAAACTTTTAAATATGATATAAATAATTTTGAAATCAATCCAGAAAGTCACACTTTTAAAACTATAATAAATAAGACTAACACAAATTTAAATATTATAGATATAAATCGAGATAAAAAAAATATTGATATTAATCAGATAAGAGAATTAATTCAAAAAATTAACAAATCTTCTTTTAATAACAAACCAAGATTTATTTTAATTGATAATATTGAGTTTTTGAATATCAACTCTATTAATGCCCTCTTAAAAATATTAGAAGAACCTAATAAAAATAATTATTTTATATTAATTAAAAACGATAAAAAAACCCTATCAACTCTATCATCTAGATGTATAAATTATAAAATCTCACTAACACATGAAGAGAGCATACAAATTGTAAATAACTTATTAAATGGAAAATTAGAAGAAATTTTGAATGAAGATTTATTAAATTATTATTCAACACCAGGAAATATTTATAATTTAGTTAAATTTGCTGAAGATAATAAATTTGATTTAAAAAAGATTGATTTAAAAACTTTTTTGAAAATTATAATAAAAGAAAATTATTATAAAAAAAATTTTAAATTAAAAATACTTTTATTTGATTTAATTGAATTTTATTTTAGAAAAATTAATTCATCTTTTTCAATTGATTTAATGAATAAATATAGTTACTTTTTGAAAAGAATTTCAGATACAAAAAAATATAACCTTGATGAAGAGGCACTATTCATTGAATTTACTGAAGAGATCCTAAATGGATAAAAATTTTTATATTACCACTCCTATATATTATCCATCTGCTAAACCACATATGGGTCATGCTTATTCAAGTATTATAGCTGATTTTTTTGCAAGATTTAAAAAAATTGATGGTTTTAAGGTAAATTTTTTAACAGGTACCGACGAACATGGTCTAAAAATACAAAGAGCTGCAGAGGTCAAAGGAATAGATCCACTAAAATTTTGTGACGAGATTAGTTTGACATTTAAAGACTTATCTAAAACACTTAACTTAACCAATACAGATTTCATAAGAACCACTGAAAGTAGACATAAAAAATCAGTTCAAAATCTTTGGAAAGTATTAGAAAAAAATAATGAAATATATTTATCAAAATATTCTGGATGGTATTCTGTTTCTGATGAAGCTTTTTATTCTGATGATGAAATTGAGGAAATAAATGGAAAAAAAATATCTTCATCATCAAAATCATCTGTTGAATGGGTGGACGAGGAGTCTTATTTTTTTAGACTATCAAAATGGGAGAAACCACTATTAGATCTTTATAAAGATAATCCGTATTTTATTTCTCCTCCCTCAAGAAAAAATGAAATAGTTAGTTTTGTTAAAAGTGGGTTAAAAGATTTGTCAATCAGTAGAAAAAGTTTTTCATGGGGAATACCTGTTCCAAATAACAAAGATCATGTTATCTATGTTTGGCTAGATGCACTAACTAATTATTTAAGTGCCTTAAACTATCCTGATACTAACAACGAATTATATAAAAATTTTTGGCCAGCTAGTATGCATCTAATTGGAAAAGATATTATAAGATTTCATGCTGTTTATTGGCCGGCATTTTTAATGGCCGCAAAATTACCATTACCCAAACAAATTTATGGGCACGGTTGGATACTTTCTGGCGACGAAAAAATGTCAAAATCAAAAGGTAACATTTTAGATCCCTTAGAAATTATAGATAAATATGGATTAGATCCATTAAGATATTATCTTATTAAAGAGGTATCATTTGGTAATGATGGAAATATTTCTCAAGATAGGCTAGAGGATTGTATAAATAGTGATTTAGCAAACAATTTTGGTAATTTATGTCAAAGAGTAACATCATTTGCGATTAAAAATTGTGATGGAAAAATTCCTAATAATATTGAATTTGATGAAGATGATTTAAAAATTCTAGATAAATTTAAATCTAATTTAAATTTAATTAGAGAAAAAATCGAATATAGAGATATAAATTTTTATATTGATTTTATAATTAAAAGTTTATTTGAAACAAATAAGTATTTTAATGATCAAGAACCCTGGAATAAAAAAGATAACCTATTGCGACTTAACACCATAGTTTATACGACATTGGAAATCGTTAGAAAAATAAGCTTTATGCTTTATCCAATCATACCGGAATCTAGTTTAAAAGCATTAAAAATATTTGAAATTAAAGAAAATGATATTAAATTTTCAAGTATCGAAAACAATGATTATTTAAAAAAAAACACTAAGATAAATCAAATAGATATTTTATTTAAAAAAGTAGAAAAGAAAAATGATTGATTCACATTGTCATCTAGATCACGAGCCTCTTATAAGTAATCTTTTTGAAGTAATAAGAAGATCTAAAGAGGCTGGTATAACCAAATTACTCACAATTTGTACTACTTTAGATAGCTTTGAAAAAATAAAAAAAATCGTTGAATTTGATAAAATTATTTATGGAACCTATGGAATACATCCTCATGAAGCTAAAAACTATAAAATTTCATCAAATAAAATTATAAACGAAATTAATGATAATAAAAAAATTATTGGTATTGGTGAAACAGGTTTAGATTTTTATTATAATCATAGTGAAAAAAAAATTCAAATTGAAAGTTTTGAAAAACATATTAAAGCTGCAATTGAGTTAAAAATACCAATTATTATTCATTCAAGAAAAGCTGATGATGAAACTTATGAGATTTTAAAAAAATATAAAAATGACGATTTGAAAATATTAATGCATTGTTTTACTGGTTCAAAAAATTTTGCTAAAAAATTATTTGAATTTAATACTTATTTTTCTGCAAGTGGTATAATAACTTTTAAAAATTCTAATGAATTACAAGATACCTTTAAAATCATACCTAAAGATAAACTTTTAATTGAAACAGATAGTCCATATTTGGCTCCAGTTCCAAATAGAGGAAAAAAAAATGAGCCTTCATTTGTTAAATATACTGCAGATAAACTTGCAAATATTAAAGAAATTACAAATAAAGAATTAATTGATATTACAACTAAAAATTTTAATAACCTCTTCAATTAATTAAAAGATGAAATTTATAATTCTTGGTTGTGGTAGTTCAATGGGTGTACCAAGGCCAGATGGTTTTTTTGGAAGATGTGACCCAAGAACTAAAAAAAATTATAGAACAAGATGTTCTGCTTTAATTAAAACTAAAGATGAGAATATTTTAATCGATACTTCTCCCGATTTACGTCATCAATTAATCAAAAATAAAATTAAAAATATTAATAGAGTTTTTTATTCACACATGCACGCAGATCAAACTCATGGAATCAATGATTTGAGAGTTTTCTTTTTTAAGAAAAAAAAACCCATCAAAGTTTATTCAAATTCAGCAACCAAAAAGTATTTATTAAATACTTTTGGTTATTGTTTTAAAAATTTAAATAAACAATATCCTGCAATACTAGAGTTTAAAAGATTAAATAAAATCATGGTTTTGAATGATGGTAAGAAAAAATATTTGATTAAACCCATAAAAGTAAAACATGGAAAGGTAGATAGTATTTGTTATGTAATAAATAAAAAATTAGCCTATATAAGCGATGTAAGCAAAATTTATAATAAAGATTATAAGTTTTTTACAAATTTAGATTATTTAATTTTAGACTGTTTATGGTTTGATAAACACCCATCGCATCTAAATTTAGAAAATAGTTTAAAATTAATCAAAATGTTTAAACCAAAAAAAGCAATTTTAACTAACTTATCTCCCGAACTTGACTATAACTATTTAAAGAAAATTTTACCAAAAAGTATAATACCTGCTTATGATGGGTTGACGATAAATTTATAAGATCTGTTCAATTTTTTTTGTGATTATTTTAGACATGGGATTAGTAAAAGATGTAAATGTATCTTCAATTTTTCCCTCTTTGTTAATTAAAATTTTATGAAAATTCCATTTGGGTACAGCTGAATTACCATAATCATCTTTTGCCCATTTAAAAACTTCATGAGCAGACTCACCTTTAACTTCAGTTAATGATGCTAAAGGAAAAGTAATATTAAAGTTAACTTCACAAAATTCTTTAATTTCTTTGTTATTGTTTTTTTCTTGATTAAATGAATTAGAGGGCACACCCAAGACTATAAGTCCTTTAGACTTATATTGGTCCCATAATTTTTGTAAATCATCATATTGTTTTGTAAAACCACAATAACTTGCTGTATTTACAATTAAAACAACTTTATTTTTATACTCTTTGAAATTAATAATCTCACCATTTATACTTTCTATTTTTAAATCAAAAAAAGTTTTTTTATTGTTCGCCATAAGTGAATTATTAAAAAAAAACATAATAACTATAAGTCCTAATGAAAGTTTATTCATTTTTAAAATTATTTATTAGGTGTAAGTAATATTAAAAAATAACCTGTTAAAGTGGATAATAATGACCCAGTTAAAACTCCTATTTTTACTCCATCCATATATTGTAGACTGTCAACAAAAGCAAGATTTCCAACAAAAAGACTCATTGTAAAACCTATGCCCGTTAAAACACCGACTCCATAAAAATTGTACCAATTTGAATTGTTCGGCATTTGGGCAATTTTTGTTTTAATCGCTATATAAGAGAATACAAACACACCCAATTGTTTACCAACAAATAATCCTAGTACTATTCCTAGTGGAACTTTTTCTAATAGAGAAGCAAATGATAAACCTTCTAAGGAAACACCTGCATTTGCAAAAGCAAATAATGGCATGATACCAAAAGCTACATAAGGACTGATTGCATGTTCAATTTTAATTAATAATGAAAAATCTTTCTCTTTTTTTCTATGAGGGATAGTCATAGCTAATAAGACACCTGCTATAGTTGCATGTATTCCAGAGTTGTGAGTAAAATCCCACAGAAAAATTCCAACAACTAAATAGGGTAAAAATTTTTTTATATTAAATTTATTAATTAATAATAAAACAACAAAAGCTAATAACATCAAGCTTAAGTATTTTAAGCTTAGATCTCCGGAGTAAAATAATGCAATAATCACTATTGCACCCAAATCATCAATAATAGCAAGTGCTGTTAAAAAAACTTTTAATGATAAAGGAACTCTTTTACCCAATAATGATAACACACCTAATGAAAATGCAATATCTGTTGCTGAAGGTATAGCCCATCCATTCATAGTTTCACTATCCCCAAAATTTATAATTACATAAAATAACGCAGGGATTACCATACCACCAACAGCAGCTATTATTGGAAGTAAAGCTTGTTTAATATTAGATAATTCTCCTTGTAAAAATTCTCTTTTAATTTCTAGAGTTACAAAGAAAAAAAAAATAGCCATTAAGGCATCATTTATCCAATGTAAAACTGATAATTTAAGACCGAAGTTGTTTATTCCAATGAATAAATATTTATTTAAAGAAGAAAAATATAATTCGGATAAATCAGAATTACTTATAATAAGAGCAATTATAGCTGCAAAAAGTAAAACTAAACCACTAGCAGCCTCAAGTTTGAAAAACCATTTAAAAGGTTTTGAAATATATTGTATCATACTCTAAGTTAATAAATTTTTTAGAAATAAAATCATATCCTTAATAGATTCAAACAAATTATACAACAATAATTCAAGACCAGGAAATATTTCTTGTAAAGGGGACTTGAAAGTGTCGAGTACAATAATTAAGGCTATAAATGAAATTATACTCACGATAATGTATGACAAAATTTTACCCAAACTAAGAGAACTTTTTTTCTTTTTTGGATTTATATTTTCTGATTTTTTAGTTACTGGATCTATTTTTTCTATTTTTTTATCTTTTTTATCATTAATAACATTTATATCCTCATGCTCTAAATTGATATTTTTAGTTTGAATATTATTATTTTGTTGATTATTTATTGGAATATAAAACCAATTGTGATTACAAGAGCCACAAGTTAAATTACGACCTTCATCTGGTATTAAAGAATCTTCAACTTCAAATTTTTTATAACAATTAACACATTGGATAATCATACTTTTTTATATCATATTCTTTTGAAATTACTCTTATTTTGCTAATCTTTATACTTTTAAATATTAGATAAGTACTGTATTAGTACTTCTTTCGGAGTGTAGCGCAGCCTGGTAGCGCATCTGGTTTGGGACCAGAGGGTCGCAGGTTCAAATCCTGCCACTCCGACCATTTGATAAATATGAAAAAAGCTAAAATATATCTTCCCAATAAAAGTCCTATGCAATCAGGTATGGGTAAAACAGATAAATGGATTTTAGAATATGAAACAAAAAATCCTACTAATAATCCTTTAATGGGTTGGGAGAGTTCCTCTGATACTTTAACAGAATTAAAGTTAGAATTTTCCTCTAAAGAACTTGCAATAAATTACGCTAAGAATAATAAAATTAACTATGAAATTATTGAACCTAAAAAAAGAAAAACAGTTAAAAAATCGTATGCAGATAACTTTTTAAATTAGATTTATGTTTAAATTTTTTACAGATAAAAAATGGCATTTATGGAGTATTGGAGGAACTCTACTTATTCTTGCAGCTACTTGGTATCAAGTTCAATTAGATGTTAGAATTAATGAATGGTTCGGTGAATTTTATGATACTTTACAAAAAGCTTTAGCTGAGCCTGGTGCAGTTACAGAAAAAGAATTTATTGCATATCTTTTTACTTTTGCAAAAATTGCAGCTGTTTACATATTAGTAGTAATTTTTAGTGATTATTTCACTAGTCATTGGACTTTTAGATGGAGAACAGCAATGGCTGATTTTTATCATGATAAGTGGAATTTTGCCTCTTCAATTGAAGGAGCTTCTCAGAGAGTTCAAGAGGATACACTAAAGTTTGCCAGAATAATGGAGGGATTGGGAGCTGAATTGTTAAGAAGTGTGATGACACTTATTGCATTTACTCCAATATTATGGGGTTTATCTAAAAGTATAACAGTACTTCCGTGGATAGGGGAAGTTAATCACGCTTTAGTATGGGTTGCAATAATTTCTGCTTTAGGAGGTACATTCATTCTTGCAGCTGTAGGGATTAAATTACCTGGTATTGAGTATGATATTCAAAAGGAAGAGGCGGCATATAGGAAGGAGTTAGTTCTTGGTGAAGATTTTAAGGAAAACGCTCAACCATTTAGAATTGATCAATTATATGGTGGTGTAAGAAAGATCCATTATAAAATGTATTTTCATTACTTGTACTTCAATGCAGTTAAATGGAGTTATTTACAAGGGATGGTTATAGTTCCTTACTTAGCTTTAGCACCAACAATAGTAACTGGTGCGATCACTTTAGGTTTTGTTCAACAAATTATTAGAGCTTTCGGAAGAGTTGAAACTTCATTACAATATCTAGTGAGAAGTTGGCCTATAATAGTAGAATTAATTTCTGTCTGGAAAAGATTAAATGAATTCGAAACTAAACTTAAAATTAATACAGAAACCATTTCAAAAGAAAAAATTTAGTGGCTTTAAATAAAGAATTAATTAACAAGATAATAACAGTTACATCTAAAGCAGCAATTTCTTGCCATAAATTTGTTGGCAAAAATGACAAAAAGAGTGCTGATAAAGCTGCAACAGACACAATGAGAGATGAAATCAATAAAATAGAATTAAATGGTCAAGTCGTAATAGGCGAAGGAGAACTTGATGAAGCACCGATGTTATATATTGGTGAAAAGTTAGGTTCTGGAGGAAATATAGATATCGATATTGCTGTGGACCCTCTTGAAGGTACAAATTTCGTTGCAAAAAATTTGCCAGGAGCTCTTTCTGTAATTTCAATTGCAGAAAAAGGAAATCTTTTTAATGCTCCTGAAACTTATATGGATAAAATCGCAGTTTCAAAAAAAGTACCCTATGATGCTACAGATTTAGATTTTTCCCTTGAAAAAAACATAAAAAATTTAGCAGATTCACTAAACAAAGATATTACTGATATAACAGCTTGTTTGTTGGATCGTCCAAGACACCTTGAAATAATTAAAAAACTTAAAAATATGAATGTGAATATGAAATTAATTTCTGATGGAGATGTGTCGGGAGCCTTAATGGTAACAGATGATAAATACAACGTAGACATTTTTTTAGGAATTGGTGGAGGTCCAGAGGGTGTATTAGCAGCTTCAGCTATTGATACTTATGGCTGTAAATTTCAAGGTCGATTTATATTTGATAATGAAAAAGATATTTTTAGAGCAAAGAAAATGGGTATTAAGGATTTAGAAAAAAAATATGATTTAAAAGAAATTATAAAAGGTGATTCAATATTTTGTGCTACTGGCGTTACAAATGGAGATTTGGTAAAAGGTATTAGTGTGAAAGATAATAAATATATTACCGAAACCTTAGTTACACACAAAAACTCCAATATGTGTAAAATTGTTAGAAGACAAGACACTATAAAAACTTGATAAATATTATTTTTTACAATAAAAGATCCAAATTTGGTCCCTTCGTCTATCGGTTAGGACACGTGGTTTTCATCCTCGAAAGAGGGGTTCGATTCCCCTAGGGACCG
>MDTE01115963.1_pt1 | contig 13225 bp, 10 predicted proteins | sample 811231 | NCBI WGS metagenome assembly MDTE01 (sample SAMN05326651, study PRJNA326480) | marine metagenome | isolation source: seawater | place: Indian Ocean: Red Sea | collected 2010
ATCGGAAAGAGGTCGTTTGAGCCAATTAGATCTTGTCTCTTTTTTATTGAGTATTATGCCTAATTTCTTTTCTACCAATCCCTGATAGCTTATGGAGTACTCATTTTCTAGGAACGAATTAGCCAACTGCGTATCGAAAATATTTTCCATCTTTTGGTTTGACCAAGAAAAAATTGCTTCTAAATCTTCTTTACATGAATGAAGAATTTTAAGGACATCTTTTGAGAAAAGAAAATTTGCTGCATTTTTTGGTTCTTTGATTCGTACTGTGTCAATAAGATAAATTTCCTCTCCGTCATTCACCTGCATGAGAGCAAGTTTCATATTATCTTTTGATGTTCTCCTGAATTCAGTATCTATGGCAACATATGGTTTATCGATTAACTCGTCATTGAGAAAAGCTAAATCTTCTATGTTTTCAATAAAAGTGTACAAGAGGTCTAGTTTTTTGTGAGGTTTTGCTGGTGGACTATATCAATGACGTTTTCTTCGGGTGAGAATCCTGAAACTACCTTTTTTAGGATATCAATCAGCAGTGATACATCTGCATTTTCTTCTGCTTTTTTCAATGAGTCTAAATGTCTATCTAATTCTTTTGAAGACATAGAAATCTCTTCAGCTCTGAGTATTTGTTTATGATCTGTTTCACTGACATTATCACCTATCAACAACTCCTCATACAGCTTCTCACCAGGTCTTAGTCCAGTGAATACAATTTCAATATCTCCATTAGGATTTTTTTCATCTTTAACTTCCATCCCGCTGAGATTAATAAGTCTCTTGGCCAATTCATAGATTTCTACAGGCTCCCCCATATCCAATACAAAAACATCACCTCCCTTCCCCATAGCTCCTGCCTGAATAACTAATTGTGCTGCTTCAGGTATAGACATGAAATAACGGGTTACCTCCCTATGAGTAACTGTGACTGGACCTCCGTTCTTTATTTGTTGTTGAAAAAGGGGTATCGCTGAACCTGATGATCCTATTACGTTTCCAAAACGAACCATAGTCATACGCGTTTTACAATCAACTGAAAGAGACTGAAGTATGAGCTCTGCAAATCTTTTTGTTGCCCCCATTATATTTGTAGGTCTTACAGCCTTATCTGTAGACACTAAAACAAAGGTATCGACATTGGACTCTATTGCCGCTAGAGCACAAGACAATGTCCCGAATATATTATTTTGAACCGCTTCAAAAGGATTTTCTTCAACTAGGGGCACATGCTTATAGGCTGCGGCATGATAAATTGTATCAACACCAAAAGCGTTACAAACCTGAATTATTCTCTTTTTATTATTTACACTTGCGAGTATTGAATAAACTTCGTGACTTTCAGAGAGTGTTTCAATTTCGTTTTTTATTGAATAAAGAGCATATTCGTTTGAATCAAGAAGAAGAATCTTGGAGGCACCATTTTTGATTGATTGCCTAGATATTTCTGAGCCAATAGAACCACCTGCACCAGTAATCAAAACAACTTTATCTTTGATATTCGCATTAATTAAGTTGTGCTTTGCCTCAACCTCATATCTACCTAGTAAATCTGTAATATCGACTTCTTTTAATTCAGAAACTGAAATTTTTCCTTGTGCTAAGTCAGTTAAACCTGGGAGGATTCTAACTCGCACAGAATAATCTTCAATCTGCTTTAATATGGAACTCAAGGTTGATTTTGATGCAGATGGAATTGCAATTAACACTTCATCTATCTTCCCTCTTAAAGCTAGTATCTTTAATTTATTGGGATGAAGGACTTTAATTCCAGCTAAGTAAGTTCCATGGAGTGAATTATTATTGTCAAAAAAAGCAATTATTTCCATCTCATGGCTCACTTTTAAAGCACTAGCAAGTTGAATACCTGCCGATCCAGCACCATAGATAGCTACTTTCTTTTCTGAATCTTGTTGAGAGAGGTAAAGTCCAGCACCAAGTCTCGTGGAAATCATTAAAAATCCAAAAGTAAGTATTCCTACTAACCAACCTACTAAGGTTATTACTGGCTCAGTATTTGAGAGATTTAATGTATCTAATAAAAAACCATAAAATAAACTCATAAATAGATTCAAAATAAATACAAATGTCATCGCTTTCGCTATTATGATGATCAAACTGAAGTCTTGGTATCTAACTACGGAATTGTATACACCCAGATACCAGAAGGTTATTACACAGAAAATTGGCAACCAGATAAGTCGTATAAATTGTTCCACATGAATTGATCCGATACTGACATCGCTTATAGTTAGTGCCAACAAACTTGCAAGTGTTAAGCAGACAAAGTCTGTCAATAGAACCAATAATTTTTTATTAAACCGAGAGGTTGATATCAATGTGTTTTTTAAACTCATTTTCTTGATAATAAAATTCAATGTGAGATATTAGCTCTTTTTAATACCTTTAATACAGTTAGCCATAGAATATAAACATCAAATCTCAATGATTTCTGATTAAGATAATTCAAATCAAATTCTACTTTTCTCTCTATCGAAAGATCGTCCCTTCCATTTATTTGTGCAAGGCCTGTTATGCCTGGAAGAAGACAATTAACTCCAACTTCTGTTCTCAGTGAAACTAAATCATCTTGATTGTGTAATGCAGGTCTTGGACCAACGAGTGACATATCTCCAATCAAAATAGAGTAAAGTTGAGGCAATTCATCTAGACTATAGTCCCTAAAAAATTTTCCAACAGGCGTATAGTATCTTGAAGGATTTTCCAGAAGGTGGGTTGCAACATCAGGTGCATTTGTTGTCATTGTTCTAAATTTAGGCATCATAAAGATAATATTATCTTTTCCAATTCGTTTAGACCAATGGATGACAGGACCTTTGGAAGTGAATAATATTGCCAAACTTATGACAACAATAGGTATTGTGAGAATAAATAGTAGTAGTATAGATATTAATAAATCAAAAGAGCGTTTCATTTATATCTCTTAATTTTAATTGAGCTTGAAAGCCTAAAGATTCAATTTTATTGGAAGAGTATTTATCGTCATCCAATAATTTACCTATCTTGTGTCCTAAAGGATCTGGAGTGAATCTCAGTGCTTTTAATAAAAACAGAGGCATCCGAATCCTTGGAGGGACTTTATTAATTAGGTGAAAGAAGGTTTCGTAAATTTCCGTTGTAGAGTAATCGTAACCGTCAGTAATCGTATAGATTTGCCCATTTTCTCCTTTTTTTTTAATAAGCATTATTGCCTTTGCGAGATCATCAACATGAATCATTGACCTTTTGTTATAAATTTTAGGTAGTGGGGGACACCATCCACCCTCGACTGCCCTTTTAATAAGAAATAAATTCCCTTTAACTTCTTTTCCATAAACTAATGCAGGTCTGACAATACATACCTTCATATCAAATTGTTCAGAAATCTTGAGAAGCTCCAATTCTGCTCTGAACTTAGTTACTCCATAGATATCTCTGGATTTACCTAATGCGGTCTTTTCAAGAGATTCCATTGATTCAGCTTTGACGCTGCTAACAAATATGAAATTTTTTACACCTGCTTTAGCTGATTGAAGGGCTAATTTAATTGTTGCATCAACATTAAGTGCGATATACGTCTCAATAGATTTTTTTGGGTTAGATAAATCATGAGCATGTCCTGCTAAGTGAAAAACTGATTCTGTTTCATTGAAAATATCCCCCTTTAATATATCTTTTTCAAGATCACACTTAATATCCTTTGCTCGTGATTGCTCAGCTCGAGATACACCTATTACTTCATATCCTTTTTTTTCTAATAAATAAGAAAGTCTAGAACCAATAAATCCTGATGATCCCGTTACGATAGATTGCATAATATTATCTTACTGATTGAGATTTATGAGACACAGAAAGGTTAGTTAATTCATAAGATCATGATACAAATAATAATGCTGTCTTATAACCATCTTTTCGTCAAACTTTTCCTCAGCAAATTTACGAGCTTCCTTACCCATTTTTGCCGAATATTCATAATTACCTAGTAGTTTATTCAAAGCAGTCACAATTGCTTCTTTATTTTTTACTTCTACTAATAAGCCAGTTTTATCTTCTATGACTGCATCTCTACAACCAGGATGATCTGTGGTTATTACTGGTAGACCACATGCTGCAGCTTCTATTAAAACTTTAGGTATCCCTTCTTGATAATAAGAAGGTAAAACGAAAATTGCAGCCCGCGAAAGTAATACATTTAGGTCTGATCGATTTCCAAGATAAATAACTCCATTTTTTTTACATAATTTTATAACTTCTTCTTCAGATATAGAGGTGGGACTGTATTCATCGATTGGTCCAGCTAATAAGAACTTTATTTGATCATTATATTTCGTGAGATATAAATTAGCTGCCTCACAAAATTCCTTTACACCCTTGTCCTCAAGTATCCTACAAGCCATCAGGACGGTATCTTTGTTTCTATCAAAAGAGGGTCTAAATTTATTTAAATCTACTCCTGAACCTGAAATAACTGTAATAGATTCCTCGTTACATACCTTTTTACTCAGCATAGTATTTTTATCATTTTCATTCTGACAAATGATCAGTGAAGATCGAGGCTTAAAGATGATCCTGTAGATAATGAAAACTATCTTAAATCGAAATCTTTGGTAAAAACTCGTGTAATTGATAACTGGTCCTATTCCCGACACTGCCCCTATAAAGGGAGTATTTGTTAATCTTGCAACTAATCCCAAAAAGATTATTGGTTTTATGGTTACAGCATGTACAAGGTCAGGCTTTTCTTTGACTATTAATAAAAGAACCTTGATTAACTCATAAAGTGATTTAAAGATGCCTTTAGAGGTTCTAGAGATTGGACTTTGCAGCACCTGAAAATCATTTTTATCTTTATCAAAACTCTTATTTGATATGTCGGCATATACACTCATATTAATCTCATATGAACTTGCTTTTCTAGCTATAGGCAATCTGTGTGAGTAAAAAAACCAATCAACATTAACGAACATAAAAACTTTTTTAAAAGTATTCACTTTAGTCACTTAGAATTATTGATTGATGTTTTGGTACTCCAAAGTTTAGAAATAACCTCCGATTTGACTGCCTCGAAAGATTTTGTAGAGTCTATAGAAAAGTAACTTTTTCCTAAAAATTTAACTCCTTCATTTTCAGAAAATCTTATTCTTAACTCTGCCTCAGTCTCTTTACCAAACTTAGTTCGCTTTGCATTTCTCTCCAATGCAACTTCAAGGGGAACAGATAAATGGAATAATTTATCGACTGACTCCATAGTGTTATAAAAACGATTTTCATTTTTATAGAGGAACTGGTACAAACGATTTTTTGTTTTATCAAATGGAATTCTTGGAGAATCCATTTTGCCTAAAGTCAATCCAGGATATCGATCGCAAATAACTAAATATCCTTTCCTGCTTAAATTACGAGCTTTTAAAGTTTCTTTTTTTCGATCATATGCTATACAAAAAGCCCTAAGGGCAAGGAGGATTGACATATTGCTTGTATCAGTTTTCTTTGCTCTAATCTTATCAATTCTTGATCTCCTAACTGTACTCAAGCACTTTACGAACAAATTAGGTAAAAATGTTAAAAAATTAGAAGAAGGTCTTCCTAAGTGAAGAACCTTTACTGAAAAGTCTCTTGAGAGAAGAAGCTTGAGCTCATTCACTAATGAGGATTTACCGGATCCATCAATTCCACAAATTGCAATTACAAATCCTGGATCAAATAACTTTTTTCTTTTAATAAAAAGTTTGTTAAAAAATCTCATATTTAAATTCATAACTTGGTAAAGGATATGACCCATGAAACTTCTTCTTCTAAATTCCCGCAAAACTTTCTTAATATACAAAGAATACAGAACCTTGCGAAAAAAAGAGTTAGACTCAAATCTAATTTTCATTTCGTTCGACATTTCTTCAGTTATATTTAAATTATATATGCCCTCAGGTATGCTGTTTCCTTGAATTACATCCCATTCTTTCAAATATTTATTTTTTTCCCTGAGATATTGCAAAATCCCGAGCATAGAGCCAATCTTAATAAAATATCTTATCAAGAAGATGTTCTGTTTCGCTTTTGCAGTAAGAGAAGGCAAAAGTGTATTATTTATAGTTTTCTCAAAAATGTATTTTTCCAATGGCAAAATATAATTTTTTGAAATATGTTCGCCTGTTACAATTTTGTAATATAGATGAAGATGAACAAATTTTTTTGATTTAGAATCAAAACCATAATAGTGCTCTAAAAATTGATGACTTGCTTGATAAGAGTTTAGCTTTCTGAAACTTATTTGCTCAGCAACCATTTCAAATTTATCTTTGAATTCCAAGGGTATAAAAAGGTCTAAATCTCCATCACCTTCTAAATTTTTTTCTAAATCACCGTATCCTTTCCAATGACAAAAAGGAATACCTTTAGAATGTAAATCTTTAAAAAGATCTTCCAGTATTTCAATCATTTCTAAAAATGAGAAAGTTTTTGCTCATGAGGGCATATTTATTTATGAGTAGGGATTCTATATCGCTGTTTCTGCTCACAAAAGAATCCAACCCTAAATACTTAAGACGTTTATGACCTCTAGATAGAAGTCTTTCTTTAATTATGGAAGTTCCTGGGCTAGCCAAAAAAATTACTTCTACATCCTTTAATTCTGAAATAAACATTCTTAAAACATCTTTGGTTTTTGTATTCTGAAAAAGAAAAGGAAGATGAGAAATACCCTCATCAACTATCATGATATGCTTAAAACTTCGATAATTTTTTTTTAAATCCACAAAGATTCCAAATTTGGAGACTGCGTTTCTAAAAATGTTCAATTTGAATGCAAATGAACCTTGTTCTTTTAAGGACCAAACCAACAAGTGGCTTATTTTTGAACGGAGATAAATTGCTCCTCTTATAAAATTCATAAGCTTTAAAACCATTCTTTGCTTATAAATCTGAGGTTTAATTCCATCAAAAGTATAAGAGTTTAGAAATGTAGTTTTACCACTGCAGGGTTGCCCTGTTATCTCTATAAAATTCATTTCAGTAAAATGAAAAGCAGTTATCTATAAAGATTTGTAAATCTTCTTATAAGTGCCCAACATATTATTAACGCTAAAGTTTTTTATGGAATAGTCTCTAGAGAGCGATCGTCCTCGTCTTATTTCATCAAGATGAATGTTTATGTGTTTTAAAGCATTCACTATTTGATCTTCATTTTCGGAATCTACAAACATACATCTTTCTTTAGGAGGAGATATCTCTGTATGAGGAGGTATTTTCGATAGAACCATAAAACAGCCAGCATACATGGATTCTAAGATAGCAATCGGCAAACCTTCTCCTTTCGAAAGTGATATAGAAACATCAGCTTCTAGCATGTGTTCGATAGCTAAATCTCTTGAAACTCTTCCCTTAAAGTTTATTTTGATATTATCCGGAAGTTCTTTGGAGACATTCAATAGACTTTGTCTTTTATTTCCATCACCTAAAAAAATAATTTCAGCACTAAGTTTTGAGGTTTTTAATGCCTCTAATAATGCTATTTGATTTTTTGTTCTATTTAGTGCACCAACACAAACAATCTTTAACTTATGATTACTTGTATAGTGAATATCATCAGATCTACTATTATCAACATCATCTATTCTTTTGTGATCAAAACCATTAACAACAGCAATGGTTTTTTTATATACAAATTTATCAACAAAAGGAGGAATACTCTTTCTACTTGATTCACCGCAAGTACAAACTCTTTTTGATAAGCACATAATAATGAAGTCAAGGATTTGATTTCTAGTTTTTAAAACTTCCCAACTATTATGAAGAGTAAAAATAGTTTTCCTAAGAAGCTTAAATTTAAAAGGAAATAGCGCAATTAAAAAAATTATTCCAGTAAGTCCACTATGTACATGAATCACATCAAAATCATTTTTTTTTAATAAGTTTTTAAGGATTATTAACATCTTAAAAACAGATCCTTCGCCACTTAACATATTAATATCCGAATGCACGGATATGTCATTCTTAAATAGAGAACAGAACGTCTGGTTTACTTCGCTTTTCAGTCCCAGTGAGAACTGATTATATGGTGCGCTTGTAGAATTAAGTGTTGTCGCCAATCTCAGTAATTTCATTTATTTAAGAGCTTAATGAAATCTAAAAATAATTATTCGCTGTTAAATTTTCTCTACCCACAAATTGCTAGTTTCGATTAGAAATTTTCAGATTCAAGCCAAGCAATCAAAGAAAAAAGACCATAATATGCCCTTTTATGATGCATTTTCCTTCTTTTTAACAAAGCTTTTCCATCTATATTAGCTTTTCGCTTTAAAATAATATTAGACTCATCATTAAAAATATTTTCATAGGTATTTGTTTTCCATCCAAATCCAGTTTTGGGAAGATTCCAGTCAGAGTGAGGTATCTGATTTTGATACAATCTTTTTAAGATGGTTTTTTGTCCATCTTTCATCATCACGGAGGAAGAGATGCTCAAAGCACTGTCAATTATATCATTGTTCAAGAATAGAGGTCTTGCTTCAACAGAATTAAACATAGAAGCTCTATCAACCTTATAGAGCATTTGATATGGTAGCTTAAATTTCAAATTGAGAATTCTCCACTTATCTAGAGGCCTGAGATCTGATAGGTCTTTCAAAACATTCGTTACATGATGTAAGGGATCATAATCAGTTTCAATAATGCCTTTCCATTCTCTTTTTTTGAAACCATTACAGGATAAATCAACTAAGAGATCCTCTTCATTCATAAATAAACGCTCCAAATTTAAGTTCTTATATTTAGAAAAAAGTGCATTTATTATCTTGCCAGGAAACCGTATGAGAAAATCAAATCGCTTATGTAGAAGCCTCTCGAGCTTATTTAAATTGCCAAAAGATGAATATCCACAGAATAACTCATCTGCACCATCACCGGTAAGTGCTACAGAGTAGCCAGAAGCTTTTATCAAAGAAAATACGATATTACTTGGAATAATAGAAGTATCATCGAAGGGACTTTCACATATCTTCGATGTCAACTGCAGAGAGTTATCAACATCTGATGGATCGATTTTTTTTATAATATGATTTTCATGACCAAGAACCTTAGCCAAAGATGAAGCTCTCTGCTCAGAATCATCTTGCTCTCCAAAGTCAGCTGTGAAACCACATAAACCTTCCTGTTGATTTCTGGCGTTAGAAAAAATTAAACTGGAATCGACTCCTCCACTTAACAAACATGCAACATCAACACTTGCAAACAATCCATTCTTCATAGATCGTTCTAGAGAGTCTGTAATTAAACTTGTAGCAGTTTCTATATCAAGTATTTCATCGGTAATAGTTGGTTGCCAATAAGCATAAGATTCATCAACTAACACATTTCCATCATTTAAAGAAAAACTCTTATAGCATCCTGGTTCAATAGAATATAAATTTTCAAACATAGTATACGGTGATGGTACAAAGCCATATGTTATGAAATCTATGAATGATTCCTGACGAATATCTCCACAAAACTTTCTAGGAACAAGGCTTTCAGTAGAACCAAAAAAAACTGATTTATGGCTGGAAGAATAATAAAGTGGTTTTTGCCCAACCCTATCCCTAGCCAAAGTTAAGGTTTTATTCTTAGAATTGAAGTAGACGATTGAAAAGAATCCATTAAATCTCTCAAAAGCTTTATTTCCCCAATGGAAAATAGATATGGCTACAACTTCCGTATCTGAAATTCCCTTAAACTCATATCCCTTTGTTTGTAATTCAGATTTTAACGCATCTTTGTTATAAAGATTTCCATTAAATAGAAGAACGATATCTTTGTAGACCATGGGTTGTTTTCCATCGCTAGCATCTCCCTGAATGATTAATCTTGAATGAACGCCATAAAAGTTTTCAATATCAATACTATCAGTTTGATCTGGACCTCTGCGCTTTAAAAGAGGTTCCACCTCACTAATGTGATGAAGAAATTCTTGCGTCTCTACGTAACCAAAATTTCCTAAAAGACCACACATGTAATTTAAAACTCCAGAATGTTATCCCATTGTTGCATAATGTTTTTGACAGAGTATTTTTCTCTATGCAATATTGCGTTCTTAGAGATATTAATTCGTAATTCTTTGTCAGAAATAAGTTTTGATAGAGCATTCTCAAGTCCTGCCGCATTTTCTGAAGGATTTACCAAAAGACCATTAATTCCATCTTGGATCATATCTCTGGGCCCAGTATCACAATCAAAACTCACACATGGTAGTCCATAAGTCATTGCTTCAAGCAAAACATTTGGAAAACCCTCTACAGAAGAACTAAGAACAAAAAGATCAGCCCGTTCATACCATTCAGAAATATTGCCTACACTTCCGGGTAGTTTTACCCGACTGCTCAGTTCTAGGTTATCAACTAAACTTTTCAGCTCTAGCCTTTCCTCACCCTCTCCTAAGATCACCAATTCCCATTGAGTAAATTGGTCTTTAAAGGCATTGAAAGCATATATTAAAGTATCAAATTGCTTATATTTATGCATTCTGCCAGAAGCTAATATAATCTTCCTGTCCTTATGAACTAGGGAATCAGGTTTTATAGATCTCTCATTATGCAGAGGTAAAGGATAAACGACAGGATTCGGAATAACTGTTGACTTGTTTTCAGGAAAATTTTGATTTAACCAGTTTTTACTTTTATCAGTTTGTACGATAATCTCTTTTGCTCTCTTGAAGAGTATTCGATAAAACCAGAAGAATTTCTTGTTCAAAGTAGCAAAAGGCGTCCATGTTCTTTCGCAGATTATAAGGTTTGTTTTTAGTCCAATTGTAGATAATAAGGCAGCTACATTGACTCTGGTTAAAAAAGAGATTACAACATCTGGATTTAATTGACTGATAAGTCTTCTTAATTCCACTAGCTTCCAAATAAGATTTATCAACCTATTCTTTGGAAATATCCTACTATCGCTTAAATGCAGAGTAGATACATCATTGCTTACTTGATAATGATTTACTTTAGCTCCTGTGTAAGTTGAAATTAATGTGACTTTATAATTTTCTTGAGACCAATGGTCACATAGAATTGAAACAACTCTTTGAGCACCTCCTAGATTCATAGCACTAACTATGATTACAATATTCTTCTTCATCTGAGGGACTAAAACCAATTAGCGATTGAGTAATAAAGAGTTAATAAAAAGAAGGGAGAGAAACCAAGAGAAAACGTTTGAATAGTTCCAAGTTCACCACGCTTTATCAAGAAAAATAAATACAAGACTATTGCATTACCTATATACCTTATGAAAGAAGCATCAATTGTTAGTCCCATCAGATAAATTAAAATTAAACCTACGGACATAAATCCGTATTCATCTTTGAGAACTTTTTTATTTGTCAAAATTATTAAAAGTGCAGCATAAAAGACAAGTAAATTATAGGCGATACTAGTAGACACAATATCCAAAGCATGGACTCGTGTGCTGCCGATAGCAATTACAAAGGACCCTACTATAAGTATAATTATTGAAAAGATAAAAGGTGTTCTAATTCTCTTATTATTAAGAAATCTAAACAGAAAATATAGAGATAAAATAGGCAACATAGATAAGTGAACCGCACTAGATAAAAAGAAAAGAATATACCTATTTAATCCTTTAAAGCTTGCAAAGCCCAGCATAAGAATCGAAAATGCTATGCCTGATCTTATGCCAGATGAAAATAGAACTTGCACATTAGGTGTAAAAAAAACCATAAGAAAAAGAGGCAGGATATAGATTAAGTACTTCTGAGATCTAATATTTATCAAATATAGATAAAAGATTACAAAAGAAATGGCAAATGCCATATAACTCAAAACAGATATAACGGTTATATCAAAGAACGCAGTCAACCAAAATACTGCCAACCTGAAAGCATAATCTCCTCTAATAGTTAAAATGGATTCATCATTTCCTTCAAAAAAATGTACATATGAGTGAATATCTCCACTACCTAAAGCGTATTGTAGTTGTAAAGATATTACAATGAAGGAACCGTAAATTATTGCAAAGAAGAACGAGAGAACTCTCGTGAAAGTTTCAGTTTTTATGGATAGCGTTCGTTTTGGATAAATTTCGGAGCCCATATTAGATATTTTTCTATTTTAAATTAGAGTCATTTGTTTAAATAATTTAACATGAGGTTACCCATATCGAAATGTTCTTTTTTATCCCTTAATCCACAATAACTTAACACCTCATCAGAAATAAAGCATTCTTCATCCTGTAAAAATATAATTAAAGAGTCTTTGGTTTGGATTAACTTACAGGCATCATATTTAATTAGATACTCGTAATAGCCATTATTAAATTGATCCACAATGCCCGATTTAACACCTAATGCTATAGCTTGAAGTACCGAAGATGAGGAAGTTGTTAAGAAAGCATTACTTGAGCTGATCGCGGAATTGAAATCAAAATCTTCAAATAATCTGAATTGAGAAGAAGCCATTCTCCCTCTTTGCCTTGCATCCCCGATCAAGTAAACGTTATTTGGTCTTCCAGCGTCACAATATGCATAGTATGTTATTTTTCCTTTATCTTGAGTATGAGTTTTGATCGCAAAGAAATAGTCTTCCATTGTTGCAAAACATTGAATTAAGAATTTTTCAGTCAAATACCGTTGACTTTCTTCTTTTGAAGGATCTGAAGCGTAGAAAATAACCTTTTTTTCGGATTTAATTTCAAGAATATCCTTTAAATAATTCTCTTTTTTTTGATGAAAAGCTTTCAAACGATAATTAATTAATGAATTACTCCCCTTGTAATGAATATCTGCATTTGCAGGCAATGCAAGTTTCACAGATTCCGTTTTCTGAGACTCTGAAGAGCAAACTAGAGCATCACAGAAAAAGATTTCCTCAAATAGATCACCTAAAATGAAAATCCCAAGAGTTTGAGCTTTGATGGCTAAGTAATTATCAATTACATTGGTCTGTTGTCTGTTGATTAATATATCAACCTTATTTGTGTAGAGAGAGTCAACCACATTTATACTCCTATTCAGATTAAAGTGGTATTTAAAAATTAAAAGGATATCTGCTATGTAACTTTCATAGTTAAACAACAGAATCTTGATGTTGAATAAACCCCTTAATGATTGCCTTTTATTATTTATTGTTTCACGTATATAGCCTCTTGGTGGTGTTTTAAAAAATCCATGGCTGTAAAGTATAATATTGAATCTACTTTCAAGCTCTTCAACATAAGTAGAGTAAAAATCTTCTGGCCTTCTTCTAGG
>MDTE01050714.1_pt1 | contig 13224 bp, 1 predicted proteins | sample 811231 | NCBI WGS metagenome assembly MDTE01 (sample SAMN05326651, study PRJNA326480) | marine metagenome | isolation source: seawater | place: Indian Ocean: Red Sea | collected 2010
GAGCCTGAGCCTGAACCTGAGCCCGAGCCTGAGCCAGAGCCAGAGCCTGAACCAGAGCCAGAGCCTGAGCCTGAGCCTGAGCCTGAGCCTGAGCCAGAGCCTGAGCCAGAGCCTGAGCCAGAGCCTGAGCCTGAGCCTGAGCCTGAGCCAGAACCGGAGCCTGAACCCGAGCCTGAGCCTGAGCCTGAGCCAATTTTGTATGCAAGCGACTCTGATATTAGAGTTTACAAATATAGTACAAATGTAGATGTTGTGTTGCCAGCGTCAGAATCATTAGCAAATGATCTAGCATATTCAACAGTGGACAGCGTGAATGGCATTGAAGGAAGCTTCAAGATTTATTTCACACAAGAAATTTCAAACATTAATGAAGCATCATTGCCAACAATTAATAACGTAGCGATGACATATGATAACGCTACTAAATCATTAACATTAGCTCAAGTAAATACAATCGTGTTGCTAGAGGATACAATTGTCAATTTATTAAGCGCAACTGCATTAACAAACACCGACTCATTACCAGATATTGACTACATTGAATTGACGCTTAAGAAAAATGGAGCAAACACTACATATACAACAAAGCAAAGCAATGTAGTAGCACAGGGTCATAGTTTCTCGTTCAACATTAAAGTATTTAATGGTAAACCAATAGAGTTCAATAATTTGTATTCTGAATTGATAGTAACATTACCAAAATCAATAAATATTAATGATAAATTCCAATACAATACAAGAAATGGCGTAACAGGTTTGGATAGCGTAGTAAAAGTATACTTTGAAGATGACTTAAGTTATAATAGCTTACCAATAATCAATGGCGTCCAAGTAGCTTATCATGCAACACATAAGAAATTATCTCTTGAAAGTCTTGGAACAATTGTATTATCGGAAGATACATCTATTTCATTAATACGTACAATTGATGTTATTGGAAGCATACCAAATATTTCATATGTTGAAATTATGGCAAAGGTGCCAAGCACAGGTCAATTGGCTATATTCACTGATGATTATCATCATTCATTGACGAATAGCTACATTTATGGAGATCAATCAATTGTAGCATATAATAATGGTCTAAGCACAAGCTTTGAGCCAGAACCCGAACCTGAGCCTGAGCCAGAGCCTGAGCCTGAGCCAATGCCTGAGCCTGAGCCAGAGCCTGAACCCGAGCCTGAGCCTGAACCCGAGCCTGAGCCTGAACCCGAACCTGAACCAGAGCCGGAGCCGGAACCCATGCCTGAACCTGAGCCAGAGCCTGAACCAGAACCAATGCCTGAGCCTGAACCAGAGCCTGAACCTATGCCTGAACCTGAGCCTGAACCTGAGCCTGAGGAAAACGCCATAACAGAATTGAATCATTATTGGGATTTCAGAAACACTAGCCTTAACAACACCGATAGCATTAGCAATGTAGATGCATCACTAGTTAATTTCAGTGCCAGTGATTCACAATTTAGTGGTATAGATTTTGACGGTTCCACAAAATACATAGATTTGGGTGCTAATACTATTAATGTAGGCGGTGACTTGACAATAGGTAATGGATTCGGATTTGAGACGTATGTAAAGAATGATCCTGTTTATGAAGAATTATTAAACACAAATGAAAATTGGAGTCAAATTAATAGTAATATAAATGGTGTTTCTTATAGAGGGTCGTCCGGAATGTCAGTAAGTTTATCTTCTGATGGCACTATAGTAGCTATTGGTGAGCCACACTGGAATTATATTTCATCAACTGATAGAACTACTGACAGAGGTATCGTTAAAATTTATCAAAAAAATAATTCTTCATGGAGCGAAATTGGGAGCTTGCAAGGAATTAGAAACCAGGATTTGGCAGGATATTCTGTTTCATTATCTTCTGATGGCACAAGGGTTGCTATTGGTGCACCTCAGACTTCGAAGCCTTCTCCTAATACTGGTTATGTAAGAATATATAACTGGAATGGTAGTTCTTACTCTCAAATTGGATACATAACAGGCGAAAATAATTCTGACCGGTATGGAACATCAGTAAGTTTATCATCCGATGGAGCTACTGTAGCTATTGGTGGAATTTTGAATGACGATAATGGTGCACAATCAGGTCACGTGCGAGTGTATCAGTATAATGGTTCTTCATGGAATAAATTGGGTAATGATATTGATGGTGAAGCAGCTGGTGATCGAAGTGGATGGTCAGTAAGTTTATCTTCTGATGGCACTATTGTTGCTATTGGTGCTCCTTATAATGATGATAATGGTGCACAATCAGGTCACGTTCGTGTCTTTAAATACAATGGTTCTTCATGGAATAAATTGGGTGATGATATTGATGGAATTAATTACAGTGGTGATTCTGTAAGTTTAAATGATGAAGGCAATATATTAGCAGTAAATGATAATAGTAATATTATTAATATATACCAGTACGTTAATTCTTCCTGGACAGTAATGGGTGAAGGAATAAATGCTTTCTCAAGTAGTGGATCATTAAATCTCCGAAACGTTAAAATGAATTCAGATGGTAATATAATTGTAGTGAGTGATTCCCAATACAGTAGTGGTTCAAATGTCAGGGTTGGTATTGTTAAAGTATTTCAGCGTGTCGGAACATCGTGGAATCAAGTAGGCCAAGAAATCACCGGTAGCTCATATGAGGATTATCTTGGATATTCAATAAGTTTATCTTCTGACGGTTCTGTTATCTCTATAGGAGTACCAGGTACGCCTAATAGCTATACAAAATACCAAACAGGACATACAAGAATATATGAAATATCAAAATTACAAGTCCCAGTAACAAAGCATCTTCTAGCCTTAGGAGACGACGCCACAAACAAACTTGAACTCACAACAGGTTCAAAGACTACACTATCATTAACAAACAATAGCACAACATACGATGTTTCATCTAATAGCGCGTTGTCAACATCCGAATACAGCCATATTGTGGGGCGTATTTTCAACAATACCATGAATTTATACATAGACAATAGTTTAATAGACTCCATAGCTGTGAATCCATTTGCGTTGGAAACCACATTTACAAACAACTTATTAGGTTGCGATTTATCCAATAATAACCTGTTTAAGGGTTCCATGGGTTATTTCAAGACTTGGTTGGATTATGGTTTATTGACAAATGAAATCAGTGATTTGTATAATAATCGCTCAGAACCTGAGCCAGAGCCTGAGCCAGAACCTGAGCCAGAACCTGAACCTGAGCCAGAACCTGAACCTGAGCCGGAGCCGGAACCAATACCTGAACCTGAGCCCGAGCCTGAACCAGAGCCCGAGCCTGAACCTGAGCCTGAAGAAAATGCAATATCAGAATTGGAGAGATTCTGGGACTTCAGAATTAACAATCCATCTGAATTTACAACAACAATAACAGACTCTAAGGGAGGAATTGAAGCAACATTAAATAATTTTGTAAGCGCAGATACTAATTATTCAGGATTAACATTTGATGGTTCAAGCAGCTATATTGATTTAACAACTAATAGCATTAATGTAGGCGGTGATGGAACTATCGGTAATGGTTTCAGTTTCGAAACATATATACAACCTAACCAAGTTCTAAATAATCGTATAATTATGTTCCTAGGAAATGATGATAATAATAAATTAGAATTAACAACAGGTACAAATACAATATTATCATTAACAAACTCAGGAACAACATATGATATTTCATCCAATGCTGCATTATCCACAACAGAATTCAGTCATATTGTTGGAATCATAGAAGACAATTCAATGAATTTACATATAAATAATACTTTGGTAGGATCAGTGTCAATAACACCATATGGATTGAATACATTTTTCACAAATAATTACATAGGTAAAGATAAAAGTTTTGGCGTATATGATTGGAATAATCAAAATAGTTCAACAACATACAATACAAATAGTGGATACTTAGATAATAATGCATTATTTGAACCAATATATGCAACAAATTTTAAAATAATTATTACTGATTACCAAGATTTTGTAGGTTTTAATTGGGGAGTATATATTGATGGTGTATTGGATAATCCAGGAAATGGTTCAGAATATAGAGAATATTCTGCTATATATCAAAACAATCCTGCTGGGTTTGGTAATGGTAGTCTAGGCGGAGGAACACTTGTTCTTAGTGACTCTGTCACTCCGATATGGGCTATGATAAAATATGCAACACCTCAAAGATTTACAGGTTTAAAAATAAATGCAAGAGAAGATTACACTCCTCAATATGTTAAATCATTTACAATAGAAATGATAAATGATAATGAAGTCGCCAATAATAAATATTTTGAAGGTAAAATAGCATATTTCAAGACTTGGTTAGATTATTCATTATTACCAAGTGAAATCTCAGATTTGTATGGAAATAAAGCCGAGCCCGAGCCTGAACCCGAGCCTGAACCTATACCAGAACCAGAACCAGAGCCTGAGCCTGAGCCTGAGCCTGAACCTGAGCCCGAGCCTGAGCCAGAGCCCGAGCCCGAGCCAGAGCCTGAGCCCGAGCCGGAGCCAGAACCAGAAATGAGTTTCTTATATTCAGTTACTAATAATTTTAATTTCAGAACATTAAATAATAGTTCAGGAAATAGTACACTCAATTCACTAGTGGGTCAAAATAGCGCAAATATTTACAATGGTACAAATAATTTCCAAGGTGTGACATTTAATGGCACAAGTTCATATGTTGACATGGGTTCTAATAGTATATCTATGATACATGACCTCAATATTGAGTCATACGTTAATTTCGGTACTCCAACCTATAAATTTGATCGTGATACATCTAATAATAGTGTTTTAATACCATCTGCTGCATATAATTCTCCAAGCAATATTTCAATTTCAAAGGATTCTTCCACAATAGTATACCACGCGTATAATTTCAATAAAATTTTGAGAAATAACAATGGTGTTATCACAGAAATAGGAAATTTTGGAGATAGATATTCAGTATTATCTGCAAATGGTAATATTGTAGCACTAGTAGATAGTGCTGGTACCAAAGGAGGTTATATTGTAAAAGTATATGAATATAGCGGTTCAGGAACATCATGGACTCAATTAAAACCACCGGGTGACGATTGGTCATTAACAATATCTATTGACGGACAAGATACTAATCCAGGTATTTGGCACATTGATTTATCAGATGATGGTCATACCATATCAATGACAATAGATAAGACACATACTAAAAATTATGAAGTTCGTGTATATAGTTATGATACTAATACTACAACTTGGGTACAAAAAGGTGCTACATTTGAAAGATATGATACAACCACAAGTGATAGTACAACAAATAATGAAGCATTTGGTATATTTACAAAATTATCACCAGATGGTTCAAAATTGGCCATTGTAAGCGCTGTAAAAGGTAATACTCTTGATTCCACAATGAAAATATATGAATATGATGTAAATGATACGACAAATTCATATGAACAAGGACCCACAAATTGGAAATTAATAAATACACTCATATGGAATACAAAAGCAAATAACTATACAAACAGTTCATATAGAAGTATTTATGCTCATATTTCAGAAGATTTAAATACTTTGGCCATTAATCAATATAGCGGTTTTTCAAGTGGATGGGGTCAAAATTTCAAAGTGTTTACATACAATAACTCTTGGTCTGAGCGTTCTTTCCCATCTACTTTATTAAGCAATCAAGGTAGTAATATGAGTATAGATGGCACATACATAGCTATTACAAATAAAAATCTAAGATCTGAAGGTTATAATGGTGTTTTATATGTATATGCATTAAATGGTAATACTTATAGCTTGGCAAACACAATTTATGGCGCTCCAGATGAATATAATAATAATCAAAGTATTACAGAATTTGGAAGTGCCAATATAACATTTGCTCCATACAATGTAGTTGCGTCATCAGACTTTTCAACTATTTATGTAGGAAGTAGTCAATGGAGAAATAGTAGTGGTTCTACAACAGGATACATTCAAAAATATGATAGAAGTCCAAAAAATAGAACAATATATGAATTGAGTGATACGAATGAGAGTTACAAATTATACGAGAATACCAATGTATTAACATTAGAACATGTTACTGATAGTAGCACAAATACAATTACGGCGAATATAACATCAACTGATAATCATATTGTTACATCATTGAACACCGATAATACCATGGAATTATATGTTAATAATGTATTAGAAGGAACATCTGATGTTGTGAAATTTACAAATGAAACCATGACCACAAATCTACTAGGTAAAAACAGTAGCGACGATGAATATTTGACTGGATATATGAGTTATTTCAAAACATGGAATCGCTACGATTTGAGTACTGACGATATAGATACTTTGTATAATTTAAGGAGTGAACCTGAGCCAGAACCTGAGCCTGAACCAATACCAGAACCAGAACCAATACCAGAACCTGAGCCTGAACCTGAGCCTGAACCTGAACCTGAACCTGAGCCTGAACCAGAACAATCTGCCATTTTAAGTTTGACACACAATTGGGATTTCAGAAGCACTGAAAGTTCTATTAGTAATGGTGCAGTATTAGATAGTGTAAATAACAATCCTGCAGTATTATACAACATCGCAAATTTGGATACAGAAGGTATTAGTTTTGATGGTTCAACTTCATATGTTGATTTGAGTTCTAATAGTATTCATGTTGGTTATAGAACAAGTTATGAAATAATGTTTAATGAAGATTCTAGTGGTGTAATTTTACATTTGAGTAATGAAGGTACAAGTGATACAGAAACCACTATTTCATTGGTAAAGTCTGGTACAAATATTAATTTATATTTCAATAATGAGAGTTACATAGCCACTGATGTTTATGGAAGCAACACGGATTATATTCATATAGTCTTGGTATTTAAACCATCTGGTGTTGTAGAACTATATGTAAATAATGTCCTTCATACTACAACGTTTAATAAAATATTGGATAACTATTTGATTAATAATTACCTTGGTAAGAATTACGACAATAGTTTCTTCAATGGTACAATTAGATATTTCAAGGTATACGAAGACTATTTATTTAATTCTATAGAAGTAAGAAGACATTATTACGACCAACGCGAACCAGAGCCTGAACCTGAACCAGAGCCTGAACCTGAACCTGAACCTGAGCCAGAGCCCGAACCTATACCTGAGCCTGAACCTATACCTGAGCCTGAACCTATACCTGAGCCTGAGCCTGAGCCTGAACCTGAAATGGACTGGGAACAAATAAGTGACTACATATTAGACTGGAACGGAAGCTTTGAATCTGATATTGTATCAACTGGAAACTATTATATTGTAGGTTCAACTAATAATGGAAGTAATAATGGTCCATCACAAATAACTGGATGGACATTTGAAACAGGCAATGAATCATGGGGTCCAAATTTAATTAATACATATAGTAATACTTTGATTGGTTCATATACAGGAGGTGTTCCAAATGGTGCAATATTACATTCAGATCAGATAGTAGGATTACATCTTGAAACAAAATTAACAAAACGGTTAAATAATTTATATATTGGTTCAAGATACAGATTGATATATGAGATACATAAACATACAAATAATCCTGATGACACATTATACCAAGTTCAACTTGATAATAATATTTTGAAAAATACAACATCAATAACAGCTGACCATACAAGTATATCATCTGAGCGTACACAAATGGTAGAGTTTTATGCAACAAATAATACTCATGATATAACGTTTCAAATTAAGAACGGTTTAACATGGAATATGCTGTTTATTGATAATGTAACATTGTTGCGCGAAAATAATGGATTTTCTCCACAGCCTGAGCCTGAGCCTGAGCCTGAACCTGAACCTGAACCTGAACCTGAACCTGAGTATGATCCAGCGGAAAGATTATTAAGTTCTAATACGTTATTAACAAGATTTGACGTTGATAATCATGTTTCCGGTACAACTGTATATGACATAGCATTAAAACGTGCTTGGGATGTAAATAATAAATTAGTTAATAATTCAGTTGTGAATGGAATCCAGTGTCTTGATTTCACAAATCCAGGTGGAATATCTATTAGTACAAACCAATATTTCTTGGGTCAATATTACACTGCGTTTTATGTATTATACGCTGTAGATAATAATGATTTACGTTATAGAACAACTCATAATTCATCAAATGCAGATCATATTGTAATATTTGGAAATGGTATAATTGGTGATGGAAATAATAATGATTTGTGTTCATTTTCTCACTATAATGGCGGAAGAAGGGATACTGGATATGATATAACAAATAATGAATGGTTTGTATTAGTAATGACCGGTGAAGGCTCTTCATCTACAGATAAAGAAGGAACACAAACATTCTATGTTAACGACTCAAACGAACCATCTGGATATAAACAAGTCGGTACAACGGATAGAACATCATGTGGTAGATTTTTAGATAATTTTGGTCGTAGTGATTTTGCGCCTGGATATATCAAAGAGGCTGGTATATTCAATGAATTGTTGGATAGTTATCAATTAACATTATTATTTTCATATTTAGTTGAAAAAACTATACCTCCGCCTGAACCTGAACCCGAGCCAGAGCCTATACCTGAACCTGAACCTATGCCTGAACCTGAGCCCGAGCCTGAACCTGAGCCTATGCCTGAGCCTGAGCCTATGCCCGAACCTGAGCCTATGCCCGAGCCTGAGCCTATGCCTGAGCCTGAGCCTATGCCCGAGCCTGAGCCTATGCCCGAACCTGAGCCTATGCCCGAACCTGAGCCTGAGCCTGAGCCAATGCCAGAACCTGAGCCCGAGCCTGAGCCTGAGCCCGAGCCTGAGCCTGAGCCTGAACCGTTAATAAAGCATATATATGTGAATGATGGTGACTATTCAACGCCGTATTATAGGTTTTACACTGATTCACAGGGAACAAATGAGTTATATCAAAATATTTTGTTTTTAGAACACATATATGTTTTCCATAGACTCACCTCGTCGTCGTCCCATCCTTTTTATATAAGTGATAGTGGTTATGGTCAAAACTCAAATAAAATAATATTGTCTGGTGATGGTAATCCAACACAAGGTATAGTAAATAACGAAACATTCACATTGAACTTTAATAATTTAACAGTAAATGACACATTATACTATTATTGCACAGTTCATAGTAACATGATAGGTACATTTACACTTGTAGATAGAGAAGAAGATATGCCTGAGCCTGAGCCTGAGCCTGAGCCTGAACCTATGCCTGAGCCAGAGCCTGAACCTGAGCCTATGCCTGAGCCCGAGCCTGAACCTATGCCCGAACCTGAACCTATGCCGGAACCAGAGCCTGAACCTGAGCCAGAGCCAGAGCCTATGCCAGAGCCTGAGCCTGAGCCTGAGCCAGAGCCTGAACCTGAACCGGAGCCCGAGCCTGAGCCTGAACCTGAACCGGAGCCCGAGCCGGAACCTGAGCCTGAGCCTGAGCCCGAACCAGAACCGGAGCCTGAGCCTGAACCAATGCCTGAGCCCGAACCAGAGCCGGAGCCTGAGCCTGAGCCTGAACCAGAGCCTGAACCAGAGCCTGAACCTGAGCCTGAACCTGAGCCTGAACCAATGCCCGAACCTGAACCTGAGCCTGAACCAGAGCCTGAACCATTAATATCACAATTAAAAATGGTAGCAGGTCTTGCACCTAATTGGATGCAGCCTTCATATTATAATGCAACAATGGGTGGATATGAAGCGCAATATACAGCATGGTGTTCTCCTACTACAGCAGCAAATCAATTAGGTTACTTAGTTGACTTTGGGTCACTCACTCTTCCGTCTTCTTTGAATGATAACTCTGTTGCTGGATTAGGAAAACCAAATTCAGAAGCGGCAAATACAATAACATGGGATAGTGCAAGCGGATGGGGTGACTATTTGTTAGATGGTCCAACACAGCGTTCTACTAACACATTAACTGATTTTGGTTATTATATGGATACAAACAATCTAGGCGTCAATGGTGGGGCTGCAAATAGTGCTGTTGGTACAAAAATTGCAAATATTTATTCTGGTATGGTAGACTTTTATTCAAATGCTGGCTGGTCTAATTTGGTTGGTATGAGTTACAACAAAGTCAATGCACAGTTTCTTGGAACATCCAATGAATATCCAGAATATTGGAAAGCAAATGGTCATGTTGCATCTGTGAGTGTAGATAAAGACATTATGTTAGAAACTATTTTCCATGAAATTGATAATAACAGAACAGTATTTGCTTGTTATAAAGGTTGGAATGTTACACCAAATAGTTCATATAGTAATTTGAATATCGGTGGTGATGAGAATTTTGAGGCAGTATTTTATGATTTTGGAAACTTTGAAGCAAATAATGCATTAACAGGAGAACAATATAGTCAAGAGTTAACAGGTGAATTTGGTGATGTTTTAGGACATAGCGTATTGATTGTTGGTTATATAAAACGTGGAAGTCTAGAAGACCCAGAAGGATCTACTGATTGGTTCATTGTTCGTGATAACCAATCTAATACAGCTAGAAATGTTATCATACCATATCAAACATTGAGTAATAACAACACAACTGGTTGGGACAATTTATTAGCTACATTGTATATTAATATCAATTATGGATCATTTTTACCTAGTCTTCAATCTGGAAATGTTAACATTGTAGATGATAATGGAAATAAGTATGTATTTAATAATGGTGACGCATATGTGAGTTCTTACAAATTGAGCACTGGATCATATACGTTGACAAATATATCCGCAGCACATCCGATGGCAGTTTTGAATATTGGTAGTGAGAGTGGAATCACATATGAACTGATAGATACCAGTCCAATTTTAATCAAAGTGAGTGGTGGCAATTCCAGCAGTCCTTATTACAATTTCACAGATGCAAATGACAATGCTTTATCAATATACGATGGAACATTCCGTTTTATGAGAGGAAGAACATATCGGTTTGCTGATTATGGTGTTTCTGGAAGTCATCCGTTTAAAGTTTATGCAAATGGAGTGGGTTCAACAACACTAAGTAATGGTTCCAATGGAAATGCACATTTTGATGTTACAATTTCCAAAACACACAGTACAACACTCGGAGATATATATTATATTTGTCAGGCTCATAGCAGTATGAAAGGTAATATGTATTTATTAAACAACGATGTGAATGAATCTGGAGAAGCCGGAAATGGAAATTACGATTTCTTTTATGGGGATGTTAGTTTGAATGTATTGGGTAATTTTGGTAATGTGAGTGTATATTGTTATTATCATGGATACATGGGTGGTCAAGACATTTTTATGTCTGACACTTCAAATATTCAACAAACACCCATATATCAGATAAATTATACTGATTCCAGCCTAGACAGTGCAGTGAGTTATGTGGAAACAGTACTAGACAGTATATTAACAAGTTCAAATAAATCAACAACATATAATATTACTGTAAGTATAACATCTATGGATGAAGGCACATTGGGTTGGGCTAATTGGCAAACAGGTGAAATTGGATTGAATACTAACAATGTTGGTAATACAAACAATAAAATTAACGATACCAATCAAGAATTAAATGCCATTGTTTTGATACATGAAGTATTACATGTTCTCAATTTAGTAGGTATAGGCACAACAACCAATTTAGTGAATGGTGCAAGTGGAACTCCACCGAATGTATATACAGGAACAAATGGTATAGCTCAATATAAGAATGTTTTATCTACCAATGGAAAATCAACCACAAATATCAGCTATGTACCAATTGAAGATGACGGTGGAAATGGAACAGCACATGCCCATTTTGAGGAAGGAATAGATGGTGATTATAGTAGTGAAGTCAGAGTCATTAACGGAACAACATATCCTGTATTAAAGAACGAGATCATGTCTGGATGGATGAATAATACTAATTATTTGACTCCTATGACATTGGGTTGTTTAGAGGATGCTGGTTTCGGAGTTAACTACAATTCAAGCTATGTGAAATCAACCGGTAATAGTATGATTTGGGTTGAATAATGGAATATCATTCATAGAATGAATTATAATAAAAAATTGAATTAACAAATTTCATATATGGAATATCTATATATGAAACAATCTAACATGTCTGACATTACATCTAATGAATCCACAGAATTAACCACAGAACAATTAATGGAACTCTATTTAGAATCATTAAGTGAGATGGAATACAAGGCTTATTTAATAGCGAAGGATCATCTACAGTCAACATTCCAATTAGAGAAGAGTAATGGATTCCTGGAATTTGTGGCAGCCAGAAAATCGGAATAAAAACATGTGATTTTGTCCGAGAATGAATCACAATGCATAATTCGTAACAATTACATCTACCATTTATAAGGAAAATTTTATGCAGCGAAAAAACATTCGAAAAAAGTATTTTTATAAATTTTAAAAATGGACATTAATTTTTCGAAAAAAATTCAAAAATGAATCTCAGAATCACTGAAAATATCACTTGTGACTGACATGCAGTAAAACCTATAAAAATGCTTCGAAAAATGACTGCATAATTTTTCGAATTTTTTCGCGTCCAATGAATTCTGGATTTTTCTTTAGAAAAAATATACGAAGAATGACGAAGAAAAAAATCCCAAAAATCCCCAAAAATTATTTCTGTGATTTTTGTGATTATAATACGAGTAATAAAAAGGATTATGACAAACATAAAATGACACTGAAACATAAAATACGAACAAATACGAACGAAAAAGTCCCAAAAATCCCCAAAGCATACTTATGTGAATGTGGAAAAAGTTATAAGCATGCATCGTCTTTGTGGAATCACAAACAAGGCTGTTTTTTGGATAAAAATCGACCCATTTTACAAGAAACAGAAAAATCGGATTATAAGGAATTGTTGACACAGGCCATGACGCACATCCAAGTACAGAATGAAGAACTAAAGAAGAAAGACGTCTTAATCAATAACATGATTCAAAAAATAGGAAATAATAATACTACAAATACAGTGAATATAAATATGTTTCTAAATGATAAGTGTAAGAATGCATTGAATTTCTCAGATTTCATCAATAAAATAGACGTATCTACAGATGATCTAGAGAACAATGCTCAATTGGGATTTGTAGATGGAATTACAAAAATACTGATGGATAATTTACAGCAATTAACGCTGTTTGAAAGGCCTATTCATTGTACAGATATAAAGCGTGAAACATTATATATTAA
>MDTE01043533.1_pt1 | contig 13223 bp, 9 predicted proteins | sample 811231 | NCBI WGS metagenome assembly MDTE01 (sample SAMN05326651, study PRJNA326480) | marine metagenome | isolation source: seawater | place: Indian Ocean: Red Sea | collected 2010
AGAAATTTATGAATGCCACCATGTCACTGGAAAAAACAAAACATTATCCAGTGATGCTCAATCAAGTATTAAGCATTATATCCCCTCAACATGGTGGCACGTTTATTGACTGCACTTTTGGAGGCGGCGGATATACTTCTGAAATACTTAAATTTCCAGGAACAAAAGTTTTTGCTCTTGATAGAGATAAATTAACTAAAAAATATGCAAATATTTTAGAGAAAGAATTTCCAAAAAGGTTTAATTTTTTTCAAGAAAAATTTAGCAATTTAACAAAAGTTGTCGGAAAAAACTTAGGGCCACGAGCAATAATATTTGATTTAGGCCTTTCTTCTTATCAATTAGCAGATAATAAAAGAGGTTTTTCTTTTGAATCAAAAAATTCTTTAAATATGGAAATGGGTAATAATGAGCGTTCTGCTTATGATGTTGTAAACAATTTGGACAGAAAAGATCTGGCAACAATAATAAAAGTCTTAGGCGAAGAAAAAGAAGGAAAAGTAATTGCCAATAAAATTCATAAACATAGAGCAAAAAAACCTATTACAAACTCAAAGGAACTTGCGGATATAATTAATCAAGCTAAAAAAAATTATAATAACTACAAAAAAAATCTTGCAACAAAGACTTTTCAAGCAATAAGAATATTTGTTAATCAAGAATTGACAGAATTAGTCCTGGGGTTAATTGAAGCTTCGAAGCTTCTCTCAAACGGAGGAATACTTATTGTTTTAACATTTCACTCGCTAGAAGATAAAATAGTAAAAAATTTCTTTAATCTCTGCTCAAATTTTAAAAAAAATCCTTCAAGATATTTTCCAATAAAAGAAAAAAAATCAGGATTATTTAAATTAATTTCAAAAAAACCATTGATAGCAGACGCCAAAGAACTCAAAGAAAATATTCGTTCACGTTCAGCTAAGCTTAGGTATGGCGTAAGAGATGGGAATTCATTTTTTTATCCCAATGAATTTAAAGATCAATTTCTAAATTATATTAAATTAGAAAGCGGGAGGATATGATAAACGAAGACAAGTGGATCAGTTCTATTGGCAAACAAAACACTTTCTATGATGAAAAATCAAACCAGATTGATCACGACATATGGTTAAAAACTATACCTAAAAAGAAAAAATATAATGTTGTAAGAAAATACTCATTAATAACAGTTTTGTTTGTTAGCGGTTTATTGCTAGTGTCTGCTGTAAAAAATAAAACAAGAAGTTTAGAAAAGCAGATAAACAACTTAAAGGCATCTAACAAAGAGATTAAATTTAATTTAAATCAAGCAATCCTAGACTATGAGGTTATCACCTCGCCAGAAAATTTATCAATATTAGCTAAAGAATACCTAGATCCGGATTTTGTCGCTTATAAAAAAAATCAAATAGCTAGTTTGAACGAAGATAAAATTTTTAACAAAGATATAAAAGATATTAAAAAAAATGATGAATTAACAAAAAAAATAAAAAATAAAATTAAAAATAAGATTAATAAGAAAAAAACAGAACTAAAAAAACTTCAAGAAATTTATTCTAAACCTGAAACAATACCAAGTGAAATTAAAAATCAAGTAGCAAAAAAAATTGAAAAGAAAAAGACAGATATAAAAAACCTATACTCTTCACCAAAAGAAACAATCACATTAGAAAAGGCCCAAAAATGGGTAGCTGTTCAAGTTGTAAAAGTTTTTTTAGGTATACCTGTCATGCCTGGAAAATAATTTAATGAAAAAAAAAAGTTTCTATTTTGAAGATTACACTGAGTCAGAAATCTTAACTAATAATAATTATAAAAAATTAAAAATTTCAGCAAATAGAGCTACTTTCGTATTTTTTATTTTTTTTGGTTTAATGTTCATTTTTACTATTAAAATTTTTTATTTATCTTTATATCCGGAAAAGTTTTTGTATAGCAAGGATTCAAAAGAAAATTTTGAAATAGATAGAAGAGATATTATTGATAGAAATGGTTCAGTTTTAGCTACAAATGTTAACCTTTATGATGTTGGTTTAAGACCAAAATTACTAGAATTAGATGAGAAAAAAAATTTATTAATCAAGTTACGCCTTCTACTCCCAAAGCAGGAAATAAATAAAATTAAAGATGGACTAAAAAATAACAATTTTTTTTGGCTTAGCAAAAGACTCACTCCCAAAGAAAAAGACCAACTTTGGCTAATAGGTAATAAGGCCTTTGTTTTCGAGTCCAGGCCATCTAGAATTTATCCACAAAAAAATCTTTTCAGTCATATTTTAGGCCAAACGGATGATATCAATGATGGAATTTCGGGTGTTGAAAAATTTTTTAACAAAGATTTAAATAGCAAAGAAAAAATTAATATTCCTTTAACTTTAACTTTGGATTCAAATTTACAATATTTGATAAGAGAAGAATTAATTAAGGCACAATCAAATTTTCACAACATAGGTAGCGCAGCAATTTTGATGGACGTTGAAAATGGTGATATATTATCTTTAATATCTCTTCCAGACTATGATTTGAATCAAAGAGTGTCCATTGATTCAGATATTTATACAAATAAAATTACATTTGGAGTATATGAGTTAGGATCGGTATTCAAAACTTTTACAATAGCCGCAGGCTTGGAAAACAAAGTGATAAAGCCAAATACAATATTTAAAAATTTAGAAAATAGTTTAACTTGCGATAAATATACAATAAGCGAACACGACAAATTACCAAAGAATTTAAATGTTGAAGATATTTTAGTCAGATCATCTAATATAGGGGCGGTTCGGATAGCTCAGAAAGTTGGAGTAAAAAATTATAAAAATTTTTTAAATTCTCTAGAATTGCTTGATGCCATAAATTTTGATTTAGAAGAAATTGGAACTCCTCTTCCTTTTAGGTGGGGAAAGTGCAAGCTTGCTACTGCATCATATGGACATGGAATTACAACTACACCGCTGCAGTTAGCTAGAGCTTATGCAATTTTAGGTAATGGAGGATATAAAATTAAACCGTCAATTATTAAAAAAGAAAAAGAATATTTACAAAAAAGAGAAAAAATTATTTCTGATGAAACTAGTAAAGCAATAAACTTGATGCTGAGAAAAGTGGTTAATCTTGATGAAGGTACAGCAAATTTTGCTGATATAAAAGGTTATGAGGTTGGAGGCAAAACAGGGACGGCTTTGAAATATAAATCAAATGCCAAATTAAATACGTTTGTTTCATTATTTCCAGCCAGTAAACCAAAGTATGTGCTCCTTGTAATGTTGGATGAGCCCAAACCTGCGCCAAATTTTGTATATAAATTTCCTCCATCTGAAAAATTCCCAGAAGGTTACAAACATAAAGGAGAAATGAGAAATACATCAGGCTGGAATACAGTTGTTGTAGCCGGCAAAATTATAGAAAAGATTGGTCCAATTTTAGCCATAAACAACCTGCAAGCTTCAAAAAATTTTTAAATGCTTTTAGGTAATTTACTTAAATCCGAGGCTAGTAAACATAAAAAAATACCAGTAGAGGGTATTTCTTATGATAGCAGGAATGTAAAAAAAGGTTACATTTTTTTTGCAATTGCAGGAGCCAGCAATTCAGGAATTAAGTTTGTAAATGAAGCGTTATCAAACGGGGCATCGGTTATTGTGAGTCAAAAAAAGATAAAATTAAAAAATACAAAAACACCCTTTTTGCTGGTTAGAGATGTTAGAAAAAGTTTGTCTAAGGCTTGTTCTAATTTTTATAAAAAAAAACCAAAAAACATAATTGCGGTGACAGGCACAAATGGGAAATCATCTGTAGCTGATTTTTTTTATCAAATATTAAATTTGAACAAGATTTCAGTGGCCTCAATTGGGACTCTAGGAATAATTTCAAAAAAATATATAAAAAAAACAAATTTGACTTCAATGGATCCTCTGTCTTTGCATAAAAATTTGCAAATTTTAGCAAAAAATAAAGTTAAAAATGTCATTTTGGAAGCTTCCAGTCATGGCTTGGAGCAAAAGAGATTAGATAGCGTGAATATAAAAATTGGAATCTTTACAAATCTTAGTCACGACCATCTGGACTACCATAAAAATATGAAATCTTATTTCAATTCAAAAATGCATTTATTTAAGAATTTACTAAAAAAAAACTCCAAGGTTATTGTAGATGAAAAAGTTAAAGAATATAAAAATATAAAAAATATTATAAAAAAGAAAAAATTAAAAAAAATCTCAATTGGTTCAGCTTCTCCAGGTTTGCAAATTTTACAAAACAAATATAATAAAAATAAGCAAATACTTAAAATTTTAGTTAATTCAAAAGTTTTCCGATTAGAGATTCCTCTCATAGGATTTTTTCAAGCAAAAAATTTACTTATGGCAATTTTAGCAGCCTCTCAAAGCGGATTGAAATTAAATAGTATATTTAAACAAATTCACAAAATTAAACCAGTAAAAGGAAGACTTGAGTGTGTTGCTAATTTAAAAAATAATTCTAATATAATTGTAGATTTTGCACACACTCCCCATGCGTTAGAACAAAGTTTAATTGCATTAAAAAAACAATTTAATAAAAAAATTATATTAGTTTTTGGATGCGGGGGAGAAAGGGATAAAAATAAGCGACTAATAATGGGAAAAATTGCAAAAAAATATTGTAGAAAAATTTTTGTTACTGATGACAACCCAAGAAATGAGGATCCAAAAAAGATAAGAAAAAATATTTTAAAAGGCTGCAAAGAATTAGCCCTAGATATTGGAGATAGAAAAAATGCAATAAAAGCAGGAATTAAAGAGCTCAGACCTAACGAAATACTTTTAGTTGCTGGGAAAGGTCATGAAGAAACACAAGATTATGGAAGTAAAATTTTAAAATTCTCGGATTCAAAAGTAATAAAGAAAATATTACAAAAAAAAAAATTCTCTTTTAACAAAAACTATTGGCAAAAATTTTTAGTTAAGAAAGCATTTAAATATAAGAATGTAGCTTATGAAGGAGTTTCTATTAATTCTCAAAGTATCAAAAAAAATAATTTATTTTTTGCTATTAAAGGAAAAAAAACAGACGGACATAATTTTGTTAAGCAAGCTTTAAAAAAGGGTGCAGTTAAATCTGTAGTAAGTAAAAAAATTAAGGGAATTTCTCAAAAAAAAATTATTAAAGTAAAAAATACTTTATCTTCTTTAAATAATTTAGCTAAAGTTACAAGAGATAATTCATTGGCAAAAATTATTGGAATTACAGGAAGCGCAGGAAAAACTACTTTAAAAAATCTTATTAGTTTTATACTTAGCAATTATGGACAAGTCTATCATTCCCCACATTCTTATAATAACAAGTACGGGGTTCCACTAAGCATTTCTAATTTAAAAAATAATACAGAATATGGAGTATTTGAACTTGGCATGGATAAAAAAGGTGAGATAGACAGTTTATCTAAATTAGTTAAACCAGAAATAGCGATAATCACTAATATTTCTGAAGCTCATATTAAAAATTTTAAAAGTTTAAAAGATATAGCAAAGGCAAAAGGTGAAATAATTAATAATATTTTAGAAGGAGGATTTATAATATTAAACAAAGATAGTAAATTTTTTACTTATTTTTCAAATAAAGCAAAGACAAAAAATATAAAAGTTGTTTCTTTTAGCTCTAAAAAAAAAGCTGACATTTTTCTTTTAAATGCAAAAAAAATTGGAAATCACTACACTTTAAAAGTGGTGGTAAAAAATGAAATTTTTTATTTTAAGACAAAAAGTTCCGCAACAAATTTCATAAATAATGTTTTAGCATGCATTTCAGTTTTGCATATTTTGGGTTTAGATTTAAGGAATATAAAGGAAAAATTTACTAAATTTATAATACCAAACGGCAGAGGTGATATTAATATAATAAAAAAATTCAATAAAAAATTTAAATTTATAGATGAAAGCTATAATGCTAATCCATTATCTATGCAATCTGCAATAAAAAATGTGAATCGCTATAAAATAGAAGACAATGCAAAGAAATTAGTTTTTCTGGGCGATATGTTAGAATTGGGCAAAAAGTCAGCAAAACTTCATAGAAAATTATCTAGCTTAATTAACAAAAGCGATATTGATCAAGTTTATGTTTATGGAAAATATATAAGAGAAACATTTAATGCTTTGACAAAAAATAAAAAAGGCAAAGTATTTAATAATCTTAATGAGGCATATGATCATTTTAGTAAAATTGTTCACAAGAATGATTTACTTATGATAAAAGGATCAAATGCAACGGGATTGAACCAGTTTTCAAAAAATATTAAAAAGGGACAAATCAGTGTTATATAATTTTTTAATTTCTTTAGTTGATCAATTTACAGTTCTTAATGTTTTTAAATATTTAACTTTTAGAACAGGCCTTTCTGTTATGTCTTCAATGTTAATTGTATTTATCATTGGGGGGCCTTTTATAAAATTTATTGAATCTCACAAAATCACGGGTCCTATAAGAGATGATGGGCCAATTGATCATATAGTGAAAAAAGTAGGAACTCCTACTATGGGAGGAGCTCTTATTTTAATAGGAATTCTTTTTGGGACTTTGTTGTGGGCAGATTTAAGCAATGCTTATATTTGGGTTTTGCTCTTGGTTTCCACAAGTTTTGGTTTACTAGGCGCTTTTGATGATTATTTGAAAATAAAAAGAAATAATTCAAGAGGCATATCTTCTTGGGCAAAGTTTATCTGTCAAACTATTCTTGCTTTAATAGCCATATTTTTATTAATGAAATATTCTGACAATGAACATCTAGAAAATCTTTACTTTCCTTTTTTTAAAAATTTAACATTACACTTAGGTTTGTTTTTTATTCCTTTTGCAATTTTTATAATTGTTGGATCTTCAAATGCAGTTAATTTGACAGATGGGCTGGATGGTTTAGCCACTGTTCCTGTAATGCTTGTGGCTTTATCTTTTACACTTATTTGTTATGTTGTGGGTAATACAGTTTTTTCCGACTATTTACAAATTCCCTACATAGCTAATGTGGGTGAAGCTTCTATTTTTTGTGGGTCTATGGTTGGATCATGTTTAGGTTTTTTATGGTACAACGCCCCACCGGCAAAAATTTTTATGGGAGATACTGGCTCCTTATCTTTGGGTGGATCTTTAGGCGCAACAAGCATAATAGCAAAACACGAAATCGTTTTAGGAATCATAGGAGGTTTGTTTGTGCTTGAAACAGCTTCAGTGATTATACAGGTAATTTCTTTTAAACTAACTGGAAAAAGAGTATTTATGATGGCGCCACTTCATCATCATTTTGAAAAAAAAGGATGGGCAGAATCTACTGTCGTTATTAGATTTTGGATTATATCTATAATTTTAGCATTGATTGGTTTAGCCACGCTAAAATTAAGATAATCAATGGCTTTATTGAGAAAATATCAAAATAAAAAAATTGCTATTTATGGCATGGGTATAACTGGATATTCAGCTGCTAGAACTTTTAAAAAATTAAAAGCAAGAGTTTATTGCTGGGATGATAGCGACAAAGTAAGAAAAAAAATAAAAAATTTAAATCTTCCTATAAAAAAATTTTGGTTAAATAAAAATTTGCCTGATATTATTGTAATAAGTCCTGGGATAGATATTAATAAATGCAAAATAAAAAGATTTTTAAAAAAAAATTCACATAAAATAATTACAGATCTGGATCTTTTTTTTGATCTCAATAAAGAAGCCTCGATTATTTCAATTACAGGAACAAATGGAAAATCAACAACTTGTAAAATAATTGAAAAAATATTAAGAGCTGGTAATTATAAGGTAAAAACCGTCGGAAATATTGGAAGTCCGATTCTCTTTGCAAATGAACCAAAAAAAAATTGCATTTTTATATTAGAAGTATCATCTTATCAGCTTCAATATTCTAAATTATTTCGCTCAAAACATGCTGCAATACTAAATATTTCACCAGATCATTTAGAGAGGCATAAAAATATAAAAAACTATGTGAAAATTAAGTCAAAGATATTTTTTGCTCAAAAAGATTCAGATTATTCGTACCTAAATTTTCACAATAGATATTCTAAATCAATTAAAAAAATATTTAAATCTCATAAATTAAAATCAAAATTAATTTCTATCAACACGCACAGTTGTAATCTTTTACTTAAAAAAATTAATAATCAATATTTTAATAGCAAGGGCAATATGGAAAATTTTGCTTTTGCTTATAAAATTGCCAAGAGATTTGACATAAAAAATAAGATTATAATAAAGGCTTTGAAGAAATTTAAAGGTCTTCCTCATCGTCAAGAAATTATATTTTCGGATAAGAAATTGTTGTGTATAAACGACTCTAAAGCTACTAGCTTTGATGCATCTTTACAATCTTTATCAAATTATGAGGAAATATATTGGATAGTTGGAGGGGTTCCAAAACAACAAGATCGTTTTTATTTAAAGAAATTTAGAAAAAAAATTGTCAAAGCATACATTATTGGAAAAAACATACCTTTTTTTAAAAAACAAATTAAAAACGTTATACCATTTAATGTTTCAAATAATATGAAAAATGCAATAAATAATATTAGGGAAGATTTAAAGCTAAAAAAAAATCAAAAAAAAACAATTTTACTTAGTCCTGCGGCCGCCTCCTTTGACCAATTCGCCAATTTTGAGGATAGAGGAAATTATTTTAGAAATTTAATATTAAAAAAATTTAATTAGGAATCAAATGTTTTATTTTGACAGAGAGAATACAAGCCCAGTTGCAAAATGGTGGAGAAATGTAGATAAGCAAATATTATTTTTATTTACATTTCTTTTGTTATTAGGACTTTTTTTTTCATTTTCCTCAACTACATCAGTAATGTCAGAAAAAATGAACAAACAAACATATTTTTATTTTATTAAACATCTAATCTTTGTTTCTTTCTCATTACTTTTGATGATCGTAATTTCGATTCAAGAAAGAAAAAATTTAGTTAAGTTTTTAAATTATTTATTTATTGTTTCAATTTTTCTTCTTTTTCTAACTCTTGTCATTGGAGTTGAAATAAAAGGTTCAAAAAGATGGGTGGATTTTGCAGTTCTTCCAAGATTTCAGCCAATTGAATTAGTTAAGCCACTATTTGTAATATTTTTGGCAAAAATTATAGTTTTAAATGAAAAAGTTGAGATTTATAGAAGATATTTTTATTCCTTTGTAATATTATTAATAATCACGATAATCTTAGTTAACCAGCCAGATCTTGGACAAACTTTGCTGTTAACATTAACCTGGATTACGATGATATTTGTATCAGGTTTTAATATGTTGGTATTAACTATCCTTGGCCTAGTTTTTTTAGGCATAATCGCTCTTATAATATTTTTTTTTCCAGAAAAATTTGGCTATGTTTTTTTTAGAATCAAAGCATTTATAGACCCTACTACTGGAGGTAATTTTCAATCAGAAAAAGCATTAGATGCTATTAAACAAGGAGGTTTAACAGGCCAGGGGATGGGAGAGGGGATTTTGAAAGATAAGGTCCCAGAAGCACATACTGATTACATAGTTGCAGTAATTGCTGAAGAATTTGGAGCAGTATTTGTTTTGTTTATTGTGATTATATTTTTATTTATTGGCTACAAAGTATTGAACAAAGTTTTTTCTGAAAAAGACGAGTTTCTGAAATTAGCATCGATAGGTTTAATTTCTCTTATGGTTATTCAAACATTTATTCATATAGGAGTTAATACAAGGTTATTCCCAACCACCGGCATGACACTTCCTTTTCTAAGTTATGGAGGATCTTCTTTAATTGGGAGTTCTATTCTAGCAGGAATTATATTAAATTTTACCAGAAAAGATTCTACGAGGTTTCTTCACAATGGATAAAAAGATAATTTTTTCTACAGGAGGGACTGGTGGACACATATTTCCAGCAATTCATTTAATGAATCACTTTTTTGATAAAGGGTATAAAGTTTTGCTTGTAACTGACAGCAGAGGAAATAATTTTGCAAAAAATTTTTCAAATTTTAGGACATATATATTAAAAGCAGGAACTCCAACTAATAAAAATTTTTTTGATAAATTTTTATCTTTTTTATTAATTTTTAAATCAATAATAAAATCAATTATTATTTTGAAAAAAGAAAAACCAGACCTGGTTTTTGGATTTGGAGGTTATGTATCTTTTCCTATTTCTTTTGCATCAAAATTTTTTAATTTACCCTTAGTTATTTATGAAAATAATGCTGTATTAGGTCGAGCTAATAAATATTTGAAATTTTTTTCAAAAAAAATTTTTATAGCGAAAAAATTATCTTCTAATTTCCCCGAAAAATTAAAACATAAAGCTTGTGAAGTGGGGGCAATTTTGGATAAAAAGATAATTAATTATACGAAAACTAAAGTTAATAATGCAGCAGAAAATTTCTCTATTTTAGTTTTGGGCGGGAGTCAGGGCGCAGAAATATTTGGAATAGTCGTTCCACCTGTTATTAAAATGATTAAAAAAGAAGGGCATGAAGTTGAAATAATTCAACAATGTATAGCTAGCCAGAGAAATTCAATAGAAGATTATTATAAAAAAAACAATATAAAAAATTACATTTTTGAGTTTGAAAAAGATATTTTAAAATTAATTTCATCTTCAAATTTGACAATAACAAGAAGCGGCGCATCTACTACAGCTGAATTAGTACAAACCTTAACACCATTTATAGCAGTGCCTCTTCCCAGCTCGATAGATAATCACCAGTATTTAAATGCAAAATATTATGAAAGTGAAGGCTGCTGTTTGCTTTTAGAGCAGAGAAATTTTAATACTAACAATTTATTTAATTTGATTATGGAAGCTATTAAAAATAAAAATAAATTAGAAAATATAAAAAAAAATATGAAAAAAAATTGTAATAAAAATGTTTATGAAAACATTGAATCTGAAATTAAGAAAATTATTTGAAAATGAAAATTAATATAGCAAGTAATGAAGTAATACATTTTATAGGCATAGGTGGTATTGGAATGAGCGGTCTAGCGCAAATCATGAATAACTTAGGATTTAAAGTTCAGGGTAGTGATTTAACTATAAATAAAAATACAGAAAGATTGACCAAATCAGGAATTAAAGTTTTTTTGGGTCATCATAAAAAAAATTTGAATAACGCAACCAAGATTGTTATTTCTTCAGCAGTTAAAAAAAATAACAAAGAATTAATAGAGGCAAGAAATAAAAAACTACCCGTTTTCAAGAGAGGTGATATGCTTGCTAATATTGTATCACTGAAAAAAAATATTGTAGTTACAGGATCTCATGGGAAAACAACCACGACATCTTTAGTTGCAAACATTTTAGTAGAAGCCGGATTAGACCCTACAGTAATTAATGGTGGAGTGATAAATTCATTAAAAAACAGCGCACAATTGGGAAAAGGTGAATGGGCTGTAATTGAATCCGACGAGTCAGATGGAAGTTTTTTAAAGCTACCTGTTACTTATTCTATCGTGACTAATCTTGATAAAGAACATCTTGATTATTACGGAAGCTTTGAAAAACTAAAAGAAAGCTTTGTGGCTTTTATTGAAAAAACGCCGTCATTTGGAAAATCTATTATTTGTATTGATAATAAAAATTTGAAATTTTTATTATCTAAATGTAATACAAAAAATTTTTTAACTTATGGGTTTGATAAAAATTCAAATTATCAAATTACTAATGTAAGAAAGAAAAATAATTTTTCAATCTTTGATTTAAAGCTAAATTTTCCTTCTACTAAAACTACTAAAATAAAAAATATAATGGTTAATTTAATGGGTAATCATAATGTAACCAATACAGCATCTTCAATTGCAGTTGCTTTGAATCTTGGGATTAAAATAAGTAAAATTAAGTTAGCACTAAAAAAGTTTTTGGGTATTCAAAGAAGATTTACGAAAGTGTTTTCGATTGAAAAAAGAGAATTTTATGATGATTACGCCCATCATCCAACAGAAATTAAAGCAGTTGTGGAAACAGCAAGAGAAGTTTACAAGAATAGAAAAATAATTTGTGTTTTTCAACCTCATAGATATTCTAGAGTTAAGGCTTTAAAAGATGAGTTTGCCTCATCATTTAAATTAATCGATGGGCTTGTTCTTTGCCCCGTTTATTCAGCTGGTGAAAAAATAAAATATAATTTTAATCAAGACAATTTTTCAGAATTAATATCAAGAAAATCTAAAATACAAGTAATTAATGTGAAGGATCAAAAGGAATTAAAAAATTATTTTAAAAAAAATTTAATTCATGATGAAATAGTTATCTGCATGGGGGCAGGAAGTATTTCAAACTGGATAAGAGAAATTGGGGAAGAGCTTAAATGAATTTGAGTTTACAGATAAAAGAAATCAAAAGTAAAATCTCTGGTCAAATTTTATTTGATAAAAGTCTTTCAAATTATTCCTGGTTTAATTTGGGCGGACCTGCAAAAGTTATATTTAAACCAAGCAATTTAAATGAATTATCTTTTTTTTTAAAAAATATAAAAGGAGATGAAAAAATAAGAGTATTAGGAGCTGGTTCAAATACTTTAATTAGAGATGGAGGATTTGATGGAATAATAGTTAAACTAGGAAAGGCTTTTTCACACATTTCTTTATTTGATGAAAATACTCTAATTGCAGGGGCTTCAGCTTTAGATAAAAATATTTCAAGCTTCGCGCTTGAAAATTCATTATCTGGGTTTGAGTTTTTGTCCTGTATACCGGGCACTATTGGCGGAGGAATTAGAATGAACTCAGGTTGTTATGAAGAAGATATTTCAAAAATTATTGCTTCTGTTCAAGTGATGGATTTTAAGGGAAAAATGAAAGTAATTTATTCTTCAGATATAAAGTTTTCTTATAGAAAAACAAATCTACAAGATGATTTAATTTTTGTAAGCGCCTCCCTTAAAGGAAAAAAAGGCAATAAATATGAAATAGAGAAAAAAATAAATAATTTGGTGAAAAAAAAAAAAGAAGATCAACCTTCTCAAATTAAAACTTGCGGAAGCACTTTTAAAAATCCTAAAAATAATAAAGCTTGGAGGCTTATCAAGGATTCCGGATGTGCCGGGATGAAAGTGGGCAGCGCGCAAATTTCTGAAAAACACTGTAATTTTTTTGTTAACACCGGAAATGCCAAATCCAAAGATCTAGAAAGTTTAATTTATCAAGTTAAAAATAAAGTTCTAGAAAAAACCGGAACAAGTCTTGAATTGGAGTTGCAAATTATTGGAGAACAGTTATGAAAAATTTGATTGTTGTTCTTATGGGA